>Ga0208879_1002142_pt1 | contig 17770 bp, 11 predicted proteins | sample Knorr_S15_td_Bot_FD_185605 | JGI IMG/M metagenome (GOLD analysis project Ga0208879, IMG submission 185605) | Marine microbial communities from Southern Atlantic Ocean transect - Knorr_S15_td_Bottom_ad_5009_LV_A (SPAdes) (version 2) | ecosystem: Environmental > Aquatic > Marine > Oceanic | place... | reverse complement strand
CTGCTAGAAAAATGTAAAGCAGGGCCGATTGAGTTAGACGAAGCGGTTAACATCTTCGGGCAATTGTGTGATGGACTGGCCAAAGCCCATGCTGCCGGTATCATCCACCGTGACATCAAACCCGCTAATGTCTTGATGACCGAAGATGGTATCCCCAAGCTGACTGACTTTGGTCTAGCGAAGGATGACACCGCTGATACAGGCATGACGATGGAGGGTGCCGTGATCGGCACGCTAGACTTCATGCCACCCGAGCAGCGACAGGCAGCGGACCTCACCGATCATAGAAGTGATCTCTGGAGTCTGGCAGCGACGTTCTATCAGATGCTGACGGGAGAACCACCACGTGTAATTGATTTAGATTTGCTACCGCCAGCAATCAGACCAGCGCTTGCCAAATCACTCAAGTCAAAAAAAGAAGATCGCTTTCAGTCGGCTATGGAAATGCGAGAAGCTATTCTGCAAGCACATTCGGGCAAGATGGATACGTCTCGATCTCTGGGAGAAGGTGAATGTCCACAGTGTGCTACGCTAAACCCCCCTGACCGAAAGTTTTGTCGGAATACCGAGTGTGCCGCTGCATTGGAAGTTGATTGTCTCGGCTGCGAGAATGGTATGCCTATGTGGGAAGGTGTCTGTGGCAACTGCGGAGCCAAACAAGAATCCCTCTTAGTGAAATTCAAAGAGACTCTTCAGACGAAACATGACGAGGCTGAGCTATTTTTGAGTGAATTGAAGTTCGATGACGCCTTGAAAGCCGCCAGTGTAATTGGTAAGCAAAATGATCTTCGCCTACAACAGTTGGCTGCGTGGCATGAAGAATTCTCGGCTAGGCTCGACTCATCACGAACGTCGGAACATGCTCGTTTAGGAGAATTGCTTCGTGACGCACACGTTCATGAGAAGGCATATGACTATGAAGCAGGTTTGCAGACCCTTGCGCAGGTCGCTCCTTCACTAAAACAGACGACAATTGACGGCGGTGAAGATTCAGCAGAGGAATTAATCGATCGCCTAACCACAAAACAAACGCGGCTTAAGGAGCTTGAAGGGGTTGTTCGTGATCGAGTCACGAGACGGCAAATTACCGACCTATTATCAATTGTCAATGAACTCCTAATGCTCAAGCCAGATCGGCCGGAAGTCCAGAAGCTTAAAGAGCAGCTTGAGCAGCGTGCTGTTGATTTGCTTAAGGCCCGAGACGCCGCAATCAATAAGGCTACACAACAGCTTAATGAACAACGTTATGCAGAAGCGTTAGCAACGCTCAATACGGTGTCAGATGAAGTTTCCAGCGTACAACTTGAAGACCTAAAAACCAAGGCAAGCGATTTACTTAGTCAGGTAAACAACCTGCGTGACAGAATCACACTGGCTGTGAATGGCGACCAGCTTAAAGATCTGTTACCTAATGTGGAAAAATGTCTAGCCCTGAAGGCCGATCAGGATGACTTATTAAAAATAAAAGAACAGCTCGAAAAACGACGTGCAGGCCTACTTGCGGCGGCAGATAACGTTTACCAGAAGGCTACACAACAACTCGGGGCACAGCAGTACGCAGAAGCTGTAGTAACGATTAATACGGTATCAGAAGAAGTATGGAACGAACATTTGGAGCAACTTAAGACCCACGCAAGTGATTTACTTAATCAGTTAAACAACCTACGTGACAGAATCACCATGGCAGTTAACTCCAATCAACTTACAGGTTTAATGCCCGTTGTCGACGCATGCTTAACTTTGAAATCTGATCAGATTGATATAGTCAATATAAAAGTACAACTTGAAAAACATGCTTCCGAGGTATTTGAGACGGAAGTAAAAAACTTTCTGCTCACAAACCGTCTTAATTCTAAACGCTATTTCGTTGGCGCAGAACTGCCGCCTTATATCGCCGACTTCAAACGACACGGCTTCGGCAACATCAAAAAGGTGGCTGAACTTGAGCCTGAAGAACAAATATTTGCAGTCATAGACTGCACAGTGTTTGGCATTTTCGGCGGGAACTTTGTAGCTATAACGAATAAAGGAATTGTTGGAGCGTATGAGGGCTTTGGGATAACCCGCGTAAACTACGACGATTTCATGGGTTGTGGGATCAGAATTAAGGGATCAGGCTGGCTAGCACGAGATGAAATAGAATTTTATTCTAATATTAATCCGCACGCTATTGTATCGACGCTCGATCTAAACGGAACGAAAATTGGCGGAAAAGTAGCGATTGTATTTTTTCAGAAGCTGCAAAAGACAATCACTGCCCTAGATATTCCAGTTCCGAATTATGCGCCAGTTGCCGCGGATGATCCTTGGGGACAGTTGCGGTCTTCTGTTGACGATGAACTAGATGCATTTTGCAAAGACGCCGAAGAATCGTTAACATCTCCTCCGGATGAACTAGATGCATTTTTAAAAGACCTTGGTTAATCACGCCGAATAGAACAGGTCAATGTCATACTTCGGACAAGACCGGGCCGCCGGGCAAGGAAAACACGTCGAGGCCACCTCCGACCAGCTTACCAAATCACAACACGAAGTGCTTGGTTGCCCCCACCACCGGGGCCGCCGGGCATGTTATAAATGGGGGTGTAAGCTAGGCACAAAGGAGAACGCTATATCGCTGCGATACATTTCAGATGCCCTTTCTGCTCTCACACGATGTAATTTCCAAAACGTTGAAAGGCAAAACCGATACTGTCGCAAATGCAAAAAAATCCGTAATGGTGCTTGCCTTAGTACCTGCCCAGCAAGTAAATTTTAATTGGCTTAGCTGACCTGTTGAATAGTGAGCGTCGAACTTCATATTAGCTATTTAAATTGGATAATCAACATCGTTATAGACAAAAACGCCCCCCATTTCTGGTTCTACCCGGAACCTCAACAAAACCTCCGCGGAGATAATTAGAAATAGAATGAACGTAAAAAGTATTTTTATTCTTACGATTTTGGTTACACAATTGGTTGGATGTAATGGACGCAAATCAGAGGACACCAGCCGAGAAATACCGACGATCATGCCCCCAGCCAGTGAACTGCCGGACAGCCATGAATCGCCAACGCTGGCAGGACCGGATGCTGTCATTGATGATTTTGTCACCGCCCCCAATTGGGAAAGTAAAGGCGATCCTGATTTTGGATATTCAAAAACGAACTATACTATTTCTAATACATCGGCAGGAGAAATCGGAGGAACATTTACTAGAGCCGGTGAGCACATGTTTTACGCACAAACGAGTTTAGATTCCACAGTTAGTTTTTCAGGTGCATTTTTTGCTTCTGGAAAACTCCGGACACCTGTAATCGACAATCCAAATCATGAATTGGCGATAGGTTTTTTCGATCCGGAGAATACAATTCATGACGAAATTAGACTCAAAGAATCTGTCTACAATGGCGTTGCACGGGTAGTGTTTGCGGAGAATTACCTCACGGAATACCCCGGAAATGATGTTTTGCGAGTGTTTATAGAGGGGCCAGGTTTTCAATCAGCGAGCCTCACTCTCCCCCAAATGGTCACCGGCTCTAATCGATCTTGGGAATTAAGCTATTCCCCTGTAGGTAATGGCACTTTGACATTTCAGATCTCCGGGCGAACAGAGGTTCTTAAGGAGTTTTCTAACCTACGGGGAGAACTCAGTGCTGGTGAAGAGTCTGGTAAAATTGTCGTTCGACTTAAAGAGGAGGAGAGAGCGAACGCAATCTCCCCAACCGCTTTCGGTTTTCAATCTCTTAAAACCTCTGACCCACAACCCGGAATTAGACGGATAGATTTTTACATCGACGATCTGTCATTTACGGGGATGAAATAGACGATACCCTTTTTTGTTAGATTTTTAATAGTGCCAAGCGAGTTTCCCAAAAATTCAGGGATCGCTAATTCAAATGAAAAATGCCGATCCATCACACCCCCTGCCCAGCGTCGCGGAGGATCTGGGCGGCGGATAGTGCTTAAATCGCAAATTCCGTTGCGATACCCGTATTAACAGATACCAACACCCCGCTCATCTTGGGAATATTATGGAAGATATGGATTGTCTTTGAGTAGTTTCTTTATTAAAGACTTTAACTCTTTACTAGCCTCGTTAAGAATTGGTTCTAAGTTGTTACTGTATCGCCAATAAACGTCAGGGTCGGAACCGCGGTAATTGGTTCGTTTATAGAGTGCGGCTTTAAGCAACTCGTACACTTTGGGCATTGGTTTTAGTTCTTTGACAAGCGTATTCCATGTCGTTACGTCCCACGTGTCGATCAACGTTTTTATTTTTGTCTTGGGAAAAACCGCAAGCCAGTCCCCTTCCTCTGCGTCCGCTGCCCGCAATAATTCACAGGCGTTAGGGAGGTGATCATCGTTGATGAGCCTTTTAATTTTCTTTCTCTGGTTCGGACTGAGCGATGCGGACGTTGCGGTTAAGGCTTTCAGTGCTTTCTTGATCTGTGCTTCAACCTCGTCACTCGTTTTAAGAGAATCCTTGTTGGCAAATTCAACAGCAGCTTCATCACTCAAATCGTTCAATCCATAGAGCCTAAGTTCGCCGTCATGCTCCGCTAAATGTTTTGCAACAACTACCGACAAAGTTGTCAGGCCGCCAAGGCCTATCTTTCCACGGTGCTTACTTAGCCCCTTTGCCGCCGCAGCGGAGAGGACCGTCAGACCATTAAGGCCGAGGGGTCCAGTGTGCTTGCCAAAGCTCCGCGCAGCCCCGTCTGATAGATTTGGCAGACCGTCAAGTCCGAGTCCTTTTGCCCAGCTTTCCGTATCGTCACCCTCGAAATTTTTAAGACTGTCGGCTGCCACATCAGTCAAACTCGTCAGGCCATTGAGTTGCAACTCTGCACCTTGGTGGGAACTGAGCACCTTTGCTACGTCATCATCAATGGTAACGAGACCCGCTAGGCTGAGATTGGTTTGATGTTTGACGAGCTCCCGAGCGACCTCAATGGAAAGAGTGCAGAGCCCGTCCAAATGCGCGTCATCTCCCCAGTCCGTCATTTTAAAAGGGTCCAAAGATGTCGCCGCTTCGACCGTGATTGATGTAAATTCAGAAAGTTCTGCCAAGCGACCCAGCATCATCTCTTTAGTTAATACTCTATGCGGCTCATAACCTAGTCGAACCTTGAGTGCTATTGGCAAGTTGTCGATTGCGTATTGGTACCCTTGTGTCGCTGCCTTTTCAAACCAATCGTTCGCAAGGTTTTGGTTTCGCTTCCCTCCCCACCCGTACTGCAAGCACAAACCGAGAGAAACCTGACCTGCGGCATTCCGTTGCTCGGCTGCCTTCGTGAACCACTCAAAAGCCATCTTCGAGTCCCTCTCAACACCGTGGCCAATATTAAAACAGTGGCCGTAAAGCACCTGGCCACGCGCGTCACCAGCCTCCGCCGCTTCCTGCCATGACTTTATCCGTTTACAATTCTCTTCAAGAAATGAATAAACGTCCTGCCGATAGTTTCGCAGCAGTTCTTCACAAGCCATGAAGTCCTTCTCAATGGTCTTTTCCAGCTTGGCATCGAGCGTGGACGCAACTTTCTTACTGGCGGACTTCTTAGCGGTCTTTTTCTTCACGGCTTTCTTGCGAGTCACCTTCTTCTTGGTTGTTTTCTTCTTCGCCATGGTTTTCTTTCCTAGTTAATTGTCACCCCCACTTGCCTCCTCATCCTACCCTCTCACCGACCAGCGGTTCAAAGGAAAAATGCCGCCGCGTGGGGAGAATTAACAAATGTAGGTGCGTTGATATGAGGGGCTACTCGTCGTCCGGCCTGCTGGGGCTTAGTGCAGGGTTGGGTTCGTCAATATCACTCGATTTATAGAGGATGGGTACTCCTCGTTGACGGGGCTTGACTGCTGAAGAAATATCCCACAACGCCGTGTTCATTGAGGGAACGTTAAATATGACAATCACAAGACCACATACAAAAAGCCAAAAAATGGAACGGAGTTTTTTGTTGATTTCATTCAAGGCATCTAGTTCATTTCTACATTTCCCCATAACACACCTCCATTTAACACAGTAACAAACACATGGACTATTACAAACGTGACCTCCTCTCGGCCACCTTCGACCAGTTTACCAAATCACAACACGGTGTGTCGTATCTAGGCAGGTGCATATGAAGCGGGCCGTTGGTTTCCATTCGGGGCTGAAATCGGATAAGGGCATGTCCAAAATATCCTCAGACCAGCCCTACCCTATTTCATATCTATATTGAACTCCCCGTTGGTCTTCACCAGTCTACGGTTTTCACAGATGATGGTATTTCGTCCGGATCAATTGAGGCCAGAATGCCTACCAGATACTCTATCACCAACCATCGCCCTCTCTGCTGGTCTATCCACCTAGAACCGTCTTGCTCGGGTGTGGTGCTGTTGGCCCCCAAAATGGCCCCCATTTGCACCACAGGTACGATGCATATGCTTGTATGCTCGGTTAGATCGTCGGCATTTCGACCCCTGTTCGAGCTACTTTTTAGGTTTTTGGTAGTTTTTGAAATGCTACCGAGTAAGAGATCTGTCCGCCAAGGCGGACCGGATTAGAGTGTAGTAGAGTCGTTAGCTCCTGCAATAATAGGGTCCCCTGCACTGGCTGGTGCTGTGCCGTCGCCTTCATTACTTGATTTTCTAGAGCATCTGAGAGTTGTGTAGATAAGCTGGGAGATGGCAAAATGGCCCACAAATTGACCCACATATTGGTCCTCTTTTTTGCCGTTGGTTTTTTCTCAGTAATCAAGGCGACGGATTCCACCCTTTCCTCATATCTACCTTCGTGTTCTTAAAGATTCCTCCACAGTCGTAAGTAGTTTCTCGTGAGGGATGGGTCGCCACGTATACGTTGATGGCGGCGTGGGTGTTTGTTCAACGGCGCTACGCGAAGCTGTTGAATCGGCAGTGTGTAAAAGTAAATCTGGCATAGTTAAAAATGCCTCCTAAAGAGAACCGAGATGATAGAAACGCAAAACGCCCGGAAAACACAGGAAATGTGCGTGCTGGGCGTTGTTACGTGAGAGGTATGATTGCTCTCACTTTATCATGCCGCAAAAAGGGCGATTATTTAGGTTCCAGAGCGTCTCCCTCCCCATGCCCAGCGTCACGGAGGATCTTGGCGGCGGAGGCGGGGAGGTTGTTGAGGTCTAGACAAAGATTTCCCTTGTATTTACTGAGGCTCTCGGCAGCAGCGTCCGAGAGTGAAGTAAGACCGTTGAGTGCAAGATCCCCCTTATTCTTACTGAGGCTCTCCGCAGCAGCGTCTGAGAGTTCTGTCAGGCCGTTGAGCTCGAGCTCGAGGTATCCGTCATACTCACTCAACACCTCCGCTGCGGCATCCTCAATCGCCGTGCCCGGAAGCGCCATTATTAGGGCAGCATTTGCGAGATGCTCAACAACCTCATGGGCCTCCACCCCATCGTTGGAGTCCCGTATATATAGCCACTAAAGGTCGCGTGACAAAAAATGAAAATTCAAAACCTGAGGGTAGTCAGCGAAAGCGTCAACGCACTAGAGAACAAACTGACTGGTTACCGCACTGAACACTATGTAGGCGCACATCAGGCAGCACAGATGGCATTCAGGGAAATCATACAGCAACTATGCAAGCACGGATGGATAGATCGAGATGACGCAGAATTGTTACTCGCAGAACAGGAAGCAAAATGGCAGACACCGTTGAATTACATGCCGCTTGGCGATGGGACTGCACAGAGTGTGGAGTAGAGCAATGGGTGCGTGGCGTTCATCTCGAAGACGAGCATTTAACGCAGCGACAGCTCGATGTGTTGGGTGACGCTGAATGGTGGGTGATGTACCCAGCCGAAGTTGAATGCAAGGACTGCAAGAGCGGCTACGTGGTCGCACAAGGACTCAAAGACATTCAAGATACGGAGAACGATGATGGGTAGGTGGTTTGTCGCTTCGAACTGCTTGTCGATTTTAGTCGAGCTGCATAGCCCAAAAAAGAAATCCAAATACCACTAATAACATAATAATTATACCGCCATAAACGCAATCTTGCATTGCTTTGAACCTTGCGGCTTCGACTTCAACTCGGTCTTCAAACTTATGACCGGGATATTCAGCCTCCCACTCCTTTTTTTCCTTTAACTTCGCAGCTTGCTGACGTGCTATTTCGAGATCTCGTTGGCGTTTAATCCCTAATTCATACTGTTGCATCGCCATATTCAGTTTGGCCCGTTCGCTAGGCTTACCCACGAATTTACCAATCCAAATGACCTCCTGCCCGCAATTTTTACAACGATCAAATCCCTTCTCACTTGGACCACCGCAATGTGGACATTTTGGTTTATTGGCTTCCTCAGCTAACTGTTCGCGTAATGCTGCGAGTTCAGCTTGCGTAGCCTGATTGGCTTGTTGGTTTTGGAAGTTTTGAAGAGCGTTGAGTCGCTGAAGAAATTGTGGGTCCATCAATTCACCTAGTGATACAAGTCATGAAAAGTAACGCCCTCATTTATACCAAATTGCAAACACGATTGCCAAACAGACACGGAGAACGATGATGCCTAACGTAGGTGGTAAAAAATTCGCATACACAAAAACAGGCAAAGCCGCAGCGAAGCGGTACGCCAAGAAGAGTGGCAAGAAGGCCAAGAGCTGTAGAAAGAAGCGGTAGATGGTTCAGACAGCACGACCTGACGCAGATCAGGGAACGGATGGAAACTGGACTGACCAAGATGATGGTTCAAGTCTATATGCTGCCATAGATGACACTGGCTCTGGAGACGATGCAACGACGTTCATCAAGTCACCGGATTCTGGAAGCAATGATGCTTGTATCGTGCGACTAAGCGATGTATCTGCACCGGGATCATCAGGGACATACATCAAGTACAAGGCATTGGCTGTGGATAGTGGAGGTGGTACTGCGCCCAACTTGAAGCTGGAGCTGTTAGAGCCAGATGGTTCGGGCGGTGGTTCGGCGGCAAAATTGTGAAATCAAAATATTTACTACAAAAGAGTTCTAAAAACAAAGTGGGCAAAAACCCAAAGAAGAACCAGAAAATCGCCTCATGCACCCTCTCGCCGAACCCAAAATCCCAACCCAAACTCTTGTAAATCAGATTGCAGCCCCGAATAAAATAATTGTCTTGTTGGCTGTTGTCTCTCTTTTCGTCAGTCATATGAATACTGCTTTCTTAGATGGGGTGTATGGAGCGAAACTCTGACTGTGATCATTTGAACCTCCAAAACAGAACAACCTTCCACACCAATAAGATAACCTAATGTTCCTGAAACAATCAACAGCTTACACCTTTCGCATGGGTCCATTCGTGGACCCCACTCATGTGTTCGTAGTTCCCCACCACCGGGCCGCCGGGCAAGGAAAATATGGGGGGCGTTTGCCGATCACTACCCATGCCCAGCATCGCGGAGGATCTTGGCGGCGGAGGCGGGGAGGTTGTAAAGACTCCTTGATATGCCCCAACCTTTAGGGTGTTTGCTTAGGTGTTTTGCCGCCGCATCCGAAAGTTCAGTCAGGCCCCTAAGCCAGAGTTCTCCGTGATGCTTACCCAAAGCCTCCGCCGCCGCGTCCGAAAGGCTCTTTAGGCCGTCGAGGACGAGATCTCCCTCGTGCTTACTGAGGCTTTCCGCTGCCGAGTCCGAAAGGATCGTTAGTCCCTCGAGCGAGAGTTCTCCGTGATGCTTACCCAAACCCTCCGCTGCCGCGTCCGAAAGGCTCGTTAGGCCGCCAAGGTAGAGCCAACCCTCGTACTTACTAAGGCTTTCCGACGCGGCGTCCGAAAGAATCGTTAGGCCTTCGAGGGTGAGGCATTTACCTTCGTGATTGCTAAGGCTTTCTGCAGCAGCGTCCGACAGGCTGGTCAGGCCGGGGAGTTGGAGTTCGTCCTTGTGCTTACTAAGGCTCTCGGCAGCAGCATCCGATAGTTCAGTAAGGCTACCCAGGCAGATGCTGCTTCCCTGCTTGCTGAGGCTCTCTACTAAAGCAATATGGTCCGGACCGTCCGAAAGGATCGTTAGGCCAGAGAGGTCAATCCATCCCTTGTGCTTGCTGAGGATTTTGGCTGCTGCGTCCGAAAGGCTCGTAAGGCCGCTGAGTTGGAGTGGTGTGCCCTTGTGATTCTTTAGGATCGCGCCGATCACCGAGGACAGAGGTGGTTCACAATTCGACAGAATGAGGCAAATGAACGAGTCCTGCCTTGATCCACTTATTTTCAAGTACCGTTCTGCCGCCAGACCCATGAATTCTTTCAGGAGTCCGCTAAACGGATGCAATCCAGCGGCGACGGCGTTCCAGACGTCACAATCCCATGTATTCACCAGTTGCCTGATCACAGGCGAACTGAACGACTGTGACCAGTCACCAGTCGCGGCGTCTGTCGATTGCAGCAACCCGACTGCCAGTTTGATGTTTTTTGCGTCCTTAGACTTCAGCAGCTTGCGGATCTTTCTTTGTTGATCGGACGTCAGCACGGCGGTTTTTTTGAGAGCGGCTTGCCTTTGCTTTGCCGCAGCTTTTTTAATTTGGCTTTTTATTTTGGCGCTGACCATTACCTTATCGTGCGCTCCCAGCAGGATGGCGTTTTCGTCAGTTAAACTCGTTAGGCCATGGAGGAGAACTTCTTCTTGCCGACACAGTTTCTTTACCAGTGCCAGATGGCCCTTCTCCGAAGTGAGCGATTTTAGGGCATTCAGGGAAAGTTTCCCCTTCTGCTTGCTTAAATGATCCGCAGCTCTATCCGATAGCGTTGTCAGGCCCGGTAGAGAGAGGTCACCACACGTGCTGAGATTTTTCGCTGCTTTATCCGATAGCGTTGTCAGGACCGGGAGAGAGAGGGATCCACACGTGCTGAGATGTTTTGCTGCTTTATCCGACAGGGTCGTCAAACCACCGAAATGGAGGTTACCGCCGGTTTTACCTAGGCACTGTGCTACTGCGGCCGAAAGGTTTGTCAAGCCGTTGAGTGAAATGTCCCAGTCATCCGCAACCAGTTCAGTTGCTGCCGCTGGCGAGATCGACGTGATGTCATTCAAATCAAGCATTTGGCTTTGATAAACCTTCGATGTCATAACGAGTGGGTCTGCAAGTGTGTCAGCAAACCCCTTCCATGTCTTGGAGCACTTCATAATGATACTCCCCGCTCGAACCATGACTCTGAGATCCTCTAGGCAAATCAATTCAACGATCACATCCTTGGTGAAAATTGCGGCGATATCCTCTTGGTTCGCAGTTTCTTCGATCAGACTCAGCGCGAGGGTAACATTTTCCAGTGTGCCACTTTTCAGCAGTCGTTGGATTTTCTCCCGATCTTCTTCCGTTAATTTCCGCTCGTCAGGCATATCAAATCCCTTCAATCACAATACAACCGCCACACCCACTTCCTCCCCATCCTACCCTCTAACCGGCCAGCGATTCAAATGAAAAATGGCCAGTCGATCACTCCCCATGCCCAGCGTCGTGGAGGATCTTGCCGGCGGGAGGGGGCTACTCGTGCCACCCACCAACCCCTGCTCATGTGTTCGTAGTTCCGTGACCACGGCCTCACATCCACCTCCCTACATTTGTTATTGATCGCCCGTTGGGGTAGTATGAACGCTTGCTAGCTTTCTAATTTCTCACGGACATTCCATGCCAGACCACGAAGACAGCCTCGGAGGTGAAACCTTCAGCGGTGACGCGAAAGCGGATGCCGCTGAACAGTCACTCGGCGACGGGGCGACCATGGGCGGTGATACCGCTGCCCACAGCCTTGGTGATCAATCCACCTTCAGCGACGCGAACATCGACGACGAGCTGTTTGATGACGGCATGGAACTGGTTGACCTATCTACTCGCTACGCCGAGGAAGGTGTGCTGGGTAAAGGTGGCATGGGCGAAGTTATCCTCGCTACCGACACACGCTTAAATCGTAAAGTCGCTATTAAACGGATCATAGGCGAAGCAGCCCGTAGTAAAACCGCCGTCGCAAGGTTTCTAACCGAAGCCCAGTCGATGGCTGAACTTAATCACCCGAACATTGTGCAGATCTATGATTATGGTCGTGCCACCGACGGCCCCTTTCTGATCATGGAATGCATTCAGGGCGGTAGCTTACTGGAGAAATGTAAAGCTGGCCCTATCGAGCTGGACGAAGCGGTTAACATCTTCGGTCAATTGTGCGATGGACTGGCTAAAGCACATGCTGCCGGCATCATCCATCGTGATATTAAACCCGCCAATGTTTTATTGACCGAAGATGGCATCCCCAAGCTGACTGACTTTGGCCTCGCCAAGGATGACACCGCTGATACCGGCATGACGATGGAAGGGGCCGTGATCGGGACGCTGGACTTTATGCCGCCCGAGCAGCGACAGGCAGCCGAGCTTACCGATCACCGCAGTGACCTCTGGAGTCTGGCAGCGACGTTCTACCAGATGCTCACCGGCAAGAGTCCCAAGGTGATCAACATCTCAGCGATACCTCTGGAGCTTCAATCCGTCGTAGCTAAGGCCCTAGAGGAATCAAAAGAAGAGAGATTTCAGACTGCTCTCGAGATGAAGGAAGCAGTTCTGCAGGCAGCGACCGCTGGGCTGAATGCATCGAGAGACTTAGGGGAAGGGGAATGCCCCAGTTGTGGAACAACAAACCCCTCGGATCGTAAGTTCTGCCGCAATACCGAGTGTGCAGCTTCCCTTGAGGTTGATTGCCTCAGTTGTAAGACCGCCATGCCAATGTGGGAAGGCGTCTGTGGTAGTTGTGGTACGAAACAGAATCCTCTTTTAGAAGAAATTAGAAAAACACACCAAGACAGGCACGACGAGTCCGAAGTATTTCTCAATGAGTTTAAGTTTGATGACGCTCTGATGGCCGCGAGCGCAATCGGTGTGCAAAACGATCTTCGCCTGCAACAGTTTGCAACGTGGCATGAAGAATTCTCAACCAGAGTCGAATCATCACGGGCGTCGGAACATGCTCGTTTAGAAGTACTGCTCCAAGAAGCAGTGGCTCACGAACAGGCCTATGACTATGAAGCAGGTTTACAGACGTTAACGCAAGTCGCTCCTTCACTGCGACTAATACCCTTTACTGGCATCAATGACACAGCAGATGAAATCAATGAACGTCTAAACACAAAGCAGTCGCGCCTTAAGGAACTTGAAGGGATTGTTCGTGTACGAGTCAACAAACGGGAAATCGCTGGGCTATTGCCCATCGTCAATGAACTCTTAACGCTCAAGCCGGACCGCCCGGAAGTCCAAAAGCTTAAAGAGCAGCTTGCGAAGCGTGATGCTGAACTGCTTGAAGCCCGAGATGCCACTGTCAAGCAGGCGACGCAGCAACTTAGTGAACAACTGTACGCGGAAGCGGTAGCAACGCTTACCACAGTATCAGAAGAAGTTTCCAGCGAACAGTTCGAAGACCTAAAAACCAAGGCAAGTGATTTACTCAATCAGTTAAACACACTACGTGACAGAATTACAACGGCTGTGAATGGTAACCAGCTTAAAGATCTATTACCTGCTGTCCAAGAGTGTCTAAACTTGAAGGCTGATCAGGATGATTTAGTGAAGTTGAAACAGGATCTCATCGATCGCGAAGCACAGATGGATGCCCGTAATCAGCAGATAATCTCACAGGCACAGCAGCATATGCAGCAATTACAGTTTAATGCGGTAGTGCAGACACTCGACACGATTGCAGCGGAATATCAGACAATCACAACGACAGGCCTTAGCCAACAGGCACATCAATTGCAGGTGCAGCGTCAGGGCGTGTTAAGTACTGCATCAGTAGATTTGTCCAAAAAGAGATATAAGGCGACGATTAAGAAAATCCGCAATTACCTTCGTGAGATCGCTGAAGCTGACATTCAGGATCCTCAGCTACAACAGATGCTTGACGAAGCTAAGGACAAAGAGTCAGCATCTATTCGGAACAAGAAGTTAATCAAACTTGGAATCGCAGCGGCGTGTGTCGTCGTTGTTTTGATTACTGGCGTGGTTATTAAGGTTAATCTCGATGCGAAGGCCGTTGAAAACGCGATTGCGAATCTGGATTGGGAATCGGCATTAGAGTTGGATCCAGATAATGCCGAGGCTTTACGGTTGAAGGCGTCGAGAGACAAGGCAGTTACAGAAAGGGCAGCTGCGGCGGAAAAGGCGGTTAAAATTACCGCAATATTAGCTCAGGGTGATTGGGAAACAGTGCTCGCTTTAGACCCCGGTAATATTGAGGGATTGCGATTGCAGGACGCTGCCAAAAGAAATGCCGCGGCAGATAAGGACGCAGCAGAAAAGGCTGGAGCAGTGTCAGTTGCATTAGCTCAGGGGGATTGGAAAGCAGTGCTTGAGTTAGACCCCGGTAATTCTGAGGGATTGCGGTTGAAGCAAGAAGCAAAAAAAGCTGCAGCAGTTGCAGTTGCATTATCCAAGGGTGATTGGAAAGCAGTGCTTTTTTTAGATCCAGAAAACAGTGAGGGATTGCGGATGCAGGTCGCGGCAGAGAAGGCTGCTGAGGAAAAGGCTGCAGTAGTTGCAGTTGCATTGGCCGAGGGTGATTGGAAAACGGTGCTTGCTTTGGACCCCGATAATATCGATGGTTTGCGGATGCAGACCGTTGCTCCGCGAACCAACACGATTGACATGACGCTTAACTTTATCCCCGGTGGGACCTTCTTAATGGGTTCGCCTGAAACCCAGAGGGACCGTCGAGATAATGAAACTCAACACAAGGTCACGATCACTAAGTCGTTCTACATGCAAACGACCGAAGTGACTCAAGGGCAGTGGAAGGCCGTATTGGGCACCGAACCGTGGAAGGGCAAAATCTTCGAAAAAATAGGCCCCAACTACGCAGCCTCGTACGTAGACTGGGATGACGCCGTTGTATTTTGCAAACAACTGAGTGCTAAGGAAGGCAAGACGTATCGCTTACCCACCGAAGCGGAATGGGAGTACGCCTGCCGGGCAGGAACCAAAACAGCATGGAGCTTTGGCAACGACGAAAAGGTACTTGGCGATTACGCTTGGTATGATAAAAACGCATTCAATATTGCTGAGAGGTATGCTCACCAAGTTGGACTAAAAAAGCCCAACGTGTTTGGATTGTACGACATGCATGGCAATGTCTGGGAGTGGTGCCACGATTATTATAAAAAGGATTACTACCAACAGTCACCCACAAATGATCCACAGGGCCCACCGTCCGGCTCTTCCTGTGTTTGTCGGGGTGGGTCGTGGTCCGACCGTGCGGGTAACACTCGTTCCGCTTACCGCGATGGGCCCATTTGGGGTATGCGTGGCATCGTCTACCGCGGGTTCCGTGTTGTTCGTGAGTTGGATTAGTTCCGTAGTCAGCCTCGACCTCTGTACGCCCCTCATATCAACCTCTCTACATTTGTTATTCAACTCCCGCTGGGGTAGTATGAGTGCTTGCTAGCTTTCTAATTTCTCAACACTACTCATCAACCATGCCAGACCACGAAGACAGCCTCGGAGGTGAAACGCTTGACGGCGACGCGAAAACGGATCCCGCTGAACAGTCACTCGGTGACGGGCACACAATGGGGGGCGATACCGCTGCCCACAGCCTTGGCGATCAATCCACGTTCGGTGACGCGAACGTCGACGACGAGCTGTTTGATGATGAAATGGAAGTCGTAGACCTAACGACTCGCTACACCGAAGAAGGCGTACTTGGTAAAGGCGGTTTTGGTGAGGTTGTCCTTGCTATCGATACACGTCTTGGACGCAGGGTGGCGATTAAGCGTATTCAAGGTAAAGCCGCACGTAGTAAAACTGCGGTCCAGCGGTTCTTAACCGAAGCCAAGTCGATTGCTGCTTTGAGCCACAATAACATCGTCCAGATCTACGACTACGGCCGTAGTACGGATGGTCCCTTCCTGATCATGGAATGCATTCAGGGCGGTAGCTTACGTGACCTATGCCTAAAAGGCCCTATCGAGCTAGACGAAGCGGTTAACATCTTCGGCCAAGTATGTGATGGACTGGCCAAAGCACACGCCAAGAACATCATCCACCGTGATATTAAACCAGCCAATATCTTAATGACCGAAGATGACATACCTAAGCTTACAGACTTTGGCCTTGCTAAGGATGACACGGCTGATACCGGCATGACGATGGAAGGGGCCGTGATCGGGACACTGGATTTTATGCCTCCCGAGCAGCGAAAAGGAGCAGAGTTTACTGACCATCGCAGTGACCTCTGGAGTCTGGCCGCGACGTTCTATCAGATGCTCACTGGTAAGAGTCCCAAGGTGATCAACATCGCATCGTTACCCCCCAAGCTTCAGTCCGTAGTTGCTAAAGCACTTGAGGAATCAAAGGAAGAACGATTTCAGTCTGCTCTCGAGATGAAGGAAGCTGTCCTGCAGGCAGCGACCGCTGGCCTGAATGCATCGAGGGACTTAGGCGAAGGGGAATGCCCCAGTTGCGGAACCACAAACCCGTCTGATCGTAAGTTCTGCCGCAATGCTGAATGTGCCGTTTCCCTTGAGGCTGATTGTCTCAATTGTAAGACCGCCATGCCAATGTGGGAAGCAGTCTGTGGTAGTTGTGGTGCCAAGCAAAATTCTCTTATAGAAGAAGCCAAAGAGGCTCTTCAGGGGAAGCATGACGAGGCTGAACAATTTCTCAATGAATTAAGGTTTGATGACGCTCTGAAAGCCGCCAGCGTAATTGGTGACCAAAATGATCTTCGACTACAACAGTTTGCTTCGTGGCACGAAGAATTCTCAGCTAGGCTCGAATCATCAAAATCGTTGGAACATGCTCGCTTAGAAGATCTTCTTCGGGAAGCACACGCTCATGAACAGGCCTATGACTATGAAGCAGCTTTGCAGACGCTAACGCAGGTCGCTCCTTCGCTCAAACAAACAGCCGTTAGTGGAAACGAAGATACGGCAGATGTACTAACCGAGCGTCTAACCACAAAGCAGTCACGTCTTAAGGACCTTGAAGGGATTGTTCGAGAACGAGTCAGTAAACGGGAAATTACTGGGTTATTGCCAATTGTCAATGAACTCTTAACGCTCAAGCCAGATCGGCCGGCAGTCCAGAAGCTTAAAGAGCAGCTAGAGAAGCGTGATGCTGATCTGCTTGAAGGCCGAGATGCCGCGGTCAATAAGGCGACGCAACAACTTGGTGACCAGCAGTATGCAGAAGCGGTAGTAACGCTTAACTCGGTTTCAGCAGAAGTTTCCAGCGAACAGCTCGAAGATCTAAAGACTAAGGCAAGTGATTTACATAATCAGCTAAACAACCTACGTAACCAAATCAAGGAGGTTATTAGTGGTAAGCAACTCCAAAACCTTTTGCCGGTCGTTGAGGAATGTCTGGTCTTCAAGTCACAACAGAGTGATTTAATGAAGTTAAAGCAGGACCTGATTACCCGTGAAACTCAGCTAGATGCCCGCAATCAACCAATTATTTCCCAGGTGCAGGCGCATATGCAGGAACAGCAGTTTGACGCGGCGTTGGAGAAGCTCGGCACGATTGCACCCCAACAACAAACTTCGTCAACGGTAGCACTCAGCCAAAAGGTTGCTGCTGTAATTTTAGCGCGTGCTCCGAAAACCAACACGATTGACATGACGCTTAACTTTATCCCCGGTGGGACCTTCTTAATGGGTTCGCCTGAAACCCAGAGGGACCGTCGAGATAATGAAACTCAACACAAGGTCACGATCACTAAGTCGTTCTACATGCAAACGACCGAAGTGACTCAAGGGCAGTGGAAGGCCGTATTGGGCACCGAACCGTGGAAGGGCGAAATCTTCGAAAAAATAGGCCCCAACTACGCAGCG
>Ga0208879_1002141_pt1 | contig 17777 bp, 15 predicted proteins | sample Knorr_S15_td_Bot_FD_185605 | JGI IMG/M metagenome (GOLD analysis project Ga0208879, IMG submission 185605) | Marine microbial communities from Southern Atlantic Ocean transect - Knorr_S15_td_Bottom_ad_5009_LV_A (SPAdes) (version 2) | ecosystem: Environmental > Aquatic > Marine > Oceanic | place... | reverse complement strand
CACATCCCATGCGAAACATCATGTAACGCAAATGGCGGAGCTATCCCTTTTCCCTGACCTCCGTGTGAAAAAGATCTGAGCAAATCAGAAGTGTACATACTGTATTAAAAATGTTTCAAAATCTTTCCACCGTTTTTCGTTGATATTAAATCAGAAACAAATCAAAGCCTACCAGAGAGATGGATTCCTTTTGATCAATAAGCTGTTTGATCAGGAGGAGATCGGCCTGCTCAGTTGCTCTGCCAAGCAGGATCGTGAAATCGAAAGAAGGTGCAAAGGAAGAAAAGACATGCAAGGTAGTGAAGTTCGTCTGTCGCTTTGGAATCACCCGGGAGATACAATCTACGGCATGTTTGCCAGATGCCATCGCATTGTGAACAGCATGGAAGTGTTGCTGGATGGCGAGGTCTATCACTACCACTCCAAAATGATTTTGAAGGATGCGGAAATCGGCGGAGCATGGGAGTGGCATCAGGACTATGGCTACTGGTATCAAAACGGATGCCTGCAGCCACTTCTGGCCAGCGTAATGATCGCTGTGGATCCGGCAACCCGGGGAAACGGATGTTTACAGGTCTTGGGGCAATCACATCATCTGGGACGACTTGATCACCAACAAACAGGAGACCAAGCCGGCGCTGACTTAGAGCGTGTCGAGGAAGCCCTGAAGATCTTTGATCTTGTCTATGTGGAAATGGAACCCGGTGATGCTTTATTCTTTCATTGCAATCTGCTCCATCGCTCCAATCAAAACCGTTCTCCAAATCCGCGTTGGTCATTGATTTGCTGCTATAACGCAGCTCGTAACAATCCTTACAAGGAATCTCATCACCCACGCTATACCCCGATTCAGAAGGTTCCGGATACGGCGATCAGAACAGTGGGCATCAAACGTTTTGAAGAGCATTCCGATTTGTAATCTATGGAGGCACAGGATGGCCACAGTGCATCGAGTTTGAAAAAATTCAAACACCCTTCCAACTGCATGAGTTCCAAGACCACTGAACGGCTGGAATTTCATGAACTGTTGCAGTTTTTTGAAAACCACCTGAAGCAGCAGGTTCTGCCTTTCTGGTTGGAACATTGCGTAGATCATGAGCGCGGGGGTTTCAACAACTGTGTGAATGATGATGGAAGCCTGGTTTCCACGGAAAAATTCTTATGGTCGCAAGGCAGGGCGCTGTGGGTGTTCAGTTCGCTGTACAACGACCTCGACGGCGATCCAAAGTGGCTCGAACTGGCTGCACCGATCGCCAGATTGCTGATCGAAAAAGGCCGCACTCCCAACGGAGACTGGTTCTTCAGTTTGAATGCGGATGGCTCTCCAAAAAAGGAGGCACAGAGCATTTATGTCAATGCTTTTTGTATTTACGGTTTAACTGAATTTGCAAGGGCAACTGGAGATTCAGAGGCTTTGGAAGTTTGCTTGGACTCATACAACTATGTTAGTCTTCAACTCGACGATCATTCAATTTTTCAAACTCAACCGCATCCTATCCCAACTGGGTTCCAAGCGCATGGTCCGCTGATGATTTTTGCACTGGTTTTTCATGATCTTGGCTGTTTGTCTGGAAATAAGGATATTAAAGACCGTGCTTTAGTATTAGCAGAACGAATAATGACGCAACATCTAAAACCAGAAAAAAAACTGCTCTACGAATTCGTGCGTCCAGGAGGAGAACTCGTAGACAGTGATATAGGCAAAACGATTGTTCCCGGTCATGTCATTGAAAGCATGTGGTTCATGGCTCGAATCTACAGCTATCACGGTCTTTCTGATCGGGTAAATCTTGCTTTGGAAACAATACGTTGGCATCTGGAATTAGGTTGGGATTCGGATTTTGGTGGAATTCGTCTGGCGTGCCACGCCGACAAGGGAAACGCAGCCTGGCACATGCCTGATGCTAAAATCTGGTGGCCGCACACAGAAAGTCTGCTTGCGTTGTTGCAAGCTTATGAAATCAATCATGCCGAATGGGCAATAGAATGGTACTGGAAAGTACACGAATACACTTTTTCCCACTTCCCAAACCAAGAGCATGGGGAATGGTTTCACAATTTGAACCGTGATGGGATACCAATGAGACCGTATTTGAAGGATCTTCCAGTAAAGGATCCCTTTCACCTACCCAGAGCGTTGATTTACTCCATCCTCATTCTTAAAAGACTTGCTGCCGAGTCAACTAAAGTGCAGGATTAGTACATGATATTTCAGAATAATAAAAATGAAAGGTAAAGACTTCGTATGAATTACCGTTATTTGGGGCGTTCCGGGTTGCTTGTCTCGCGGATATGCCTTGGCACGATGAACTTTGGGATGAAGAAATGGGGATGCGACAAGCAGGTCTCCAGCAAAATTCTTGGAGAATTCATCGAATCAGGGGGAAATTTTATCGACACAGCGGATGTCTACAGTGATGGAATTGCAGAAGAGATGCTTGGACTAGCTCTACGAGATCACCAGCGTGAAGACCTGGTGCTCGCTACCAAGTGCTGGTTCCGTATGGGGGATAGTCCCAACTCCAAAGGACTCTCACGAAAATATATTCTTGAGGCCGTTGAAAACAGCATGAGACGACTGAAAACGGATTACATCGACCTTTACCAAGTTCACGGTCCCGACTGGTTTACACCGATGGAGGAAACGCTGAGAGCTCTTGACGATCTCGTTCGACAAGGTAAGGTGCGTTACATTGGCTGCAGCAACTATTACGGATGGCAGATCGTCAAGGCCAATGCTCTTGCGGAACGCTACGGACTAGAGCGTTTCATCAGCGGTCAACATCTATACAACATAGTGCGACGCGATATAGAACGTGAAATTCTTCCGGCTTGTGCGGATCAAGGGCTAGGGTTGCTCTGCTGGAGCCCGCTGGCTAGCGGCTTTCTGAGTGGACGTTATGAAAGGGATCAAGAACCACCCGAGGGTTCACGAATTTCCTACCGCAAGAACATCGATATCCCACGTTATTTTAGTGATGATGCCTTTGACGTAGTTGACGAACTTAAGAAAATCTCAAATGAAACTAACAAAAACCTCTCTCAACTCTCCCTTGCCTGGTTGCTGTTTGACCGGCGTGTCACCTCGGTAATCATCGGTCCTCGCACAGTGGAACAATTGAATGATTCCCTCCATGTTTCTGAATGGAACTTGTCGCATGAGCACCACGAACGACTGGCGAACGCCAGCCATTTCAGCCATGGCTATCCCATGGAGTGGGTTGATTTGGGTTACGCCAATATCTCCGGAATCGAGGAATTCTCTCCCGGACACTTCCGGCATCCGATGGACCGGAGCTAAACCGAAATTAAACTGTCTGAATCTAGATCAACTCTTTCTCTGATCCCTCTTTTACTTCATATCACAAACTCATTATCACAAGATTTGAAAAAAATATTCATAAAAAATGTCTTATCAGATGAATCCATAATACAAACATGATGATTCCACTACCAATAAAAAAAATACAGGTAGATTATCTGCCCGTTTCCATCTATGATGATAATTTCGCAATGGGGCGAGCCGCGGCTTTGGATGCCCGGGAACAGATCGTAAAGGCGATTTCCGAGCGTGGTGAATCCAGCATTATACTCGCCACGGGCAACTCACAGTTAACATTCCTTCACACATTGAAGGAATTGGACGGAATCGACTGGACTAAAGTGAGGATCTTCCATATGGACGAATATCTAGGACTAGCTCCAACTCACCCGGCCAGTTTCCCGCTTTTTCTGAAGGAACATTTCATCCAACACGTCAATCCTTGTGCATTTTATCCGGTTCCGAGCAGCCCCGACAACATTGAACAGGCCTGCCGGGACTACGAACAATTGCTCAGGGACTATCCTGCTGATCTGGTTGCCATGGGTTGGGGCGAGAACGGACATATTGCTTTCAACGATCCTCCTGATGCGCTCTTCAACGATCCGCAATGGGTAAAAGTCGTTCAACTCGCGGGAGCCAGCCGTAGACAGCAAGTAGGAGAGGGACATTTCGGATCTCTTTCTGAAGTGCCGACTCATGCAATCACTCTGACGATTCCCGCTTTACTTGCACCGAAAACGATCCTTTGTATTGTTCCCGAAGCACGCAAGGCTGAGGCTGTACGCTCCTGTCTTAATGAACCAGTTTCTGAAGAACATCCCGGTTCCATTTTAAGAACCCTGAATCATGCCAGCCTGTATCTGGATTTAGAATCATCTGCTAATTTATAAACCTGAAACGGAGATGCCTATGACATGACATAAAGCAATTAATTATAACTGCTGGTTAATCCTTAATCAGCAATTTTATAAACCTTCATTTAAATGGAAACAATATGAATATAATACTAAATCCCATCAGATGGATGGGCATACTTGGTCTGGCTACCATCATTGGTGCCGCAAGTATCTCAGCAAAAGAAGCACCACAGTTTTCCGCTTTAGTAAAAGCAGGGAAACTGCCTCCAGTCAATGAGCGGCTTCCCGAAATTCCTTTGATGCTGCCTGTGGTGGACGAAATTGGGCAATACGGTGGCGTACTACGCCGTGCGTTCCTGGGCCCTGGCGACCACAATAATTACACCCGTGTGGTTTACGATGCACTCGTGCGTTTTGCTCCTGACGGTAGCCAAGTGGTTCCGCACATCGCCTCCGGATGGGAGTCGAATGCGAATTTCACTGAGTGGATTGTCCGTCTGCGTCCAGGTGCTAAATGGTCGGATGGTCAACCTTTCACCGCAGACGACATCATGTTCTGGTACAATGACATTCTGCTCAACAAAGAGTTGATGCCAGGTGGTGCCAACTGGATGAAGAACAAGGATGGGTCCACCGCTAGAGTCGAAAAACTCAGCGATTACATGGTCAAATGGTCCTACAAGCAACCAAACACGGCGTTCCTGTTGAACCTTGCGAACATGGATGGTGCGGATAAATCGATCAGCAATCTGGTCTTTGTACCGGCACATTACCTCAAACAGTTTCATCCAAAATATGCCTCCAAAGCGAACCTGAAGGCTAAAATCAAAGCGGCCGGATTTGATACTTGGACGCAATTGTTCGCCATCGAAGCCCTGCCTCACCTCAGCGGTGTTCGACCGGGAATGGCGGGCTGGATACCGGACGGCACCACCGTTTCGGATCGTGTCTTCAGGATCAAACGCAATCCCTACTTTGTAGGAGTTGATCCAGCAGGCAACCAGTTGCCCTACATCGATGAAGTCCGCTTCACGTTCTTTGCGGATAAGGAATCATTGAACCTTGCAGCGGTTTCAGGAGAGATCGACTTTCAGGGGCGTCACATCAACATGAGTACTTATCCGGTACTCAAGGAAAATGAAGGTCAAAACAATTACCGTGTTATGACTTGGCCAACCTTTGGAGGGTCTGATGCCGTAGTCATGTTCAATCAAACCTGGCAGGGTCCAGAAGGAGAGTTTTTCCGAAACAAACAGTTCCGGATTGCCCTCTCATATGCAATCGATCGTGACGCAATCAAAGAACTTGCATTCTTTGGGCTTGGTGAATCTCGTCAAGGTGTTCCTGCTCCATTCCATCCCTATTACCCAGGAGATGAATATGCGTTTAAGTACACCCAGTACGATGCCAGAAAAGCCAACAAGATCCTCGATGGTATCATGCCGAAAAAAGGTTCCGATGGTTTTCGTGTGATGCCTAACGGCAAAACGCTGGACATTGAAATTGGTGTGGTCCCTGCGTTTGGAGCATGGACAGATATCGCTCAGTTGATCGTTGAGAATTGGGCGGAAATCGGAGTGAAGGCGCATGTCGAAGTTCGTGAACGCACTGTGCATTTTGCGATGCGACCCGCAAACGAACTGATGGCAGAAGTCTGGAATGAAGACACCACCGGTTTCCCCTTCAGTGGTCAACCCAAGTTCGATCCGCGAAGCGATCCGGCCCTGACCTTTGCTCCTCTGGTGGCCAAATGGTATGCGACCGACGGAAAGCAGGGTGTGGCCCCCGAGCCAGCAATAAGGCGTCTTGTCGAAATCATCGACGAAGCCAAGACTTCCTCGCGTAACCGACAGGTTGCGCTGGCCAAGGAACTGTTCCGCATTTGGGCGGACAACGTCTGGGAAATCGGAACGGTCGGTCTGACTCCGATGATCCAAGGTGTGCTGGTCGCCAACAAAAAACTCCGGAATATTCCGGAAGTTGCTGGTAACGACTGGCCACTTCGAACACCTGGCGATACCCGTCTTGAACAGTACTTCTACGCCAAGTAGTTTAACCTAATCCTCAATGCGGTTCTCCTTCGGGAGAACCGCCCTCCTTTCTTTGTTGCGATAAAATAGGACCATGCTTCAATACATCATCAAACGGCTTCTTATTCTGCCCTTTCTACTTTTCATCTTTTCCATAATCGCATTCATTTTAATTCAAGCGCCTCCCGGAGATTTCCTGACCAGCTACATGGCAGAGTTGGCGGCTTCAGGTTCGTCAATTGAACGGGCTCAGATTGACGCTCTACGGGCTTTGTATGGTTTGGATCAACCGCTATACATTCAGTATTTCAAATGGATCGGACGCTTATTAACAGGAGATTTAGGGTTCTCTCTCGATTGGCAGAAACCTATCAGCGAATTGATCGGTGAAAGACTGGCATTGACGTTAGCCTTGGGAGTAGGAACATTCATTTTTACATGGCTAGTAGCCATTCCCATCGGCATTTTATCTGCAACTCGGCAATATTCTTTTTTTGATTATTTTTTCACGGTATTCAACTATATAGGGGTCGCAACCCCCACCTTCATGACAGCCTTGGTGCTGATGTGGATAGCATTCAAGTATTACGGTGTTAGTGTAACCGGACTCTTTTCTCCTGAATACATTGATGCTGTCTGGAGTTGGGACAGGACCGTTGATTTGTTAAAACATCTTTGGTTACCCGTTGTCATTCTCGGATTGGACGGCACTGCTCGGTTGGCCCGGGTGATGCGGGCGAACCTGCTGGATGAACTCAAAAAACCCTACATGGAAATGGCCCGGGCCAAAGGCATGTCCGAATGGAGATTGGTGATGAAATATCCTGTGCGCTTAGCCCTCAATCCTCTGGTGAGTACTATTGGATGGTACCTGCCGCTGATCTTCTCGGGCAGCGTGATTGTCGCAACGGTAATGAATCTCCCGACCATTGGTCCCATGCTGCTTCGGGCCTTGATCAGTCAGGATATGTATCTGGCGGGAACCATCATCCTCATTTATATGATACTAGCCATCATCGGTACCTTGATTTCTGATATTTTGCTGGCGTGGCTCGATCCCCGGATTAGGATGGAGGATAACTGAATCGTGATGAATCCTGCAAAGTCACCACCTAACATTATTTTAATAATGCCGGATCAATTGCGTCCAGATTTTCTTGGTTGCTACGGTGCTTCATTTGCCGGCACTCCGAATATCGATCGTTTAGCCTCGCAGGGAAAGCTCTTTGAAAGGGCTGTCTCTCCATCTCCTATCTGTATACCTGCCAGAGCATCGTTGCTAACCGGCCATAATGCATTCTCAACTGGAGTTCTAACAAACCATTTATGGCTTCGTCCGGACCATGACGACTGCGGTATGCCGACGTTGGCATCGTTACTGAATGAAGCCGGTTACCACACCGAAGCCATTGGGAAAATGCATTTCATTCCCTGGGATCATAATGAAGGGTTTTCCCATCGGTATATTGCTGAAGACAAGCGGCATATTTACATTCAGGATGACTATGCAGAATACCTTGCTGAGCATGGGTTCAGAAAATGTGCAGGGCCGGAAGAGCCGGGATATGAAACCAACTTAATGGCTTCGTTTAGTCAGATTCCGTTGGAACACCAGATCGATGTCTGGATCGGAAATCAAGCTACCAAGTTCCTGAAGAATTTCTCAGGAGACCCTCCCTTTTTTCTTTTTGTCGCTTTTGCTGGGCCTCACGATCCATATAATCCTCCACAAGAAGTTGTTAATTCGATGGAGTATCTGGACCTTCCTGCAGCAATTCCGGCCACTGCAGAGTCAGAGGTCTTCCGTCCAAGTTTTATTTCTTCCCACAAAAATGGTTCTGCCCAAGTGGATTTTACCGTATTTCCTGAAGCCGCCAAAGCCAAAATTCGCAGACATTATGTCTGCCTGATCAGGATCATCGACGAGCAGGTGGGAAAGATTCTGCAGGTTCTCAATCAGCAGAACAATTCCCGTGAAACAGTAATTTTGTTTACTTCTGATCACGGAGATTTTCTGGGTGATTTCGACATGGTCGGTAAGGAGTTGTTTCACCAACCTTCCATCCGTATCCCGCTGATCGCTTCTGGAGCTTCCTTAGAGTGCTCTCGTTCTAAGGCCTTGGTCTCTTTGACCGATCTATTTTCCACAATCATGCAAATAGCCGGAATTAAATCAGTTCTTCAGGACTCAGTACCTCTTCCCCTGACAGTAGCGGACGTAATGACACGTACGGGTATTCTAGGAGCCACCGGTTCCGGAGTAATGTGGTTGACCACCTTAGGCTGGAAACTCGCGTACTACAAGAACGGATCAGCCACTCTTCATGATATTATGAATGACCCGCAGGAACAGCACAACCGCTTCTCCGATCCGGTATGCGCTGAAATCAGGGATGAACTAGACCGGCAAATGATGGCGAAAATGCTGCAGTCCGTGACCGAGGGGCACTTGGACAAATCGTATCCTTACATGACAATGTCTCCAGAACATCCAGGACATTACCCAAACTGGAAACGCCCCTATCCGGCAGATGGGTGGTCAGGACGGTTTGGCGGTATCAATGGCTGGAGCAAGGCCGGTAAGCCTGTCTGAACCTCAATGAATACCCGTAACTCGCATTCATGAACCCTTCTTTGAAAAATGAACCAGGCAGTTCCCAAACCACAACGGCAATGGGATCGACGTCCATGACAATGAGTGACGATACATTTCGTGATGATGATGCGTTTGATGTTGCTCCAAATTGGAAACTGGTGTGGTGGCGTTTCAAGAAACATCGGCTGGCAATGGTCAGTGGCGTGGTCCTCATTGTCATTGCCCTGATCGCCGTTTTTCCGGACTTCTTCAGTACACGGATCCCGCACAAAACCAGCGCGACAAAATCGTTCATGCCTGTCCAAGGTATCCATTTTTTTCAAGACGGGAATTTCCGTCTTCATATGGACAAATTGGTAGGAAAACGCAATTCCAGGACATTGAAGATGGAGTGGAAAGCCCACGAAACCCGCAAAATCCCCATCAGTTTTTTTGTGGAAGGATATGACTACCGGATTCTGGGAGTGTTTCGGACAAATATTCACCTGTTCGGGGTCAGCGATCCAAAGCCACGGCAAACGATTCATTTACTGGGAACGGATCGGTTGGGTCGGGATCAATGGTCGCGGTTGATGCACGGGACTCGGGTATCGATGTCCATTGGCCTGGTTGCCGTGTTGTTCAGCATCTTTTTTGGCATCCTCCTCGGCGGCATCTCCGGATACTATGGCGGCTGGGTGGACCTAATCATCCAGCGTTTCATTGAAATACTGCAATCTTTGCCTCCGATTCCCATCTGGATGGCGTTGACCGCCTCACTTCCAAGAAATTGGTCCGTGGAGCAAACCTATTTTGCCATCACCATCATCCTTGCGATGATCGGCTGGACCACATTGGGACGAGAAGTCAGGGGGCGTTTTCTTTCAATGCGCGAGGAGGATTTCGTCATGGCCGCTCATTTGTCCGGATGCAGTCAAATGCGGATCATCTTCCGCCATATGCTCCCGACGTTTACCAGCCACATCATTGCCACCAGCACTCTGGCGGTTCCGGTCATGATCATCAACGAAACCTTCCTCAGTTTCCTCGGACTTGGGTTGCGCCCTCCGGCAATCAGCTGGGGGGTTTTGCTGCAGGAAGCCCAGAATATCCAGTCGATTGCGCTTGCCCCGTGGTTGTTGCTCCCCGGATTGGCAGTGATCATCACCGTTCTGGCATTGAACATTCTGGGAGACGGTTTGCGGGATGCGGCCGATCCTTACAGTTGACGACAAAACAGACGATGCCCTTGATGCCTGAAGCAAAACCGCTGTTGTCGGTGGAGAACCTCAAAACCTGTTTTGAACTCGACGAAGGAACGGTGAAAGCAGTCGATGGTGTAAGTTTTGTCGTCCATCCAAGCAAAGTTTTAGGCATCGTCGGAGAAAGCGGATGCGGCAAAAGTGTCACGATCAAATCAATTCTGCGTATTGTAGAAAAACCCGGACGCATCACCTCAGGTAAAATCCTGTTCCAAAGCGCCAAGTCTAAAGAGAGATCGGAATCGGGGTTCATCGACTTGGCCCAGTTGGAACCACGGGGCAGACAAATCCGTTCCATACGTGGCAATGAAATCGCTCTGATACCTCAAGAACCAATGGCGGCCTTCAGTCCTGTGCACACTATTGGCAATCAAATAACTGAGGCAGTTCTGTTGCACAGGTCTATTGATTCTTCTGAAGCTCAACGGATTGCGGTAGAACGTCTTCACGAAGTGGGGGTTCCGAATCCGGAACGTTGCATGGACATGTATTCATGGGAACTGAGTGGTGGACTGAGGCAGCGGGCGATGATTGGCATGGCGTTGATCTGCGAACCTTCGTTGCTGATTGCCGATGAACCAACCACGGCCCTTGATGTGACCACCCAAGCACAGGTCCTCAATCTGCTCCGGAAACTTCAAAAGGAACACAACACCGCCATCATTTTCATCACACATGATTTGGGTGTGATTGCCCAGCTGGCTGATGATGTAGTAGTGATGTATCTCGGACGGGTGATGGAAGTTGGTCCCATTGATGACATTTTCCACAATCCTCAGCATCCATACACCAAGGCTTTGTTGAAATCAATTCCAACTGTCAACACAGTCACCCGTTCTCGGTTGCCCACTATTGAAGGTTCAATTCCACATCCCTTTCACCGTCCCAAAGGCTGTCCGTTTTACCAACGCTGCCCGGACGCAATGCCCGGCTCTTGCGATCAGCAACTCCCGGCGCTGCAGCCAGTTACAAACCATCAATCAGTCAGTTGTTTCAAGTTTCATGATGTTGTTGATCAACTTTGATTTCCCCTCCGCTGAACCATTCCAAAAAGCTGAACGTGAAGCCTGAACCAGAAATCACCAACAGGATACTGGAAGTTAAAGATCTGAAAAAATACTTTCCCATTCGGAAAGGGCTTTTCAAGAAAACGGTGGGACAGGTGAAATCCGTCGATGCCGTGAATTTCTTCATTGAGGAAGGCGAGACCCTTGGGCTTGTCGGAGAAAGCGGATGCGGCAAGACCACTACAGCACGCTGCATTTTGCGGGCGATTACCCCAACTGACGGCGAGATCTGGTTTCAGACTTCCGATCAGAAATTGGTTGATGTGACAAGTTTGTCCAAGAACGAGATGCGTCCGCTGCGTCGCGAGATGCAGATGATATTCCAGGATCCGTTTGCTTCCCTGAATCCGCGTATGAATCTGCTGGATCTTGTCGGCGAACCAATGTTGGTGAACGGTTTGACAAACCGAAAAGAGCGCACCGAACAAGTGGCCGAACTGTTACGGCTCGTCGGGTTGCGTCCTGAATATATGAGAAGGTTCCCACATGCTTTCAGCGGAGGACAAAGGCAACGCATTGTCATCGCGCGGGCACTGGCGCTGAACCCACGTCTGGTGATCGCTGACGAGCCGGTTTCCGCTCTGGATGTTTCTGTGCAGGCGCAGGTGCTCAATCTGATGTTGGAACTGCAGGAACGTTTGAATTTGACATATCTCTTTGTGTCGCACGATCTCAGCGTGATCAAGCACATCAGTAATCGTGTGGCCGTCATGTATGTAGGCAAGATCATCGAAACCGCGACAACGGAAGATCTGTTTAATACTCCAAAACACCCCTACACTGCTGCCTTGATGTCGGCAGTCCCGGCATCGGATCCACGTGTGCGATCCAGAATGAGACCGCTTGAGGGAGACGTGCCCAGTCCTGCGAATCCCCCATCCGGTTGTTATTTTCATCCCCGCTGTCAGTATGCCACTGAACTGTGCCGAACTCATGCCCCGGAGTTGAAGCAAGTGTCCACCAAGCATTACGTCAGTTGCCATCGACATGACGAACTGCAATTAGAGGGTGTGGTCTGAATCCAATTTACTCAAACTTTACTCCAAGCCAGGGAAATGCTTTTTGATTCATCCAAACTGCTGGTGACGGATTCGGAAGGTCTTCTGAAATCACTGCCAGTCGAAGCGGAACCGGGATCCTGGAAAGGAGCATCCAGAGTCGTCAGTTCAGGACTTTGCGATTTGCAGGTCAATGGATTTGCAGGAGTGGATTACAACGATCCTTCCTTGACTCCCAAAGCTTTCGAACAATCCCTTTTCACCATGCTGCGGACAGGAGTGACGACTTGCCTGCCAACGATCATTACCGGAAGCGAAGACTGGCAAACTCAATGCTTTCTGGCCTTGGAAGCAGGACGTAACGCTTCTAACCTCGCTCAGTCCATGGTTCCTGGGTATCACCTGGAAGGTCCGTTTCTTAATCCGGAAGAGGGGTTCCGCGGATGTCATCCAGCTCAGTGGATGGGTCCGGCGAAGTGGGATCATTTCGAACGACTTCAAAAGGCAGCTGGAGAACGGATCCGTCTGATAACGGTTGCTCCGGAAATCAAGGGCGTGTTGGAGTTGATTCCGATGTGGGTGGAGCAGGGTATAACCGTTGCGATCGGGCATTGTAACCCAAGTAGAGACATATTGCTGCGGGCTGCCGATGCCGGAGCTACACTTTCTACCCACTTGGGTAACGGAATTGCTCAAATGTTACCAAAAACAGATAATCCCATTCTGGGCCAACTAGCGGAAGATCGTTTCAGTGCCAGCTTCATTGCTGACGGATTTCATCAGCAGCCTCATGTACTCGGAGTTTATCTTCGGGCAAAACAATCGATCAGGACGATTCTTGTAACCGATGGCACAGCAGGATCAGCCTCACTCCCCGGAAGTTACTCGGTGGGACCGATCGGCATCGAACGTCAACCGGAAGGGATGGTTTACATCCATGGAACCAGAATTCTTGCTGGCTCCTCCGCAACTTTGTCCGGTTGTTTGGCCAATGTGATCAATTGGTACGGAACACCCTTTGACGAAGCGATCCGCTGGGCATCAGAACAACCACGGCGTCTTATTGGTCTTCCAGAATCTCTCCTTGTAGGGGAACCAAAATCTCAAGTGGTGTGGAAGATGGAAACTCAAAAACCTGTTGTTGAGCGAGTCCATTTTGGAAACTTGAACTTGGAACATTTGTGAATAAGCAAAATAATCTCAAATACTGAAATACACAACACCAAATAAACCATGTTAATAAAATAATGAGTTTTTCAACATATACCAACTAGTCAATCAATCTACAAATACAGGAAACTAATTTACTAGGAAATTCCATGAAAATAACTGAGGCCAGAGTTGTTATTACCAGCCCCGGAAGAAATTTTGTAAGTTTAAAGATCTGTACAGATGAAGGTTTGTATGGAGTTGGAGACGCGACTCTTAACGGTAGAGAGCTTGCGGTATCAGCCTATTTAAAAGATCATATCGTACCAATGTTGGTAGGTAGAGATCCGCATCAGATAGAGGATATTTGGCAATTTTTATACCGTGGAGCCTATTGGCGAAAAGGTCCTGTAACCATGACAGCAATATCTGCAGTAGATATGGCTTTGTGGGATATTAAAGCAAAGGCTGCAAATATGCCTCTTTATCAGTTGTTAGGTGGAAAAAGTCGCTCAGGTGTTATGGTATATGGTCATGCGAATGGGGACAGTATTGAGGAGACAGTCGAAGAGGTTGGAAAATATTTGGAGGCTGGTTATCATGCAGTCCGAGCGCAAACTGGCATTCCTGGTTTGAAAAGTATATACGGAGTATCAAAAGATAAAATGTTTTACGAACCAGCGGATGCAGATTTGCCTACGGAAAATGAATGGTCTACCACAAAATATCTGGATAGTCTCCCAAAACTTTTTGAAAATTTAAGAACAGTTTACGGAAACGAACCACATTTTTTACACGATGTTCACCACCGACTAACTCCGATAGAAGCCGCACGTTTGGGGAAGGATTTGGAGTCGTTTCGACTGTTTTGGCTCGAAGACGCAGTACCAGCTGAAAATCAAGGAGGCTTTCGTATTCTTCGACAAAATACTGTCACACCTCTTGCTGTAGGAGAAATTTTCAATACAATTTGGGATTGCAAACAATTGATTGAAGAACAACTCATAGATTATATTAGGACAACCATAGTACATGCAGGAGGTCTCACTCATCTAAGACGCATCGCTGATTTCGCTTCGCTTTACCATGTACGGACTGGCTGCCACGGAGCAACTGACCTTTCACCGATTTGCATGGGAGCTGCTTTACATTTTGATTTATGGGTTCCGAATTTTGGTATTCAAGAATACATGCGACATTCGGAAGAAACGAACGAAGTATTTCCACACTCATATTCTTTCCAGAATGGCTATATGTATCCCGGAGAGGCAGTAGGACATGGGGTTGATATAAATGAAAAACTTGCCGCAAAATATCCTTACAAGCGTTCTTATCTGCCTGTCAACAGGTTGGAGGATGGTACCATGTGGAATTGGTAACTTTTTCTTTTTGATAATAGCTGACTGAACTATTATTATACAATGGCACAATACTCTTCTAAATTTCACCTAGTGCTACGTTTAAACTTATTATCTGTTTCTGCTAGTGGAAACATTAACCAATTGACTGGTAATCAGTATGCCCGAAATTAAAATGATTTTGAACAAATTGTCCGAGTTACGAGTCATTCCTGTAATTAGGACTAAGGTGGCCGAAAATGCTGTAACTGCTGTTCAATGGTTGAGTGAAGCAGGATTTCGAACTTTTGAAATCACACTTACTACACCGGATGCCATTAAGATAATTGCTCGTCTTATCTCAAAAACCGATGCTTTGATAGGTGCTGGAACGGTGACTTCTGTTAAGCAAGCCAAAAAATGTATTGAAGCCGGAGCTCAATATATTGTTTCACCTTGTGTAGTTTCCGACTTACCTGCTATTTGTCATCAATATGATATTCCATGTATTTTGGGCGCCTGTACTCCTACTGAACTGCATTTAGCAATGGAAGCAGAAGCTGATGCGGTCAAGATTTTCCCAGTGAGTCTTATGGGGGGCTCAACTTATATCAAAACATTATCTTCAATATTTACTGGAGTACCTCTAATCCCCACAGGTGGAATCAAACCGAACGAAGTGCAGGAGTATTTAGAAAGCGGGGCAATCTGTGTCGGACTTGGTGGAGTGTTGGTCAATGAAACACTTATTCAACAGGGAGAACGCAGAAAAATATTGGAAATCAGTTTAGAGATAATACAACAAGCAACAAAATATTCATCATAAAATTTTCTAATGGTTCCAGAAATTGTTTGTCTAGGAGAAGCCCTCATTGAGATGAACCAGCTTCCTGAAAAAGATCCGCGCTTATTTTATTCCAGCTTTGGAGGGGATGTATCTAATGTTGCTGTATCTATTGCCAGACAAGGGAGTGCAGCAGGATTCTTAAGTTTAGTCGGGAATGACCTTTTTGGGGATCAATTACTAGAATTATGGCAAAAAGAAGGAGTTAATCACGCCCATGTCAGTAAAGTTCAAGATGCCTCAACTGGCATATATTTTGTGACACATGATACAAGTGGTCATAACTTTAGTTATTTTCGGAAAGATTCAGCCGCCAGCCAAATAACTCCTGAAAATTTGCCCAATACTTACATCGCCTCTGCCAAAGTTTTACACATTTCTGCAATCAGTCAAGCAATAAGTCCTTCCTCCAACGATACTGTAAATGCCGCCATTCAGATTGCTACTGAAAACAAGGTTCTCATTTCATATGACACGAATCTTAGATTGAAACTTTGGTCTTTAGAACAAGCAAGGGAAACAGTTCAACAAACTATTCCTTTTTCTGATTTTCTTTTCCCAAGTTTAGAAGACTCAATTCTACTGACTGGTTTAAGAGAACCAACTGACATTGTCGACTTTTATTTGAAAAACGGTGCAAAATTAGTAGCCTTAAAACTTGGACCTGCGGGAGTTCTTTTGGCGACTGAAGAAAGTCACCACAGAATTCAAGGAAAAACTGTGGAAACAGTAGATGCAACAGGTGCAGGTGATAGTTTTAATGGTGCATTTTTGTCTGAATGGCTAAGACACAGTAATCCGTTGGAGTCAGCTCAGTATGCTAATGCTGCAGCGGCTCTTTCTACTATAGGTTATGGAGCCATTGAACCTATTCCATACCGTTTAGACGTAGAAAATTTCATCAAATCTTGTTCAAATCAATATTGTACCAGCTAAAATATTAGCTTGTTCTGACTTAATTTCTTCAATAATGCTGCCACCACATTGTCTGCATTAGCGGCTTCTGGGCCAAGCATTGAGTCTGAACACCGAATCAATGAAAATGAGGCTAGTGAGGTTGCTGTTGACCTTGCATATCGACTCGTAAAAAAAGCCTATCGACTATGTCATAGTCAAAAATGTATGATAGACTTCTTGGTGATTTTATAGTTCGGCAGTTATGTATTTTAAACATTAAATACATAAACAATTAAATCAGGTTAAGTGGGTTTAACGCCCACATAAACCACATCCCATGCGAAACATCATGTAACGCAAATGGCGGAGCTATCCCTTTTCCCTGACCTCCGTGTGAAAAAGATCTGAGCAAATCATAGAAGTGTACATACTGTATTTAAAATGTTTCAAAATCTTTCCACCATTTTTCGCCATTCTATTTATTCGGTCTACCTCGCGTGGTCAGTAATGCAGATGACTACCGCACTATCTTCGAAGCTGTTCCCTCGCTTTCAAACGGAATTACTTTTTGCACTGGATCACTTGGGCCACGCCCGGATAATGATCTAGTGAAAATGGCCACAGAGTTTGCAGAGCGCATTCACTTTACTCACCTTCGAAACGTCCGACGTCAAGACGATGGATCCTTTTTTGAATCAGATCTTTTGGATGGCGACCTAAATTTGGTGGGAGTCATTGCAGTTTTACTGGCAGTTTTACTGAAGGGAGAACAAAGACGACGCAGAGCAGGTCGCGAAGATTGGGAAATACCTTTGCGCCCTGATTACGGTCACCTTTTATTGGAAGATATCGATAAAAAGACCAACCCAGGCTATTCAATGATAGGCCGCATGAAGAGCCTGGCGGAAATCCGTGGTGTAATCACTGCTCTGGAGGCAAATTATGATTGATCTGTCAAACCAAGTAATTCTGACAACTGCAGCGGGAGCGGGGATAGGTTTTGCTGTTACCCTGCGTCTACTGGAAGGCGGTGCTACTGTTGTTGCTACTGATATTGATGCAACGGCACTTGAAAACCTTGACAACAAAGCGGCTAGTTTAGGTTATGCAGATCGATTATCTACTACTCCAATACTCCATTACTCCAACACTTCAACACTCCGTATTTCAGCACTCAGGAGTCAATCATGACCGAACTTGCCCTGCCCCACACCATGCCCACATCGGGCACCAATCCGGTGGTACCGCCCGCTAACCCCCACTAATTCTTCACAGTCAGACACCCTCCAAGTAAAGTCCCCATATTCTTGTAAAATAAACCGATTGATGTTATATATTGGGTTCTCCTAAACCATTGCAAGCCAAGTGATCTATCATTAGGAGAGATTACCCATAAAATGGATGTGTTTCTTGTTTCTAAACTCAAAATAAAGGAG
>Ga0208879_1002140_pt1 | contig 17782 bp, 15 predicted proteins | sample Knorr_S15_td_Bot_FD_185605 | JGI IMG/M metagenome (GOLD analysis project Ga0208879, IMG submission 185605) | Marine microbial communities from Southern Atlantic Ocean transect - Knorr_S15_td_Bottom_ad_5009_LV_A (SPAdes) (version 2) | ecosystem: Environmental > Aquatic > Marine > Oceanic | place... | reverse complement strand
CGCTGCGCTCCCTCCTCCACGGCCTCCCAGTGGCTTCTGATGAAGTCGGGGTTGAAGGCCAGGGTCAGGGGGATGAAGCCCTTTTCGCCGGCCATTATCAGGCTGGGGGATTTGTAGCTCAGCGATGCCACGCCGATCGGCGGGTGGGGCTTTTGAAAAGGCGTTAGGAAGAACTTGAGTGTGCCGTACATGGTGTCGGGGACTTCCACATTCCAGAACTTGCCCTTATATTCAAAGGGACCCTTGTTCTCCCAGATCTTCAAGATGATCTCCAGAGACTCCTGGGTCATCTCCCGGTGCTGGTTATTGGCCCCGTCCACGTCGAACATGGCCCAATCGGTGGGCAGACCGCTGGCGCCGACACCGAACATAAACCTTCCTTGGGCAATGTGGTCCAGGTAGGCTACCCGGTGCGCCAGTTCGGCGGGATGGTGAAAAGGTAATAGGTGGGCTCCGGGTGCCAGCTTGATCCGCTTGGTGCGCATCAAAGCCTGGGCAATCATTATGTCGGGAGACGGTATGGGCTCCCACGGAGAGGTGAAATGCTCCCCGATCCAGGCCTCGTCGTAGCCCAACTCGTCGGCCAGGACCAAGTAGTCTAGGTCCCACTGGTGGGCGTCGTAGATACTCCGCTCCGGTGGATGAGACGGCATCATAAACAGACCGTAATTCATAACATCCTCCTAGATAGCTGGTTCCATTCGCCCGGCGAAATTCCCCCAACTCTCTTTTACGAAAGGGGGGGCTCACGGATACTACTCCGGGTGCGGCGCGGCGTCTAGCCGGAATTTCCTCAAACGCGAAGCCGGGGGTACACTCTTGAGGGCACCGCCAAATCAATCGGTCAGGAATCTATGATTGAGCAAAAAAATAACCTGATGAAATCAATAACCGGGAATAGGTCTATTTGAACCAGGAAAGAATCCCAGCCTCCGATTTGAAGCCAAGACAAAGAATATTTTACGGTTGGTGGCTGACCGGCGTCGCCGCCTTTGTCATGGTTATCGGCACCGTGCCCATATTCCAGGGCATGACCGCTTGGTTTGTCGTTTTGGAAAGGGAATTCGGGTGGAGCCGGGCCCAACTGTCTCTTGCCTTCTCGCTGACCCGGGCCGAGGGCACTATTATGGGACCGTTGGCCGGATATCTGGTGGACAAAGTTGGTCCCCGGCGAATGGTCTTATCCGGATTGCCGGTTATGGGCGTAGGCTTCATTTTGTTCAGCCAGGTGGATAATCTGTGGCAATTTTATGGGGCATTCGTGTTGGCGAGCATGGGGGCTGGGTTCGGCACTTGGCTGCCCATGATGACGGTGTTGAATCACTGGTTCCAGAAACGGCGGTCCATGGCCATGTCCTTGGCCATGGAAGGGTTTGCGCTTGGTGGTGTTTTGCTGATTCCGGCGCTGGCTTGGGCCATCGACCCCGACGAGCCGGACCGGTTGGGTTGGCGGCTCACCGCCGCGGGGATAGGAGTGGTGTTGATTATCCTGGCATGGCCGGTATCCAGATTGATCCGGAACCGGCCCGAGGAGTACGGACTGCGCCCGGATGGACGTCCGGAAGATCAGCCGGAGCTCGGCGAGAGGGCAGGCAGCAGTGAAGGGGCAATAGTCGATTTCACTTGGCAGGAGGCGTTGCGCACCCGCCCCTTCTGGCTAATAACGATCGGCCATTCGGCGACATCTATCGTGATAGTTACCCTGACGGTGCATGTTGGCCCCATGCTCACCGACCTGGGATATTCACTGCAAATGGTGGCATGGGTGGTGTCCACATATACCGGGGTAGGCGCCGTGTTTACCTTGGTGGGCGGCTATATCGGGGACCGGGTGCCGATGCATCTGGCCCTATTCGGGTTTTCGGTGATTCAATCGGCAGCGGTAGTTATTCTAATCTCCGCCGACACCCTTCCCATGATTCTTTTGTTCGCCGTGGTGCTGGGCATCGGCTTCGGCGGACGGACGCCGATGACCACGGCGATCCGGGGACTCTACTTTGGGCGGCGCGCCTTTGCCAGCATCACCGGTATCTCGATGATTCCGATGAATATAATGCTGCTGGTGTTTCCTCTTTTCGCCGGCATCATGTTCGACGCGGTGGGAAGCTATCAGATTCCCTTCTCGGTTTTGGCCGTAGTAAGCTTCTTCGGCGCGGCGATGTTCCTGCTGCTGGGTAAGCCGTCGCTAAAGGTGGGATAGGTTTCCATTGCGGCGGGCCACACCCCCCACCTTAATCTTCCCCCGCAAGGGGGGAGGAGATTAGTCCCTTCCCCCTTTATGGGGGAAGGTCAGGATGGGGGTGTTTGGCGTAATTACAAGGTATGGTCCCCGGTCAGCTACTTGATACTAGATGCTAGAAGCTCCCGCAGCTCTGTCACCGAGTCCTGTTGCCAATCTGCCGCTCGAGCGGCGGTGCGTGTCCGGCGCTCCCGGCCGAATTCCTGCTCGTCTATGTCTGGGTTCTCCGCCCGGATCGCTTCCCCAATCTCCTCGATCTCCCGTTCGGCGGAGGCGGGCCGCTCGATCCAGTGACAGATGTACTCGTGGTCCTTGGTGTAAAAAACGGCTACAGGAATGGACATCCACTCGCCGTTCTTGAGGAACTCGTTCATGATGTCGTGGTGATCGTCCCGGGGGAAGATGCTCATTTCCAGACCGGCCGCTTCCGCGACGCGGGCCAGCATCGGCATTCCCCGGATAACGTCTCCGCACCAATCTTCGCCAAGCACTAGCATCTTGGCCGGGCCGTTAGGGCGGGCGACTAATTCTTTCAATGCCGCGGCGTCTTCAGGTTTCACCTGGAATTCGTAGAATCCCTCGAACCGGGCCTTGTTCACCTTGATCTGGTCGATGTAAGCGCTGTAGCTAAAACCCTGTTGGAATCGCTCGGGTGTTACGATGCTGGTTTCTCTAGCCATGATTGCCCTCCATCTTCTTTGGGTTGAATCTACGTTGTAGGGAGCAGCAGATCCGCTGCCGCTTGGGATGGGCCTCCGGCCCATCAGCCGATCTCTCAACCGTGGTGGCCCTCAAAGCCGATCTCTACCCGGCCGTCTGGGTAAACAATTATTGGAACGGTGTCGCCGTAGAGCAGGGCTTCGTCCAAGTCGTCCTGGCTCTGGTCGACCCGCTTTTCCTCGTACTTGATACCCTGCTTTCCCCAGGAGCTGCGCAGGTGGTCGCAAGCGGGGCATACGGTCAGCGTGTATACCACTGGAATATCGGCCATGGTCACCCTCCAATCGGCTATTTAGGCAATTTTACAACCTGGCGTGATGCCTGTCATCTGCCGGACCCCACGTGGTCGGCAAGAGTCAATCGCCTTGTGTACCCCAGTCTGCCCGGCTATAATGTCGCTGGCTCGCCGGAGGCGCGTAATCACTCCGGTTGCGCCGCCATAAACCGCCAGCGATAGCCCGAGGAGGAGAACATGATTGGTCTAATAGTCACCATCAACATCAAGCCGGAGCATAAAGACGCTTTTATGGCGTCATTGGAGGGCGACGGCCGGGGTTCCAATAATGATGAACCCGGCTGCCTGCAATTCGACGTGCTTCAAGATACCGAGGACGCCAACCGGATATTCTTATACGAGATTTACCGGGACGACGCGGCCCTGGAGGCCCACCGTGCGGCGCCTCATTTCCTCAAGTGGCGGGAAGAGGTAAAGGATTGGTTTGCCTCGGAGATCACGAGGCATATCGCCACGCCGGTTTATCCCAAGGATGCCGACTGGGTCAAGCGCCCAAGGGTTTCGTAGCACAGGATTCCCCAAACCAACCGGTCTGATGCATCGTAGGGGCGGGTTTAAAACCCGCCCCTACCGTTTCTGTTCAACCATTGCCAAGATTTAGAGATGAGACCACGACCTACCGCTGACGTTCCAGTACGGTATGCAACGCCCCCACAAAGGTATTTACCTCTTCCTCACCTAAGGCGGTCGAGAGGCCGCCAACCAGGTTGGACGCCATCAGGATCCCCTCGTTCATCAGCCCCAAGAAAACCTGGCCCCGTAACGCGGCGTCTTCCGCGGCGATGTCCCGGTAGTTGACGATGGGCTGGCCGGTGAAGTGGATGCCGAACAGGGATCCCAGACCGGTGACCTGGACCGGCACTTCCAGATCGGAGCAGACCCGGCGGATCCCCTGGCGTAGAAGCTCGGTTAGCTCTGCCAGGTCCCGGTAAACGTCGGGGGTTAGGTGCTCCAGAGTTACCGCCCCGGCGACCATGGTAACGGGATTTGCGTTGAAAGTTCCGGCATGGGTCACTTTGGGACCCTTGGTGGGGTCGTACAGTTCCATGATGTCTTGGCGGCCGCCGAAGGCTCCCACGGCAAAGCCGCCGCCGATGATTTTGCCCAAAGAAGTGAGGTCGGGGATGATGCCATAGTATTGCTGGCTCCCGCCCGGCGCTACTCGAAAGCTGATTACCTCGTCGAAGATCAGGACGATACCGTTCTCCTCGGTAAACTCGCGCAGCATCGTCAAAAACTCGGCCGTACCGGGGATCATGCCCACCGAACCCATGACGGGTTCCACGATCACGGCGGCCAATTGGTCCTTGTTGTCTTCAAGGATCCTACGAGCGTTGGCGGTGTCGTTAAAGGGAATAACTACCACTTGGTCTAAAACGCCGTCGGCCAATCCCTCGCTAGCGGCCACGGCTTTGGGCTGCTGGGCCTCGCCCGCCTTCTTAACATCCACTCTCACGCTGACAGTTACCGCGTCGTGGGTGCCGTGGTAGCCCCCTTCCACCTTGGCAAACTTGTTCTTGCCGGTGAACGCCCGGGCCGCCCGGATGGTGTTGAGAGTGGCTTCGGTCCCCGAGTTGGTGAATCGCACCAGATCGAAGCTGGGTATACGGTCGCAGAGCAGCTTGGCCAGGCGAGTCTGATTTTCGTTGGGGGCGTTGTAGACCGCGCCACGGTCCAACTGCTCTTTTACGGCATCCATCACCGGCTGATTGGCATGGCCTAGAATCAGGGTGGTCATGGTGTTGATGAAATCCAGGCGGTCAACGCCGTCGGCGTCCGTGATGTGGCAGCCCGAGGCGGAGGTGACGAATATGGGATAGGGGTCCCAGAAGATGGAATTGCGGCTGTCTCCGCCAGGGAGATATTCGGCGGCTTCTTGCCACCGGGCCTTGGACTTGGGGGTCAGTTCCAGGTAACGTGCTAACTCGCCGTTGGTTGTTGCCATATTTATTCCTCCCGCCCGGGCGCATTAAGATTCAGGGTACAAAAATCCGGAGAAGGTTAAGCGGTCACCGGGGTGGCGTATAGCTTGGGGAAGTATATCCGGCGTAGCGCCCCGCTACCTACGCTCAGGGTGACTACGATTATAAACAAAGCCCCACCGACGGCCATCACCACCGGCGCATTGAATGCGTCGGCGAGGGTACCGTTGATCAGATTGGTGACTGCCATGCTGCCGCCCACGTGGACGGAGTAAACGCCCGAGACACGGCCACGTACATTGTCGTCGGTCATCGACTGGATGATAGTGTGGCTGATGGTCATGAACCCACCTTGATTGGCCCCTATCACGACCGCTGCCAGCATGGAAAGCTCCCAACTGGAGGATACCGCCAGCAAGATCGGACCCACCCCGCTCGATAAGCCGAAAACCAGGAAAAGGATGCCCCTTGTGGTGGTGCTTTGCACCCCGGCCATGAATGTGGCGGTGGTTACAGCACCCAGTCCGACTGCGAAGATCAGCCAGCCGAACCCGACAAGTCCCGCGTCTAGCTTTAGATCGGAGATGGCCGGCAGAATGGATTCGTAGGACATGGTTAGAGCGCAGTGGGCCAGGACCAGTAGAACCATCGCAAGTAGCTGAGGCCGGGTGTATACATACACAAATCCGGCAGCCAGGTTGCTTAAAAACCCACGTTTTGCGTCAATCACACCCGTAGACCGGGTCTTGATGCGCCAGATTTGGACCAACGCGATAGCGTAGAAGCTGGTGCACACCCAAAAAGCGATCTGTATATCGACCCAGCCGACCAGTGCCGGGAATACGATCAGCAAGCCGGCGAACATCCTGGAGCCCTGCTGGGTCGCCTGATTAAGGGCAATGCCATTTAGCAAACGTTCTTTGGGAATCAGGTTTGGAATCAGCGATTGGGTGGTGGTCATCCGCAGGGAGGCCATCGTCCCGTTGACCAATGCTAGTATCACCAGGAACCACGGACCATTGGGACCTGCGATGAATCCTGTACTTACCAGTACCGCCAGCGCGATGTTGTGGGCCAGATTTAAAGTGAAACCGTAGCGCATCAGGGTTTGCCGATCGAATCGGTCGGCCAAAAACCCGATGAGAGGGTTGGAGAACACCCTGGGAATCATCGCGGCAAAGGTTACCCATCCAACCCAAGCCGAACCGTCGGTTATCTCGTAGGCCAGCCATCCACGAGCGATAATCAAAGCCCAATTGGCGGCTCCAGCGGCGGCGTTGGCGGTCCACAGGCGGCGGTAATCTTGGAACAGAAGGGCGGCAAGATACCGATTCTGAATCTTAGCTAGCATAAATATCCCGTGTTTAGATACTAGGAAGTTCAAATTATTATAGCAGCGGTATTCAGGCTAGAAAAGGCGGTCTTTGCCTAATTTCTTGACGCTGCTTGGCTTGCGCCATAGAATTCCCTCGTCATCCAGATTCCCCGTCCGTGATGAGCCCCGACGCCATCGGGGTCGCGACAAAGCCGGACCTGCCGAACCTCCGACGATTCGACAAAGTCTCGTTGACCTTTAGGAGCACCATGCCGTCCCAAACATCCTATGGCGACAACCTGATCGCCCCCTACCGGGTGTTGGATCTTACCGATGACAAAGGGATTTTCTGCACCAAGTTGCTGGCGGATTACGGCGCCGACGTCGTAAGAGTGGAGCCGCCGACGGGTGACCCCGGACGTACCAAGGGACCATTCCCCAACGACGAACCGGGGATGGAAAGCAGCGCCTACTACCTGTTCTACAACACCAACAAGCGGTCTATCACCCTCAACCTGGAAACCAGCCTGGGCCGGTCGATTTTCAAGCAGCTTGCCGAAAAGGCCGACGTGGTGGTGGAAAGCCTGCCCGTTGGGTATTTGAAGAACCTGGGACTGGACTACGAGTCCTTGAGCGGATCCAATCCAGGTCTGGTCATGGCATCCATCAGCCCTTTCGGACAGACCGGTCCCTGGAAAGACCTCAAGTCCTCCGACCTGATCGCCATGGCCGCCAGCGGCTACATGCAGATCACCGGAGAGCCGGACCAGCCGCCGGTGCGTCAGGGTAACGAGCAGTCCCACTTTCCCGGCGCTCAATACGCCGCGGTGGCCATTATGGCTGCCCTGTATCACCGGGACATGTTGTCGGGAGAGGGCCAGTACATCGACGTCTCGCAACAGGAGGCGCTGATCACTTTCTACACCGACGCCCATCCAGCCCTGGCTTGGATGCAGATGGAACAGAATGTCACCCGGGTGGGCACTAACTCCACCCTGGTGATTCCGCTGGGTGCATACCCTTGCCAGGACGGGTGGATATCGGCCGGGGTTATCACGCCAAGGGAATGGGATACCCTGGCTCAATGGATATATGAGGTAACAGGGAACGAGGAGATACTGAACGAGAAGTACAAAGGCGGCAACCAGGAGCGGGCGCCCCACATGGACGTTATCACCGCCCTGTTTCTGGAGTTCACCACCAGGTTCACCGCCGATGAATTGTTTCACCAGGGGCAAAAGCGGAACCTGGTCTTCTTGCCGGTGAACGATGTTTCCGATCTGCTGCACGATACTCAACTGGACGCCAGCCATCTGTGGACCGAGTTGGACCACGATCAAACGGGCGTGCTCAAGTACCCTCTGGGAATCTTCGACAGCGAAGACTTCTCCCCCTCCCAATCGGCGGCCCCGTCACTGGGACAGGACAACCAGTCGATCTACGGTGGGGAACTGGGGTTGACCGCCCAGGAGATGGCCGGGCTTCGGTCGGCTAGGGTTATTTAACGTGGTTATGAAACAGAATCGAATAAGTGGGAACACCCTGTCTGCCGGATGCCGGAATGGCTAAACGAGCGTTGGAAGGGATACGAATCGTTGAGCTGGGTCCATACGTGGCCCTGCCATTGACCGGACGAATCCTGGCTTCACTGGGAGCCGAAGTTATCAAAGTCGAAACCAACAAGGTGCTCGACGAGATGGCCTTTATTCCCGCCTGGTCGAGGGGCGCCGGACAGCCGGATTACCAGCGCCACAAAAAGCGCATCACCCTGGATGTTCGGACGGATGAAGGAAAAGACCTGCTTCTGCGGTTGCTCGCGGTCAGCGACGTTTTTATGACCAACTTCCGGCGAAACATCTTGTCACGCTGGGGCGTGGACTTCCCGGAGGTCAGGGCGGCGCGGCCGGACATTGTCATCATGTGGCAAACGGGCCTGGGCGGCAACGGACCCTACTACACCTACAAGTCTTTCGGCATCCTGGTTCAGCATATGTCAGGCGTTTCGTTGATGAGCGGGTCACCCGGAGCGCCGCCGGTGGCGGTAAACACGTCGTATTCGGACTACCACACCGGGGTGTTTCAACCGACGGCCATTATCGCCGCCCTTATGCGGCGCGGGATGGGGGGAAAGACATCAACCATGGAGTCGTCGATCTTCCGGTCGGGGGCGGTCACCGCGGGTCCGGCCATCCTGGACTACCAACTGAATAATCGGTTGCCTGAGCGCCGGGACAACCGGGATTCTTCGGCGGCGCCCCACGGGGTGTACCGGTGCCAGGGCGACGATCGGTACTGCGCCATCTCGGTGGAAGGAGACGAACAGTGGACCGCTTTTTGCCAGGTGTTGGGCAACCCGGCATGGACCGGGGAACTTCGGTTCGCCACGGCGTTCGCCCGCCTCAACAATCAAGATGCATTGGACCGGTTGGTGGGTGAGTGGACCATCCAACACACATCAGAAGAGGTAATGGACACGCTGCAACAAGCCGGGGTCCCGGCAAGCATCGTATCCCAGGGCCGAGACCTGCACGATAGCGAACATCTGAAGGCAAGAGATTTCTACCGGGAGACCAACTATTACGTGGCCGAACGGGGCACCCATGCCTCTCAATGGGACGAGGGGCCCAGCCTCTCCTGGTCGATGCCCTTTAGTATGTCCAAGACTCCCGTCGAGTTCGGCGACTACAGCAACATCGGCGAGGACAATTCCTATGTCTTCGGCGACCTTTTGGGGTTGAGTCCCAAAGAGATCGCCCGGCTATCTGAGCAAGAGGTAATCTACTGAGCTGTCAGCTATCAGCGTTCAGCTCTCAGCAGAATAGGAACGAATCGGAGGTGTACTTTTGGACTACAGCCAATACCAGTATATCGTCATAGAGATTCGCGACGGGGTGGCCTTGTTGACCATCAACCGTCCTGAAGTTATGAACGCCACCAATGCCAAGCTCCACAACGAGCTTAGCAAGATCTGGGTCGACCTGGGCCAAGACCCGGAGGTGCGGGTGGCCGTGATAACTGGGGCTGGCAAGGCCTTTTCCGCCGGAGGAGATTTTGAGCTGATCGAGAATACCATCGGCAACGCTGACCTGGTGGCGGCGACCATGCAGGAAGCCAGCGATATCGTCCACAATATGATTAACCTGGACAAACCGGTGATCTCGGCCATCAACGGCGTCGCCGTGGGAGCCGGGCTTGCGGTAGCTCTGCTGGCGGACATCTCCATCGCCGCCGAGGACGCCAGGATAACCGACGGCCATGTCCGCCTGGGAGTTGCCGCCGGGGACCATGCCAGCGTCATCTGGCCGCTACTTTGCGGAATGGCCAAGGCGAAGTATTATCTGCTGACCTGCGACTTTTTAGACGGCAAGGAAGCTGAACGCATCGGCCTGGTAAGCATGGCAGTCCCTTCGGAGGAGTTGATGCCTAAGGCCATGGAGGTCGCCGAAAAATTGGCTGCCGGCTCCCAGTCTGCCATCCGGTGGACCAAGCGGTCGCTTAACCAGTGGCTGCGCATGGCGGCCCACACGTCGTTCGACTATTCTCTGGCGCTGGAGATGCTGGGTTTCTTCGGCGACGACATCAAAGAAGGACTTCAGTCTCTCAAAGAAAGAAGGGCGCCCGAATTCCCGTCGGCCCGGTAGGGAGAAAAGGTTCTGATCCACAAACGCGGATTTGTCCGACTGGTAGGGGTGCACGGCATGTAGGGGCGCACGGCCGTGCGCCCCTACATGGAAACATTTGTAGGATTGTAGATGTCCTCGGTCCATCTGGCAGGATTGTCACGAATATATTGGCGGATGCGATTGAGGTCCGTCTCACCTCTGATGACGTGTTCGTAGTAATTCCGCTGCCATACGGGCTGGCTGGGTGTGTGGCGGGATTGATTGATTCGTTTTGTTGCCGCGGAATTGAATCCCGCAATCAACGAACCGAGGGATCTCGGCGGACGTTGTAAGAGGGCGTGTCCGGCGGGTAGGGGCGCACGGCCGTGCGCCCCTACCGAACCCTCGGGCTGACGTATCGTAATTATTCCGTGGAGGTGATTTGGCATGACTACGAATTCATCTACTTCCACCTCAGGCCGGATGATTTCTGTATACGACCATTCCTCATCGACTACCCGGCCCACGTGGTTCAGCGCGACCTCTCCATCCGCCACGTTGCCAAATAAGCACTCTCGATTGCTGGTGCAGACCGTGACGAAGTAGGACCCGGGTTGGGAATAGTCATATCCTCGCAAGCGTATGGACCGGCGTTGGTGAGTTTTTGGGTTGTAATTCATATTCGTTGTTTCATCCGTGGACCCGCTAGGTACTGTGCTTGCAGGTAGGTGTCCGGTGGCCGTAATCCGCTGCGCCTAATATAATATCAGTCAACCTAGCCTGACGAAATGAAATTTTGACAGTCGAAAGAGGACTAAATGGATAGTTTTAGTGAGCAGTTGAGGGCCGAGGCGGCACCCATGTGGAGCAAGATTTTCGCCCAGCCATTCCTACGGGAAATCAAGGACGGCACGTTGCCGTTGGAGAAGTTTCAGTACTACTTAGGACAAGACTATCTGTACCTGGAGGGGTTCGCCCGCACGGTGTGCATGGCCCTGGCCAAGGCCCCGGATTCCCAAACATTGGAGGAGTTGGCCCACCGGGTGATGACCCCGGTGGAACGTCCATTGCACCATAAGCTGGTGGCCGAGGCGGGGCTGACCATGGAGGATATCAAGAAGGTAAAACGCTCGCCCACCAACACCGGTTATGTAAACCATATGATAACCACCGCGTCTCTCTACGGACTGGGCCCCACGGCGGCGGCGTTATTGCCTTGTCCATGGTCCTACCATGAACTCAGGGAAAATTTGGGCCAATCGGAGCACCCTCTATACGGTCAGTGGACCCACTTCTACGTGGCGGGTTTGCTCCAAAACAGCGTTGATGCCTGGCGGGGTTTCGTGGACCAGGCGGCGCGGGAGGCAAGCCCCCAAGAGTTGGAGGCGATGCGGGAAGCTTTTATGATTAGCAGCCGCTACGAGTTCATGTTCTGGGACATGGCCTATAACATGGAAGAGTGGCCGGTTTAGGGTACTGTGCAAAAAGTATGGGCGGGTTGATACCCGCCCATACGCGTTTTCAGATTGCCGCCGAGTCCCGCTAAGGAGCCATCCTGCCTGGCCCCCACCCGTAAGGGATGTTGACCAGGTTGGGTTCCAGTTCCCGGATGTTGGTCTGGCCGCAGTAGGACATTGCCCGGTCCACCTCTTCCCGCAATAGTTCCAGTACGCCATGTACACCGTCAGCGCCGTTCACCGCTAGTCCCCAGAATAGAGGCCGGCCGATGGCCACGGCCCTCGCTCCTAAAGCCAGCGCCTTAATAACGTCGCTGCCCCGGCGCACTCCCGAATCCACGTATACTTCTGCCTGGCCTTTAGCGGCCTCAACGACCTCCGGCACCATCTCGATAGCGCCCATGGTCGAGTCCATCTGCCGCCCGCCGTGGGTGGATACCAAGATACCGTTGACGCCGTTCTCCACCGCCACGTGGGCATCTTCGGCGGTCCTGATGCCCTTCAGTACCAGGGGCAGGGAGGTTAATCCACGCAGCCATTCCAGATCTTTCCAGGTGATGGGAATGGCGCGGGAGACATCCCAGCCGGGGGTTTCGTCGGTGCCGCTGATCTCGCTTTGAGGGCGGTCCATCGCCCGGAAGTTACCCAGTTCAAAGCCCCGGGAGTACTGGTTGCGCAGGTCCCGCTCTTTGGGGCTGGGGGACGGGGTGTCGACGGTCAAACAGATCGCTTTGAAGCCCGCTTCCTCGGCCCGGTGGACCAGCATCTCGGTTAGGTCATATCCCCGGTGGTAAAGCTGGAACCACAGGGGACCGGTAGCGGCCTCGGACACCTCTTCCATGCTGTAGTTGGATGAGGTGCTGAGCATCATCAATGTATCGGACATCCCGGCGCCCCGAGCCGTCGCCAGTTCGCCGTCTGGGTGGGCGACCATGTGACTACCCGCCGGGGAAACCATCACCGGCATGCTGATCTTTTCGCCCAGTACGGTAGTGGAGATGTCCCGTTCGGTGATGTCCCGCAGGAAGCGAGGGCGCAGGGTCAAGTCTTCGAAGGCCGACCGGTTCCGCCGCGTGGTGAACTCGTCCATGGCCCCGGCGTCGATGAAGTCCCAGGTGTCGTGGGACAGGGTCAGCTTGGCCCTGGCCTCGTAGTCGTAAAGATTGATGGGGTCCATGCTCATGTTCATCTCCTGGGCGGCGGGCTTGTTAGTTTTGCTTAGAAAGATATGGGTCCGGGTCCCCAACCGGCCGGAATGTTGACCAGGTTGGGCTCCAGTTCCTGGATGTTGGTCTGGCCGCAATAGGACATGGCCCGGTCGACTTCTTCCCGCAACAGCTCTAGGACGCCGTGTACGCCCTCGGCGCCATTCACCGCCAGTCCCCAAAAGAGGGGCCGTCCGATTCCCACGGCACGTGCTCCCAAGGCCAGCGCTTTAATCACGTCGCTGCCCCGGCGCACTCCCGAGTCTAGGTAGACCTCCGCCTGGCCTTTGGCCGCCTCTACGACCTCGGGCAGCATCTCGATGGCGCCCATGGTCATGTCCATCTGCCGCCCTCCGTGGGTGGAAACCAAGATACCGTTGACGCCGTTCTCCACGGCCATGTGGGCATCTTCGGCGGTCCTGATGCCTTTCAGAACCAGGGGCAAAGAGGTTAATCCACGCAGCCACTCCAACTCCCGCCAAGTAAGGGGGGTGGTGCTGGAAACGTTCCAGCCGGGGGTTTCGTCGGTGCCGCTGATCTCGCTTCGAGGCCGGTCCGTGCCCCGGAAGTTCCCCAAGTCATGGTGCCGTTCGTACTGATTGCGCAGGTCCCGTTCTTTAGGACTAGGGGAAGGCGTGTCCACGGTCAAACAGATCGCTTTGAAGCCTGCCTCCTCGGCCCGGTGGACCAGCATTTCGGTTAGCTCATAGCCGCGATGATACAGTTGAAACCACAGTGGGCCGGTAGCAACGTCGGCCACCTCTTCCATGCTGTAGTTGGAGCTGGTGCTGAGCATCATCAAAGCGTCGGACATGCCGGCGCCCCTGGCTGTCGCCCGTTCTCCCTCCGGATGTGCTTTCATGTGTGATCCCGCCGGGCTGATGAAAACGGGCATGCTGACTTTCTCGCCCAGCACGGTGGTAGAGATGTCCCGTTCGGTGATGTCCCGCAGGAATCGAGGGCGCAGGGTCAGGGACTCGAACGCCGACCGGTTGCGCCGGGTGGTGAACATGTCCATCGCTCCGGCGTCGATGGTATCCCAGTCGTTGTGGGGCAGAGTAAGTTTGGCTCGCTCTTCATAGTCGTAGAGATTGATGGGGTCGTTGCTCATGGTAGCCTCCTGAGGTGTTGGGTGGCCCTCACCCTCGGTCCCTCTCTCTTAGGAAGAGGGATGCCGTCAGTCAAGGCACGGCTGAGTCTTGGCAAAACCTTCCCTACTCTAGCGGGTGGGCTGGGCGGTGGCAAGTGGTGGTGACCATCGCGTCAAAGTGTGGGAGTGGGTGATAATATATATGGGAAATTTCGACGTCTATTTCGGCGAACAAAGACTACCATTGTGTCACAGACACCCTGCGTTGGTTTGAAAAAGGAATCACAATGACGAACAACCGGGATGAAGTACCCACCTTCGATAGGCTAATTAATCCAACCCTTCGGGCGCTACACCATTTGGGAGGCAGCGCTGGAATTCATGAACTCGTAAACGCCGTAATCACAGACATGGGGATTTCTGAAGATTTAGTTGAAGTACCTCACCTCGGTAAGGCAAGCCAGACGGAACTCGAATATCGCTCCGCTTGGACCAGAACGTATCTCAAAAATTATGGCCTGATCGAAAACTCGAGCAGAGGAGTGTGGTCCCTGACGGCTGAGGGAAATAAAAGCCAGGAAGTAGATGAACAACTGATTGTCAGGTCAGTCCGACAACAACAACGACGGGTTCGAGAATCAGGTCCAGGGGACCTACCATTCGATGACGAACCCGATGAGCCAACGTGGAATGAACGCCTAATCGATATTTTGCTTGGGATTGACCCGAGTGCGTTTGAGCGATTGTGCCAGCGCCTATTGCGTGAATCTGGATTCATCGAAGTAGAAGGGACCGGACGTTCCGGTGACGGAGGTCTTGATGGTCATGGCACGTTGCGAATCGGGGGCCTAGTCAGTTTCAATGTCCTATTCCAAAGCAAGCGCTATCGCGGGAATATTGGCCCCGATGTCGTTAGAGATTTCCGTGGGGCCATGGTTGGCCGAGCAGACAAAGGATTAATCATTACCACCGGTGGGTTTACCCGAGATGCGCTCCGAGAGGCGACTCGCGACGGCGCACCGCCGATTGACCTGATCGATGGGGAACTCCTAGCATACAAACTGAAAGAACTTCGCCTTGGAGTAGGCTTCACGATGGTCGAAGAGATCTCGGTGAACGAAGAGTGGTTCAGGGCGCTCTAGAATCCCTTGACCGAAATAATTGAGGGAGATCTTCCGTACCGATGGAGTCTCGCAATAGGAAAGGGGCGGGTTTAAAACCCGCCCCTACGAGTTAACACGATGTCCCTATCCCCTAGTCTTGGGCCATGGTGACGGGAATCACGCCTGGTAGCCACCACTTTTCCCAGCTTTCGTCCACCCGGTCTTGGAAGATCTTGATGTCTTCCTTGGTGAAGTGGGCGAACCGGCCTTGGCGCATCAGGTATTCCTCTACCGGTTTACGTTTCCGGATGCCCCGGGCGATGGCTCGAGATGGGCCGTTGAGAGTCAACTCACCTTCGATGATCTCGTACTGCACCCACAGCCCGGTCTCTACGATCAGCATTCCCAACTCGTGGGAGAACTTGGGGTCGTAGTCCCAGCCCTTGGGGCAGGGGTCGATGCTATGGATGAAAGTGGGTCCGCCGATGGTCAGCGCCCGGCGGATCTTGTTGTTGAAGTCCAATCCGTAAGAGCCGTTGGCGGTGGCCACGAATTTGACGTCGGGGTGGCCCACGGCCAACATGGGCGCCGTGTTCTTCTTCCACCTTTTGTTCATTATGCGGGTTTCTTTGCCCGGTGGGCTGAAGGTGGTGTTGGCGCCGTAGGGAGTGCTGCCCGATGCCTGGATGTCAGTGTTGGCGTAGGACTCGTTGTCGTACATCAGGATCAGCAGGTTGTATTCGTCGTGCTGCAAGGCTGCCGAGATAGCGGCCAGACCCATGTCTGCGCCGCCGCCGTCGCCGCAGAAGGCGATGACGTTGATCGGCTCTTTATGCATCTTGCCCTTGCGCATCATCGATGCCAGGCCGGCGGCGGTGCCGGTAGCAGCCGAGCCGGAAGATCCCAACTGGGTGTGCATCCACGGCACCACCCACGGAGTGCTGTAGTAGGTGGTGTTGGCCACGTACATGCAGCCGGTGCTGCCCACGACGATGGTCCTCTGACCGGCAGCCTTGATCATCAGGCGCATCACCAGCGCGGATTCGCAGCCCTGACAGGTGCGATGGCCGGAGGTGTAGCCTTCGGATATGGGTATATTTTTAACACCTTTAATCTGGGGAAGGTCTTGTACGGTTGTCATATTATTTATCCCTCACTCCAATCCAGGTGGCTTCCTGTTCGATTATGCCAGTATCGATGGCTTTTTGCACGATGTCGACCATATCATTTACGTCGTTGACGTGGACCTCGCGGCCTCCCAATCCGGCGATGAAGTTCAGCATCAGAGGCCGCTTCTCCATCGGGTATAGGGCCGAGCGCAGTTCGGTGAACAATACCCCGCCGTAGGAAGGAGCGCCGTAGGAGTAGTCGCGGTCGACTACACATACGGCTTTGCACTTGGTCAGTATCTCCTGAAGCTCCTCGGTGGGGAAGGGCCGGAAGAACTTCACTCTAACGAAGCCGATCTTCCTGCCTGCCTCGTGGTACCGCCTAACGGCAACGCGGACGGGCAAGGCCAGAGTGCCCATACCGACGATGATTATATCAGCGTCTTCGGTCATGTATTCTTCGACGAAGGGACTGGGGTCTCCCCGTCCGAATATCTCTCGAAACTCTTCGTAGGCCTTCTTGATCACCCCAACGGACCGGTGCATGGCTTCGTCCGATTGCCGCCGCATCTCCATGAGCCAGTCTTCGTTCACCTGAGGCGCTATCGTTATCGGGTTGTCCGGGTGAAGCTGAAGCTTTCCCCGATCATATGGCGGCAGAAACTTGTTGACCTGTTCGCTGGTGGGTACGTTAACGATAGCCTGGGAGTGGGTTAGGAACGAGCCGTCGCAACTGACGGCGAAGGGAAGGAAGACGGTGGGGTCTTCCGCCACCCGCCAGGCCAGCAGCGCGATGTCCAAAGCTTCTTGGGCCGTGGCGACCCAATATAGCATCCAGCCCAGGTCCCGCACGGCCAAAGCGTCGTTGTGTTCTACGCCGAAGGCACCCGGGTCATCCAACGCCCGGTTGCCGACCATGGCAACTACCGGCAGCCGGAGACCGGCGGTAACCGTGATTGCTTCGAAAGCGTAGAACCAGCCCACGCCGCTGGAGCCGGTGAAGGTCCGCGCTCCCACCGAAGAGGCATGCTTGACGATCTCAAACTGGGAGTGCTCGCTTTCGGCGACGATGAAGTCGCAGTCGAAGCTGCCGTCGGCCTTGAGCTTGGAAACGTACTGCATCACGGTATCGTAGGGCCGGATAGGATATGCGGTGATCACGTCCACATCGGCCAGAGCGCAGGCCAAAGCGATGGCCTCACTGCCGCTGATCAGCTCTTCCGTCTCTGTCTGGAACAGCTCGTTCGCTGCTGTAGTAGCCATTAGGCATCCTCCGACGCGGCGATTTCTTCGGTGTAACCACCGACGTGGTGGAAGCCGTGGGTGCGGGTTTCCGCTTTCTGCTTATCCACGAGGGCGGTCATCCACTGTTGGTAAGAAGGTTTGTCTTCCTGCCAGGCTTCCCACTGGCTGCTGTTGTCGTTGAAATCTGCTTCGCTGACCATGGTCACGCAGTCGGGCACCGGGCAGACGGCTTCGCATACGCCGCAGCCGCAACAAGACTCCATGTTGGCGTCGTACAGCCCGTCGGGCGTAATGTCGAAACAGGTGTCGGGACACTGCAGCCAGCAAAGTGTGCATTTGATGCAGGTCTCAAAGTTGATCACCGGGCGCATGGACCGGGTGCTATATTTCTTGAACACTTCGTTCCGGTCCGGTTGGAAGCCCTCGTCGCCGCCACGGAAGCCGCCGCCCTTGCCTTGGGCCCGGATGACCAATCCTTCC
>Ga0208879_1002139_pt1 | contig 17791 bp, 18 predicted proteins | sample Knorr_S15_td_Bot_FD_185605 | JGI IMG/M metagenome (GOLD analysis project Ga0208879, IMG submission 185605) | Marine microbial communities from Southern Atlantic Ocean transect - Knorr_S15_td_Bottom_ad_5009_LV_A (SPAdes) (version 2) | ecosystem: Environmental > Aquatic > Marine > Oceanic | place... | reverse complement strand
ATTCACGCCGGTCCGCAAGGCAAACTTCGCAGTCGAAGCTACTCGGGTCGGCCAACGCTCCGACCTCGAACGACTGGTCGTCGAAGTATGGACCGACCGGACGATTACACCGCTCGATGCGATGCGGGCGGCTGGCAACCTGCTCATGGAGCGGTTCTTCCTGTTCAAAAGGCTCGACAAACCGCAGGACGATGAGGAAGTCCCAGCAGTACCGGGAGTTCTGCCCGAGGTGTTCAACACCCTTGTCGAAACTCTCTCGCTCTCAGCCCGAACCCTGAACTGCCTGAAGCGCGCTGGCATCAACCGTGTTGGCGAAGTGCTGATGATGCCGAAGGGCGAGTTGCTGAAAATCCGGAACTTCGGCCAGAAATCCCTGGACGAACTTTACGACAAGCTTGCCGAGAATAACTACCTGCCTGAGGAGAACCCCGAAGGTGAAGGCGATGCCGAAACCGATGGCGAGGTCGCCGAAGTTACCGGCGAAGTAGAAAAAGCCGGCGATGATGCCGAAAACGCGGGAGACGACTCCAGTGAGGCATAAGGTATCAGGCCGACAATTAGGCCGGGCTTCCGGTCCGAGGCGAGCTATGTTCCGGATCATGGTCACCGACCTACTCCGTCACGGTCAGATCAAGACGACCGTGGCAAAAGCGAAGGAAATCCGCCCCATGGCGGAGAAGATGGTCACATTGGCCAAAGGCGGCACGCTGCACGACCGTCGCCGCGCAGCTGCGTTCATTACCGACCAGCGTGTGCTCAAAACCGTGTTCGATGAACTCGGCCCGCGGTTCATGGACCGCCCGGGTGGCTACACGCGCATCACTCGCCTTGGCGTTCGCGCTGGCGACGCCGCGGAAATGGCTGTGATCGAACTGGTCGAATAAGCAGACAGGCCTTTAGAAAGCGATGCGTTTCGGACTCATCGTGGAATACGACGGAACCAACTTCCACGGTTCGCAACTTCAGTCCAACGCCAGAACGGTGCAGGGCGAAATCGAAAGCGCCCTGCTGAAGATCTTCAGCGAGAAAATAAGAGTGCACTTCGCCAGTCGTACCGATTCAGGAGTGCACGCAAGGGGACAGGTAGGTCGGTTTGATGCAGAAACCGATATGCCACCCGATCAGATCAGAAAAGCATTGAACTTCCACATGACAACAGACGTGCGCATCCGGTGTGCACAACTTGTCGAGGACGGACCCGACGGGTTCGATCCGCGAGGCGACGCTTCGGCGCGTACCTACGTCTACACGTTCAACGATGCACCGTCTGAACCCGCACTGGACCGTCACTACGTGACCCATGTGCGCAAACCTCTCGATGAAATCGCAATGAACGATGCGAGCCAGGCCCTTGTTGGCTTGCATGATTTCGCCTCGTTCGCAGGACCCAAAGCTCCACACGACGCACTTACCATGCGCAACGTGGAAACAGCCTCGACCACCCGAATCGGCGATAGCATCGAATTTAAAATCACCGCAAACGCCTTTCTGCATCAGCAGATCCGCAGAATCGCGGGTGTGTTGTGCGACGTTGGCACCGGCGGTTCGCCCGTGGCGGTGGTCGGCGATCTGCTCGCTACCGCCGAACGCGGTGCCGCCTCGCATGTAATGCCCGCTCATGGCCTCTGCCTTGAAAAGATTGCCTACGAAGGCACGGGTGAGTGTGGCTTGCCTGTCAAATCATCCGCTCCTACACCCGCGAACACAGTGGATACGGGCGTAAACTAGAATGTCGAAAATCCCGAGTTAATCACGAAACAAACATGGTTACCAAGCTAAAACACTTCAACCCGAGCGCCAAAGAGATGGTGAACGACTGGCAGGTACTGGACGCCAGCGACCAGATACTCGGACGACTCGCAACCCAGGTGGCGATGCTGCTGATGGGCAAACATAAGCCCAACTACGTGCCCCACATGCTCTCCGGCGACTTCGTAGTTGTGATCAACGCCAGCCAGATCAAAGTCACCGGCGCCAAGGCCCAGCAGAAAATATACAAGCGATACAGCCAGTACCCGGGAACCCTTAAAGAGATTCCGTACGAGCGAATGCAGGAACGGTTCCCCGAACGGATTATCGAGATGGCCGTGAAGGGCATGCTTCCGAAAAACAAACTCGGCCGCCGCATGCTCAAGCGACTCAAGGTTTACGGTGGTCCGGAGCACCCACACGCAGCGCAGGTAATCGGGTCCGATCGACGCGAAAGCCGTGAGGCCGAAGCGCTGGCGAAGGCAGAAACTGCAGCCGCGGCTGCTGCGATAAAAAAGGCGACCGCCGAAAAGCAGGCTGCCAGAAAGGCAGCGGCCACTAAAGCGGAAGCCGAAGCCGAAGCAGATGCCGTAGCAACTGAAGCCGTCGAAGCTCCTGCCAGGAAATCTCCCGCAAAGAAGACCGCAGCGAAGAAAACAACGGCAAAGAAAGCCCCCGCAAAGAAAACCGCGGCGAAGAAGACCCCGGTAAAAAAGGCTACGGCGAAGACTGCAGCAGCCAAAAAGCCAGCCGCCAAGAAAACCACGGCGAAAAAGCCAGCCGCGAAAAAAGTGACCACAGCAAAAAAACCAGCAGCTAAAAAGACTGCTGCCAAAAAGACCACAGCCAAGAAGACGCCCGCTAAAACAACTGGCGATTCTGGAGAGAAATAGTTGACACAGCAGCAGTACTACTACGGCACAGGTCGCAGAAAAACCGCCATCGCACGAGTCAGGGTCTACAACACGCCCGGCGGTTCAACCGTGAACGGTAAGCCGATCGACGAGGTGTTCACCGTTGGAGCGTGGCTTCGCCAGGCGATCAGCCCTCTTCAAACAACAAATATGGCCGACAAGGTGACCGTCGTCGCCAAAACGCATGGTGGGGGCGCGGCCGGCCAGGCTGGCGCATTCGCCCACGGTCTCGCCCGCGCCCTCGTCGTAATGGACGAAAACAACCGTAAGCCGCTCCGGGCCGCCGGCCTCATGACCCGTGACCCACGGATGAAAGAAAGCAAAAAATACGGCCTCAAGAGGGCCCGAAAGGCACCGCAGTACACCAAGCGATAATCCGCTGTTGTTGTTCGATATACGCAGAAGCCCCGGTTAACTCGGGGCTTCTTTTTTTAATCACCGGGCGTGCCGGGGCCGTACCTGGACGACAGCATGCAGCTCCGCGTGGCACGCCAGGGTGGAGCAACACGACGTACCCGATTTCCCGACCCCTGTGGAGGGATCTTGGGCCTGATCGCGCGGTCTAAATCCCCCCGTCCCCGCGGGGGCAGTGGTCACCCGTTCTCAACAGCCAGGCACCGCGTCAAACCCGCCAGGTCGGTCAACAGCGAAATCGAGGCGTCTGGAAACTCACCCTTTGCCAGATCGAACACCCCTTCGGCAATCGGCGGGTCTATCTCGATGTACGCAGCGCTCCATCCTGGCTTCAATGCCGCCCGTATGCCCACGAACAGCGGCCTGATCACGTCGAGGCCATCATCACCCCCATCCAGCGCCAGACTCGGCTCTCTGGCGACCTCTGCTTGAAGTCCTTGCATGGCCCCACGCAGGATGTACGGCGGATTCGACACGATCACATCAATCCTTCCACGATCATCGAGTAACGGGTCGAGCAAATCACCCTCAAAAAACCCAACCTCGGCGCCCAGCGAACCCGCATTCTGCCGGGCTACATAAAGTGCGCCGGCCGAAATATCGGTTGCAACAACCTCGGCCGCTGGCATCTCAAGCGCCAGCGAAATCGCAACCGCACCCGAACCCGTGCAAATGTCGGCGACACGAGGGGTTTCGATGCCACGCTCCCGCACAAACTCGATCGCCTGTACAACAAGCTGCTCCGTCTCAGGCCGCGGGATCAACACCCTGGGGTCGACTGAAAACCGTCGTCTGTAAAACTCGGCGCTGCCAGTGATGTACTGCAGTGGCTCACGCCCCACGCGGCGGGAAACGAGTGATTCAAGTAGTTCAAGCTGCTCGACCGGGGCAGGATCGGTCAACCTCCCGAGTTGCTGCTCTGCCGACCATCCGAAAGCGTGTCGCACCAATAGCCGCGCATCGATCCCCGAATCATCAATTCCAACCGACGACAGACGCGTAGTTATCGATCGAATAAGCGATGAAACAGTTTTGGCAGCCATGACATCAGTCTACTTATTCAACGGAGCATGTCGGACCGTGAAGTCCCTTCTCACTCACGGAGAATGTTGGGTTGAAGGGGAATGATTTCAGCGGTGGAGCTGATTCACGCCGACGAGTGCCACCTGTGCGATCGATTTCTCCACGCCCCAACCCTCTCACGAAGGAGGGGGCACACACCGCGGCGAGCGAACCCCTCAACTACCCGCGGCAGCCAGCTTTCGGGCCTGTTCCTCTTGCAGCAGGGCGTCGATAAACCCGTCCAGCTCGCCACCCAGCACCTGCTGCATCTGGTGGCTCGTATAGCCAATGCGGTGGTCAGTTATCCGGGACTGCGGGAAGTTGTACGTCCGAATCTTTTCCGAACGGTCGCCAGTCCCAACCTGTGCTTTCCGGTTTGCGCTAATCTCTTCCTGCTGTTTGCGTAACTCCATGTCCCACAACCTCGAGCGCAGAATTTCCATTGCCTGCTGTTTGTTCTGCAGTTGTGACCGTTCGTTCTGGCACTGGACGACAAGTCCGGTCGGCAAATGGGTGATGCGAATCGCCGTCGCCAGCTTGTTCACGCTCTGGCCCCCGGCTCCACTCGAATGGTAGACATCGATCTTCAGGTCTTTATCGCTAATCTCTATATCGACTTCTTCTGCTTTTGGCATTACGACGACAGTAGCGGTCGAAGTATGGATTCTCCCCTGCGATTCGGTCGTGGGCACCCGCTGAACACGATGAACGCCGCTTTCAAGATGCAGCCGCTGGTAGGCGCGCTCACCCGCGATTTCGAAAGTAACTTCCTTTATCCCGCCAACGCCGGTGTCGTTCTGACTCAGGATTTTCAATTTCCACTTGCGGGCCTCTGCGTACCGCTGGTACATCCGAAAAACCTCAGCTGCGAACAGACCTGCCTCGTCGCCACCGGCCCCGGCTCGCACCTCGACAACGGCATCGGCGAGTTCAGTCTCGTCTTTCGGCAACAGTTCCAGGCGGATTTCAGCGGTAAGAGAGTCGAGTCTCTCCTGAAGTTCCTCGACTTCGACCTTCGCCATTTCGAGAACTTCAGCGTCATCCTCAGCGGTCAGCATTTCCCGCGCGCCTTCCATGTCGGACTGCGCGCGCATTATGTCGTTCCAGAGTTCTACGACATGCTGGAGCTGGCTGTATTCGCGACCGAGCCTTCGAATGGCGTTGGGGTCCGACGCGATTTCGGGCTGCGACATCAACCATTCAACCTCGCTGTGACGGTCGGCGATTTCCTTCAGGCGGTCTTCCATCGATTGCTGCATAGTTTGAGATTACCAGTAACTTCTAAAAAAGCGTGAGATCTGAACAATGGTTCAGACAAGTGCGAACTGCGTGAAAGTTACTACTGGTTTTCGTCCGAGCGAACAAAACTAGAGATCGATTCGGCGTTCAGAGAAACTTCCGACTGTCCGCCGCCTTCAGCCAGGCTCTTTACCTGCGCCACACCCTGCTTAACCTCGCGGTCGCCGAGGATCACCACGTTCGCCGCTCCGAGGTTATTGGCGTACCGCATTTGCGCCTTAATCGAACGCTTCGGTGCCAGAACCGTTGAAACATCCGCCGCTCGTAGACCAGCTGCCAGGCCCGCTGCGACACTACCCGTATCGCCCAGCGCAACGACTACGATTTCGGGACCCTCAGGCTGCTCGACCCTGACTTCCTGTTTTTTCATTTCGAGGATCATTCGCTCGATTCCCGATCCGAAGCCGATTCCCGGGGTTTCCTGCCCACCGAGAATGCCGATGAGCGGATCGTAACGGCCACCCGCCAGTAACGTCCCCTGACTGCCAGCGTCCGCCGGTTCATACTCGAATACGGTCCGGTTGTAGTAATCGAGACCACGCACAAGGCGATGATCGACGCTGTAAGAGAATTCCGTATAGACCGATTTCAAATTGTCGAGAAGCGCCAGCAGAGCATCCCAGTGGTCTCTGGTTTCGCCTCCGATGTAGTCGACCGACTTCGGAGCGTCGTCGGCCAGCGTTTGCGTCTCCTTGACTTTCGAGTCGAGAACTCGGAGCGGTGCTCGCTGCAGCCGATCTTGATCTATCTTCGGCAACTGATCGATTCGCTCGGTGAAATATCTGTCGAGATCGCTAATGTAGTCGGCGCGGCCTTCCGGGTCGCCGAGGTTGTTCAAACGCAGCTTGAAACCCTTGATTCCGAGCTCGGAAATGTACTTCCAGCCGAGTTCGATGATTTCGGCATCGACTTCGGGCGACCCGTCACCGATTGTCTCTACACCGAACTGGTGGTGCTGACGGACACGTCCGGCCTGCGGGCGCTCGTAGCGGAACATCGGGGCCATGTAGAACATGCGCACCGGCTGCGGTCCGTTGTGAAGCCCGTTCTCGATGTAAGCACGACAAACCGACGCCGTCCCCTCGGGCCGAAGCGTGATCGAATCTCCGCCGTGGTCCTCGAACGAATACATCTCTTTCTGAACGATGTCAGTTGCGTCTCCAACACCGCGCTGGAAAAGTTTCGTGTCCTCAAATGACGGTGTGTCGATCCTCTGATATCCGAACTGTGCAGCTATCTTGCGCGCTGCCGCGTACACGTGAGACCAGTAAGGCTGGTCTTCAGGGAGTATGTCGGCGGTACCACGTGGACGCTTGAAGTTCATGACGGTAATTGTCGCTTAAACAAAGGCACCGGCACACCACCGCGCCAGTGCCAGAATCACAAGTTGTGGGCCTGCCACACAGCCATGGGTGGATCGACCATCAGAATCATCTGATTCCCCGACCCAAGTCGAGGGGCCTCATAGAGACGACTGACCAACCGTAGATTCAGAGATTCCTCGGCAACGCTCGGGGAATTACAAAATCCCTGCTTAAAACCCCAACCCCGCAGCCTGGTAAATCTTGCCCTCGGTCTTCATCGCCGGGGCGTACACCATTCGGGCATTATTCATTTCTCGAAGGTTCTCGGCACCAACGTAGCCCATGCACACCTGCAGGGCGCCAACCAGGTTCAGCGTTCCGTCGGTCCGTGACGATGGCCCGTAAAGAAGCTGATGCAGGCTGTATTCGGTCCCCATCTTGATTCGCGTACCCCGGGGCAGCGACTCGTGCCAGGTCGCCATTCCCCAGTGATAGCCCTTCGCCGGGGCCTCTTCGCACTTGGCAAATGGACTGCCGATCATGACCGCGTTTGCACCGGCGGCGAACGACTTACATACATCACCACCCGTGCGGATACCACCGTCAGTGATGATCGGAATGTACTTTCCCGTCTCCTTTAAGAAATCATCGCGTGCCGCCGCGCATTCGATCGTGGCACTGACCTGAGGGATGCCAATTCCCAGCACTTCACGACTCGTACATACCGATCCCGGGCCAACCCCGACCAGCACACCGTGGATGCCCTGCTGCATCAGCTCTTTCGTTACCTCGTACGACACCGTGTTGCCGACCAGGATCGGAACGTCGATATCCTTGATCAGGTCTGAGAAAATCAGCCCTTTAAGGCTCTTGGACGAATGCCGGGCGGTGACTACCGTTGCCTGCACCACGATCATGTCGGCGCCGGCTTCCACCGCCAGCGGGGCCATTCGCTTGGCGTTTTGCGGTACAAAAGAAACGGCGGCCGTGCCGCCGCCTCTTTTTATCTCTTCGACCCGCGTTGCCACCAGCTCAGGTTTTTGCGGCTCAGCGTAGATTCGCTGCATGATCGCCGTCGCCTCTTCGCGGGGCGCAGCAGCGATCTCTTCGTATAACGGGGCGGTGTCCTCGTAACGCGTGTGAAGACCATCCATGTTCATCACGGCAAGGCCGCCCGCCTTAGTCATCTCAACTGCGAATTTCGGATCGACCACCGCGTCCATCGCAGAGGCCAGAAACGGGACTTCGAGCTTAATCCCGTCGAAATTCGTCGTCAGGTCCGCCATTTCCGGGTTAATCGTGATGTCGCCGGGGGCAATGGCTACATCGTCAAATCCGTATGCGGGCTTCAGTTCCTTGAAGTTACGTGGCACCTTCTGAACTCCTCACATCGGTCACTGGCCGAATTTACTGTTTCCTACTTGAAAATCGCCCTTCCGGCAGTACATTATCCGGAGGTTATTACGAATTTCGCCGCAGGTAAATTCGACTCAGTATACCCCCCAACTTACGCCCGCGTACACCCTAAAATCGGGCCGATGTTTGAGCCGTCTGACGGCCGCGAATTCCTGTGCTAGGTTTAGACCAAATAGAGGGCTATAGCAGGTGGCGGCGGGCGCGTTGATCGATAAAGAAAATCAACAATGAACTACTCGGGAAAAATCACCGATATCCCCGGCCTGAGAGTCGGACACCATACCGATCTCGTGAACGGCACCGGCTGCACCGTGGTCCTGTGCGAAGAGCCTGCTGTCGCCGGGATGGAGATAAGGGGAGCAGCACCCGGAAGCAGGGAAGTCGCCCTGCTCGACCCACTTGCAAGTGCCCAGTGGGTTAATGGAATCGTCCTAACGGGAGGCAGTGCGTTCGGCCTCGACTCGGCCGGTGGGGTCGTGAAATATCTCGAAGAACACGGCGTTGGAGTCAGGTTCGGACGGACCCGCATCCCGCTCATCCCGGCTGCCGTGGTTCTCGATCTCGGGTTCATCAATCACGCCGTTCGACCGACCGCTGACGACGGTTACGCTGCCGCAGCCAGCGCTTCGACCGAATTCGAAACAGGAAACGCCGGTGCCGGGACCGGGGTGACCGTTGGGAAACTGCTGGGCAAGGCCGAATCGATCAAGGGAGGCGTCGGCACAGCGTCCATTCGCCTGCCCGGGGGCGCAACTGTAGGCGCACTCATGGTCGTGAACGCTATCGGCGGGATTTTTGATCCTGAAACCGGCGAAATCGTGGCTGGGCCGCAATTACCGAACGGGTTTGCCAATTCGATCGACCTGATGATCGAATCACCCCCAAAAGATCGGGGTTTCTTCCGCAATACCACGATTGGCATTGTCGCAACCGACGCACCGCTCGATAAGATCGGCGCGACGCGGCTGGCCATGGCAGGGCAGGACGGAATCGCACTTGCCGTGCGCCCATCACACACCGCCAACGACGGTGACGCCATGTTCGCACTCTCCACCGGCAAACACCCTGAAGCCGTTCCAGGCGACGTGCTCCACGCCGCTGCGCTAAAGGCGGTCACCGGGGCAATCCTGAACGCCATCGACTCGGCGGAGACCCTGGGCGGTGTGAAGTCGGCGGCCGACGCAAGGGCGGCCTTCAAATGAGTCCGCTCCCGGTTCTCGACAAAACGACGCCGATCGCGATCGTAGCCGCAGGTCGACTTGGCTCAAGCCTTGCCCGTGCCCTCCTCGATGCGGGATACAACGTCGTGGCAGTATCGAGCCGAAGCCAGGACCACCGGGAATGGCTGTCCTCACGTATGGAGGAGGTGGTCGTCACCGAAATTGCTCAATCCGCAGCCAACCTCGCCAGCGTCGTTTTCGTCACCGGTCCCGACGCCATGATCGCCGAAATCTGCGATTCCCTCGAATGGCGTTCACGCCAGGCCGTATTGCACTGCGCTGGCGTTCTGCCGGTCTCGACCCTCAGCAACGCCGCAGGCCAGGGCGCAGCCATCGGGGGGATCCACCCGCTCCAGACGTTCCCGTCGCCCGATTCTTCAGACCGGCTGAAAGAGACTTCGTTCGCTATCGAATCCGATAATCCAAACCTGCTGGACTGGCTCAAGACACTGGTAACCGATTTGGGCGGCTCGTCAGTAGAAATCGAATCCCGCCAGCGACCTACTTATCATGCCTCGGCGGTGATGGCCTGCGGACTGTTGGCTGGCCTCGTCGGGTTGGCCGCAGAAATGTGGGAACCACTCGGGATCGACCGCGACGAAGCGCTGAAACGCCTGATCCCGCTAGTACGCTCCACGGTCGATTCCCTCGATCAACAAGGCCTGCCTCTGGCAATCACAGGACCGTTCGTTCGCGGCGATGTCGAAACGGTCAAATCCCATCTCGGTGCCACCGACGCAAACTCGGGCGAAACGGGCAGGGCATACGCGGCCCTGGCCCTGGCTTCACTTCACATTGCCCGGCAACAGGGCGGGATAACCGACGAAGACTACGAGAGCATTAAAACGCTCCTCTCACCTGAAAATAGGCAGTAGATCGCGCTTCGGTACCCCGATGACGACCCGGAAGTAAAAAAAATGGGCGATAATGACCTGACGCAAGTGAACTAAGGCCTGGCGGCTAGCAAGTAGCAGTCGACCGGGGCGGAGGTACACGATGGCAGTTCGCCGAATCACTACGCACAAGATTCAGCAGATGAAGCGCCGTGGCGAGCCGATCCCAATGGTGACGGCATACGACTACACGGCAGCCCGCATCGTCGATTCATCGGGGATTCCGATGATCCTCGTCGGCGATAGCATGGGCCATGTCGTTCTTGGTTACGACTCCACGATCCCTGTGACCGTCGACGACATCGTCAGCGCGTGTGCAGCCGTCGTACGGGGCACCAGTAACCCGCTCATCGTCGCTGATATGCCTTTCCTCAGCTACCAGATCGACGCCGAAACGGCTCTGAGAAATGCTGCCCGCCTCATCCAGGAGGGTGGTGCACAGGCGGTCAAACTGGAAGGCGGTAAGTCGGTCGCACCAATCGTCAGTCGGCTAGTAGACGCAGGCGTCGCGGTCATGGGCCATATCGGCCTGACACCTCAGCACGTCAATCAGCTCGGTGGCTACCGGGTGCAGGGTAAGACCGAGGATACGGCCAACCAGGTGCTCGAAGACGCTCTCGCCCTGCAAGACGCCGGTGCGTTCGCAGTGGTACTTGAACTAATTCCAGTCGAACTGGCGAAGAGAATCACCGAAGCCCTTGTGATACCGACCATTGGAATCGGTGCTGGTGTCCACTGCGACGGCCAGGTGCAGGTTTTCCACGACATGCTGGGCCTCGACCCCGATTTCAGGCCACGCCACTCTGGCAAGTACACCGAACTCGCTCCGATCATCAAGGACGCACTTATCCGATACAGCGACGATGTACGCGCAGGCACGTTCCCGACCGATGCACAGTCGTTCTTCTCCGATGAAACTCGTGTCAGCACGCCAACTCCCGCCCCGCCCCCTGAGACTGTTAACGATCCAGCGGCCGCGAGCGACTAACCGGTGCAGGTAATCAGAACAGCCGCTGAAATGCGGAAGATTCGATGCGGAATATCGGGCTCAGTCGCACTGGTGGCAACCCTCGGCGGAATTCATGCCGGTCACACCGCTCACATGGACACGGTACGACCACTCTGCGACGTTGCGGTCGGCTCGCTTTTCCTGAATCCGACCCAGTTCGCGTCCGACGACGATCTTTCAACTTATCCTGCCGATGAAGCTTCAGATCTGGCCGAATTCGAATCGCATGGCTTTGATATCGTCTTCGCCCCGTCGGTCGACGAGATCTACACGTCAGGTGAGTCAGGCGGAACTGGAATTCCACAAGTCGATCCCGGCCCCGTAGCCAACGTCCTCGAAGGTATCCATCGACCAGGTCATTTCAACGGAGTCGCGACAGTTGTCACACGTCTCTTTTCGATCATCGAACCCAACATGACAACCTTTGGCGAGAAAGACGCACAGCAGCTCCGAATCGTCCAGTACCTGAACACTTCATTGAAGCTTGGCATCGATATCATTCCGATCCCGACCGTTCGCGAACCCGACGGCCTCGCGATCAGTAGCCGCAACGTGCGGCTCTCGCCGGGCGAGCGCGAAGCAGCAAGGGTGCTTCACAGGTCGCTCCTGGCCGCACAAAAGTCATGGGGCGCTGGCGAACGCAATGGCTTTGTGCTCCGGGAGTCCATGGCCAGTGTGCTTGCCCGCGAACCGCTCGCCGTCACCGATTACGCTTCGATTGCCGACGCCGATACCTTCAAGGAAGTCGAAGTTGCTACAGAACCAGTCCGCGCACTGGTCGCCGTAAATATCGGCAACACCAGGCTCATCGATAACGTGCTGCTCGGCCAGCTGTTGAATCCCTGATCTTGCAGGTCGGATCACGGTCTCAAACCACGCTAATCGCGTGGGCTATCGCTACGCTTTAGCGCATGAATATTCTTGTGACCAACGACGACGGCGTCGATAACCCCGGTATCTGGGCACTGGCCCGCGCCGTGAAAGACATCGGCGAAGTAACGGTTGTCGCTCCCGCCGATAACCAGTCGGGCGTCGGTGCCGGGCTTTCGTTCCGGCAATCCGTAACAATTCGCGAGCACGAGAGCCAGATTAAAGGCGTGCCGTGCTTTGCTGTTGACGGCACACCGGGTGATTCCGTTGCATTTGGGGTGAACCACGTCCTGAACAACGATGTCGACGCCGTAGTCGCAGGAATTAACCCCGGCCACAACACGAGTCGCAACGTGTTCATTTCCGGTACGTTTGGAGCCGTGATAATTGCCGCGGCAATCGGGGTTAAGGCGTGCGCGTTCTCGATCGACGCGCTGGACGACGTGGACGATCAACTTGTGGGCGGAATAATCACTGCGACCACCCGCGAACTGGTCGGCTCGGACACCCCGCGGGACGGCCTCTACAACGTGAATTTTCCACCGCTTCGATACTCTGAAATCCTGGGCGCAGAAGGTTGCGCGCCCGCGCCGTCCGAGCTACGTATGAAACTCGAAGCCAATAATATCGGCGGGTTCGAACTCTTCTCCGGACTCCGGTTGAGGATTGACCGTCTCAAACTAATGCCGGGCACCGACGTTGAAGTTCTGAGCCGCAACCGAGTCGCCCTTTCAGCATTGATGGAAACACACTGGTCCACGATCAGGACGACCCCGGACTCCAGCGGATGATCGCGGCTGCCAACCGCGTAATCGGTTGACGAGTCGGCTCTTACTATTCAAAATCTCGCAGAGCGGATTTTTTTTGATCATGCCGATTATTCGATCCCCGAGAGGAAACAACCCCGATGCTGTACGAACTCCGAGTCTACGAATGCCTCCCCGGTCGATTACCGAATATCAACGCACGGTTCGCCAATCACACGATGAAACTGTTTGAAAAACACGGCATAAAAAACATCGGCTACTGGACCACCGATGTCGGCGAAAGCAATCATGAACTGACCTACATGGTCGCTTTCGAGGACGCGAATCAGCGCATGGAAGCATGGGAGAGCTTCCGAAACGACCCCGAATGGGCGAAAGTGGTCGAGGATTCACACCGCGATGGCCTCATCGTCAAGAACGTTCGCAACCAGACCCTCGTCCCAACTCCATACTCACCCATGCAATAGCCCTCGCTTATCGTTCAACCGGTAGCCGATCCACATGCTCTAGACCGGCGGAATCCCAACAATGCCAAACATCCAGAAACTGAAAAACCTTTCCGGGAAAGCCCACATCGTCGGCGTGGGCGAGTCAAACAAACTCGGCAAGGTTCCAGAAAAATCTCCACTCGCCCATCACTCCGAGGCCGCGGTAAATGCACTGGACGACGCCGGATTACAGCTCTCAGATGTCGATGCACTCTTCACCGCCGGCTGGTCGACACTCGATGTCGCTGAGTATCTGGGCATCCACCCCCGCTACACCGACAGCACATCGGTCGGCGGCGCGTCGTTTGTGATCCACGTCGCCCATGCACTTGCCGCGATCGCCGCCGGGTACTGTGAAGTTGCGCTAATTACGCACGGCCAGTCGGGCCGGTCCGACCGCGCACCCATCCCCCGGAACCCTGGCGCTCCCGCTTCGCAGTACGAAACCCCCTACGGCATCATCGGTCCTCCCATCTCGTACGCAATGGCTGCACGCCGCTATATGCACGAGTACGGCGAGGACCGCACCCGGCAGGCGATGGCCGAAATCGCCGTATCGACCCGCAAATGGGCCAATCTAAATCCGATGGCCTACTTCTACGACAAGACCACAAGCTTCGACGACTATCACGACTCGCGGTGGGTGGCCTGGCCGTTCCACCTGCTCGACTGTTGCCTGGTGACAGACGCCGGTGCCGCGATCGTGATCACCACGCCCGAACGTGCACGCGACGCAAAAAACGGCAGTGTGACGATACTCGGGGCGGGCGAGGGCCACGATCACTCGATGATTTCCCAAATGCCCGATCTCACACGTGCGTTTGGTCGAAACACGGGACCCCAGGCGATCGAAATGGCCGGCGTATCGCACTCGGACCTCGACCTTGCGATGATCTACGATTCGTTCACTTACACCGTACTGGTCACCCTCGAAAACCTAGGTTTTTGCGGTCCCGGAGAAGGTCCGGACTTCGTCGCGTCGCAGCGTACCGCCCCGGGCGGAGATTTTCCCCTCAACACGAACGGCGGTGGGCTGTCCTACACGCACCCCGGCATGTACGGAATCTTCACAGTGGTCGAAGCCGCACGCCAGCTGCGCGGGCAGGCCGGAGACCGCCAACTGGATAAGTGCGACCTCGCGCTGGCCCACGGCACCGGTGGCCTGTTATCGTCCACCGGGACAGTAGTATTGGGGGCGGAGTAACGATATGACCGGCAACACACCAAAACCCCAACCTGTTCCACAGCCCGAGTCGGACCGTTACTGGGAAGGCCTGAAAAACGAAGAAATCTGGCTCCAGCGGTCGGTGGCCACCGGGAAGTTCCAGTTTTACCCGAGAGCACTTGCGATCGAAGATGCCGATGGCAACCGCGAGATCGAGTGGGTCCAGGCCACGGGCAACGCCGAGCTGTTCACATTCGCGATCGCACATATCGCGCCGCACCCCGGTTTCGCAGGAGATGTGCCATATATAACGGCCCTCGTGAAACTGGAAGAAGACGTGATCGTGCCAACGAACATTGTCGGTATCGACCCCGAACCGGAGAATCTCCAGATCGGCATGCAGTTGAAACCCGTATTCAAACACCACGAACGCGGACACACCCTCCTGATGTTCACCCCCGCGTAACTGGCCTCCTGTCCGTAACATCCTGCCGAACGCGCCAGGCGATATCCAACTCGCGGAGGTTCTCGATTCTCCCAAAAACGTATCCAGCCATTCTTTCCAAAGGGATCAACGAATCGCAACGGAACGGGTATGTTTGCAACCGGACATAGTGTCTCGGGCTTCTGCGAGTTAGAATTGATCGCCTGTCGACCGAAAAAACCGACTATTACGAATAAATTCGACAGCGACCATTGATCCCCGTGATGACTCAACCGCTGCACACCGACTCGATCTGCATCCGACGCTACCGAACCAGGGGTGCATAAGCACCCCGAAACAGCGCACGCCCAACTAATTTCCTAATACGCGTCGAGGTCACTCCAATGGTTCAACATTTTCTAAAATTCAGCGATATCGCGCCGGGCGAAATCCAGCCACTCATTGATCGCTCCATCGATTTGAAATCGGGCACAACAAGCAACGCTCTGGCCGGTGCGTCGGTCGTGCTGTTATTCGAAAAACCCTCGCTCCGCACCAAGCTCTCCTTCTGGATCGGCACCGGCAAACTCGGCGGCATGCCGCTCTATTTTGGCCCCGAAGAAGTTGGTCTGGGTAAACGTGAGCCGGTTCAAGACGTCGCGGAGGTCATATCTCGTATGGCCGATATCGCAGTTGTCCGTACGTTCGCCCAGTCGACTATCGAAGAATTTGCCAGCGCAGCCACAATTCCGGTCATTAACGCCCTTACCGATGGCGAACACCCCTGCCAGGCCCTTGCTGACGTGCAGACGGTCACCGAGCAACTGGGGAGCGTCGAAGGCGCAAGCGTTGCGTTTGTAGGCGACGGCAATAACACTGCCGCAAGCCTGGCCTACGCAGTCGCCGGGCTCGGTGGTCGCCTCACTCTTGCATCCCCTGGTGGATACGAACTATCAGCGAAGGTACTCGAAGGCGCCAATGCTTACGGTTCTTCCTCGGGTGGGTCGGTAAAGCAGACCACCTACCCGCAGGATGCCGTATCTGGTGTCGATATCGTGTACACCGACGTCTGGACTGGCATGGGACAGGAAGACGAGGCGGCCAGGCGACTCGCCGCATTCGACGGCTACCAGGTGAATCCGGCCATGCTCGACATCGCTTCGCCGAACGTGAAATTCATGCACGACCTACCCGCCCACCCCGGCGAAGAGATTTCCGACGGTCTTCTTCACGATCCGCGGTCCGTCGTCTTCGATCAGGCAGAAAATCGCCTGTGGGCACAGGCTGCCCTGATGGAAAAACTGATCCAGTAACCTCGAATTTCTCCCGGATGCCGGGAATCAGTCGGCTACCGTGCGAAGATGTATAGCAACGATAGGGGCGTCCTGATTCACGCCCTTGAGTCACGATTTACGCTCTGATCCCCGAAACCTGATGGCCCTTCCCGTAATTGCAATAATTGGCCGACCGAACGTCGGCAAGTCGACCCTGTTTAACCGACTGGCAGGCCGCCGCATCGCGATCGTAAGCGATATACCGGGTACGACTCGCGACCGCGTGTCGATCGACGCAGAGTGGGGCCGCCATCGCTATCTCCTTGTCGATACGGCCGGAGTCGAAGACCGCCCGCACAACGCTCTCTTGTGGGACGACATAAAAAAGCAGGTCGAGATCGCACTCAACCAGGCCGATGGCATCATTTTTACCGTGGATGTAAACGAAGGCGTCACCGATGCCGATGAGGATGCGGCCGACATGGTGAGGCGGGCGTGCCGACCCGTTGTAGTTGCGGCGAACAAGACAGATTCACTCGCCCGCGAGGACCTCATCTACGACTTCTACTCGCTCGGCCTTGGCGAACCACACCCGATCAGCGCTTACCACGACTCCGGCGTTGGTGATCTCATGGAGGCGATGTTTGCTGCGATGCCGCCGTTCGAGCCTGAGTCCATGGGTCCCCATTCGATCAGGGTAGCGATCGCCGGACGACCAAACGCCGGGAAATCGGCGCTCTTCAACGCCCTGACCGGGGAAGACCGTGCGATCGTCAGTCCTGTACCCGGAACGACCCGCGACACACTTGACTCCCAGTTTGACTTCGAAGGCACCCGAATCACGTTCCTCGATACCGCCGGTCTTCGTCGCCGCGGAAAAGCCGAGGCGGGAATCGAAAAATACAGCGCGATCAGAACAATAGGTGCTATCGAACGCAGCTACGTCTCGATACTGGTACTCGATGCAACTGAGTTTGTTACCGCGCAAGATACCCATATCGGCGGCTACATCGACGACGCTTCTCGTGCCGCCGTTGTAGTTATTAATAAATGGGACCTTGCCTACGACCTGAAACTCGACCGCGCCGAAGCCGAAGAGGAGGTTAAGAACCGCTTCAAATTCATTCCCGACGTTCCCGTCGTATTCACATCTGCACTCACCGGCAGGGGAGTCAACAAATTGCTCCCGACGATAATCAACGTGTACGGGGAATTTACGAAACAAATACCCCGTGCCGAGGTTAGCCGTGCAATATTTGATGCAATGGGTGATAATCCCATGCCGGGGTTCGGAAGCAGGCGGCCAAGAATCTTCCGCAGTGTTCAGAGTCGGACCTCTCCTCCTACATTTGAATTTACCGCTCGAAACCCGGAACTAATACACTTCAGCTACCGCAGGTATCTGGAGAACCGCCTGCGAGAGAATTTTGGATTTATCGGTTCGCCATTGAAAATGTCATTCGTAAGCCGGGAAGATGAGTGATCCTGCATTAGCCGCTATCGTGCTTGTGTCCGCCTATTTC
>Ga0208879_1002136_pt1 | contig 17824 bp, 19 predicted proteins | sample Knorr_S15_td_Bot_FD_185605 | JGI IMG/M metagenome (GOLD analysis project Ga0208879, IMG submission 185605) | Marine microbial communities from Southern Atlantic Ocean transect - Knorr_S15_td_Bottom_ad_5009_LV_A (SPAdes) (version 2) | ecosystem: Environmental > Aquatic > Marine > Oceanic | place... | reverse complement strand
CGAAGGTTGCGCCTGCGACATCTTTGGCGGAGCTGCACTCTGGCATATCCTGACGGCAGAGCCCAAACAATCGACGGATGACGAGACCTTCTACCACGAAGCGGTGAACGTCTATGCCACCCCGGACGATGGCGACGGCGACGGACTCCCCGACGCCTACCTGTTCTCGCTCAAGGACAGCAACAGCTGGCTGGACCGCACGACTTACGAATCGCGCGGCGAGGGAACCTCGACCGACGACTACGACTACAGCACCTGGAGCCCGAACAACCTCCCCGTGAAGGAGACCACGATGGCACCAAACCCGTTCGTGTCGGGCCACACCAACACCTACATGTTCGAGACCACTGAGGACGTTGACGGGCTCGAGGCGTATGTCTACGTTGCTGACGAAACCGGCACTAACATCGAGTATATGCCGGCGACTACCAGCCCGCTCCACGCACTCAGCACCGAGCTCGGGGCGACTTTCTATATCTCCTATTACGAGCGAGTCAAGGTTGACTCGGAGAGCGGCACGACGCTTGACCGCGACCTGGACATCACGGTCTACGCCACCTTCCCGGACTTCTACGCGGCCGGTAACTACGGCCTGCTCTACCTGACCGACGGAGCGCACTTCCCGTCCGAGACTACCTACAGTGGTACGCTGTTCGACTTGGCTAACGGCCTTGACGTGAACGTCACGGCCATCAAGACCACCTCAGTGGTCACCGCGATGCCGGGCCCGGATAACACCACGGTTGACCCGACTACCGCTACGCACCTACTCACGAACACAAAGTTCGCGGTCAATAGCGACATGGTGGTTGGCGTTGACGGTGATGGCAATCCCATTGTAGCGACGATTGACCTGAACGCCGATGGCGGACTGGTCGCGCCGGCACAGATGTTTGTCAACCGCAGCAGCCACCAGGTCGGCAGCCCCCAGACCGGTTTCGCCGACACATTCCCGCACTCCTACACCGACACGGCTGCGCCGGGCTTCTTCCCGAACCCGTTCGACAGCAGCTACAACAACATGTACACTCTAGTCGGAATTGACGCGACGACCGGTATCGCCCACTTCAGTGGCGTGTCGATTAACGAAACCGGCGTGCCCGTGCAGATTCCGCGCGGCGTGCTCTACATCTATGTAGACATTACCACCGGCGGCACTATCCAGGTCCCGGACCAGCTGCCAAACAGCATGATGTACCACCCGGAACTGAACCCGAATGGCACATACATCACGCCACCAGCACCATACCCAAGCACAGTGCCCATCCTGATGGACTACACTGAGGACCTCTACTTCGACCCCTACACCGGAACGGTCCAGAACCAGGTCTACTCCGTAACAGGCTACGTTGACGCCGACTTCTCGGGCAGCCTCACCGAAAATGACACGGTGGTGCAGACGCTGAACGTCGAGTACTCCGACGCCCAGAAGGCAGCCTACCCTGCCTCGATGGGGCAGAAGGCGTTCGCGCAGTTCTACTCCGCGCGCACCATTCCCGTAATGGTCCTGAACGGCGGCTACACTGAGGCTGAAGTAAGCGAAAGCGTCGACACTGCCACTGAGCGCACTAGCAACCTAAAGATGGCCGACACCTACGTGCCGGGCACGCTGATTGTGCTGGCGCTGGGCTGCCTTATCGGCGGCTTCTACATCTACTACCAGGAAGGCGAGGGCGGCGGCGGCGCACCAGCTGCGGCTCCCGAGCCGGAAGCAGATGACGGCGGGGACGGCGACGCTGGCGACAGCGGAGACGACGACTCCGGCGGCGATACTGACGACTAAGGGCAGCGCAACGCGCACATAACGTGACAGCCATCTGGTGCGTGTTCCGCAACTACGCGGCGCATGCGGCCGAGATTGGCGGTGACGTGACCGGGGTACCACGCTTCTTCCTGAAGCCAGCGTCCAGCCTGCTCGACGCCAGCAACGGGGCAATCATCCGGTTGCCCGACCAGGATGACCTAGTACAGCACGAGGCGGAAATGGTGGTGCGACTCGGTGCAACGCTGGAGCCGGAGGCGGTCTGCGCCGGAATTGATGTCACCAACCGTACCCGGCAGACGCGCGCCAAACGCAAGGGATGGCCATGGCTGGAGGGCAAGGGTTTCCCCGACTCGGCAGTGCTTGGCAGCTGGGCGCCTTGGCAGGAGGGTGACTACCGGCTCGCGCTGGCTGTCGACGGGGAGACACGGCAGGAGTGTTCGACCGGCGAGATGGTCCACCCGGTCAAGGTGCTGCTGGAGACACTGCGCAACTACTATGCACTTAGCCCGGGCGACTTGGTCTTCACTGGCACCCCGGAAGGGGTCGGCGCGCTCGAGCCGGGGCAGCGGGTCGAGGCGACGCTCAGCACTCCCAACAGCGAAGTCTGCAGTCGGCTGCGCGCGACCATACGCTAGAGGATATCCAGCCAAGTCCCGGCCCGCGGGCCAGGGCTTATCCGCCCGCCCCCAGCCATTAAAATCGGCCGCTCCGTGGCGGCAACCAGGGCCCGTAGCTTAGTCAGGTTTGAGCATCCGGCTGATAACCGGAAGGTCGCCCGTTCGAATCGGGTCGGGCCCACCATTTCTGGTGCAAAAAAGCGCCCGCTTCCCCTAAATATTTATAGGGGACTCCGGTTTGCCGCTGCCTCCTTAGTGCCAGACATGAGTAAAGCAGAATTGCTACAGCAAATCAGGGAATCCGAGAGCCGCAACGTGGCGAGCTTGGAGCAGGCTGCGAGCGACCGCCAGGCCGCTCTACGGCAGGCACAGCAGGACCGGCTGGCGCTGGTGGATAAGGCGCGCGCAACGGCCGAGAAGCAGGCAGCGCGTGACCTGGAAAAGGCGCGCAAGCATATTGCGACGCGCAAGCAGGCACTGCTCAAGGAGGGAATGGCCAAGGTTGCGAAACTGCGTAAGGGCGCCGAGAAGAAGCGCAGCAAGGCGGCCGGGGAATTTGTCGCCCGTTTCTTGGAGTCATTTGATGCTTAGGCCCGAACCGATGTCCAAGCTGGTCCTGTGCGGGCTCAACCGCGACCTGCCGCAAGTTTCCCATGTCCTGTCGCAGCAGCGGCTGGTGCACATGGTCGACTATAATGGCGAGGACGAGGGATTCGCCAGCGGCGCTTCGCTTGAATACGGCGCAACCGTCTCAGGCAAGCTTGTGCGCGTGCGCTCGCTGCTGAAGATACTGGGCGTCGAGCCGGCACCGCCGGGCGGAGTGCGGCCCGTGACGAAGCTCGAGGTGGAAATCACGGAACGGCTTGATGCGCTCGAGCAGGAAGTGCTTACGCTCAACGGGAAGCACCGCACGGTGATTCAGCAGCAGAAGGAAGGGCAGACCCGACTCGAGCTGCTGCGCCAGTTCGAGCCGCTAGGGCTGCCACTCGAGGCGTATAACGATTACGAAAGTCTGGCGGTCTTTACCGGCACGCTGCCCGCGAAAGCGAAGCTGGAGCTCGCGGACGGCGAAATCGAGCGCGCCGGCGAGATGCTGGCCGCCTTTGTCCCGCACGACGCTGCCGATGCTGCGGAGCAAACGCTGGCGCAGCACGGCTTCCGCGCGCTCGACCCCCCATCAGGCGACGGACAGCCGACTGCCGGCATCGCCGCACTCGAGCTGAAGCTCGGGGAGCTGGAGACCGAGGCCGCTGCGCTGGGGCACGAGCTCGAGGCGCTGGGGCAGCGGCACGGCCAGTGGCTGGTCGCCGCCGAGGAGCACCTTGCGGCACAGGCCGAGAAGTCAGAGCTACCGCTGAAACTGGCGCAGAGCGAGAACACATTCGTGCTTGAGGGATGGCTGCCGGAGAGTGACTTGGCACGACTGAAAGCGGCGCTGGGCGACTTGGAGCTGGAACTCGAAATCGAAGAGACCGACGACACGCCGCCGGTCAAGCTCGACAATCCCGCCCCTGTAAAGCCATTCGAACTCTTTACCAAATTGTACGCGATTCCCGACCATCGCGAGCTGGACCCGTCGGTGCTGCTATTCCTGGGCTACCCGCTCTTCTTCGGGATGATGATTGGCGACCTTGGTTACGGGCTGGTCTATTTCATGCTGGGACACATGCTGGTCAAGAAATACGGCCACTCGGAGGAAGCACTGGCGCTTGGGAAGATTCTCCGCATCGCGGGCGCGGCCACGATATTCTTCGGCACCTTCGCCTTCGCTGAAGCCTTCGGCTTCGAACTGCACTGGCTGGCGCACGAACTGCCCTATGAGGTACTACACAAATCGTCCTCGGAGGACGTCGCGTTCATGCTGCTTGCGACTGGCGGTATCGGCCTGTTCTACGTCACTCTTGGGCTGGCATTGGGTTTCTGGAACATACTGGTGATGCACGACCTGAAGCACGCCATCATGGAAAAATTCTCGTGGATTATGATTCTCTGGGGCGGCCTGATGTTCATTCCCCCCTGGCTCTTCAGCACTTCGCTAATTGGCGTGCGGCTCGGACTGGGGGGCGAGCTGGAATCCGGGCTGGGGCTGGCGGGGTTCCTGCTCGGGCTCGGCATGGCAGTCGCTAGCGAAGGAATCGTGGCAATTGTCGAGGTGCCTTCTATCTTCGTCCAGGTCATTTCATACGTGCGGATTGCCGCACTGGGAATCGCGGATTACGGGCTGGCGCACGCCTTCAACGGCATGGCGTTCGACATCGGCTTTACCGGCGTTAGCGCGATATTCGCCGTTCTTATACTCGTCGTTGGACAACTGGTGGTGATTACGCTGGGCCTTATCGGATCGGGAATCAACGCCCTGCGTCTGCAGTACGTCGAGTGCTTCCCCAAATTCTTCGTGGGCGGGGGAACTGATTACACTCCTTTCGGGTACACCCGGAAATACACAAACGAAATGGAGACCATAGCATGAACAGAAAAACAAGTCTGTACCTTGTGGCACTGCTGGCAGTGATGACACTGCTGGTACTGCCGCCAGCTAGCGCAACCGAGCACCCTTACGAAACCGACGAAGCAACCGTCGAGGCAGCTAAGGAAACCTCGCGTGGATACATGGCCATCGGGGCCGGCCTGGCTATTGGCCTGGCGGGCATCGGTACCGGCGTGGCACAGTCCCATACAGGGGCGGCCGCAGTCGGCGCCGTGGCTGAAGACAGGGGCAATTTTGCCAACAGTCTGATCTTCATCGCCATCCCCGAGACCGTGGTTATCCTCGGCTTCGTCATCGCCAACCAGATACTGGGCTGAGATGGCTCTGCAGGAAATCCTGCGCCAGGTCGAACAGGCCGGCCGGGGAGAAGCAGACGCCATCAGCACCGCCACCCGCGCGGAGGCGGAGGCCATCCTGAGCGAAGGCAAGGCCGAGGGCGAGCAGGTTACCGGCGTAATCGCCGCAGCCAGCAAGCAGCAGGCCGAGCAGCTCGAGCGGCAGGAATTGCCTGCGGCCGAACTGGAGGTCAAGCGCGCACGACTCGACGCGCAGCGGCAGGTGCTGGAAGCAACACGGCAGGATGCTCTGGAGCGGCTCAACAGCCTGACGGCGACTGAGCTGGAACAGGTCTACCGGGCGTTGCTAGCCGACGTGCCGGCGGGCGGGACGCTACATTGCCGCAAGGCCGATGCCAAATTGCTCGGCAAACTCGCTTCCCAGAAACTGGATGAGCCGATAGAGGAGGCAGGCTTCATTATCGAGACCGACGCATACCGGCTTGACTTCCGCTTCAGCACACTGGTCGAGCGTGAATGGCAGGCACAGTTGCCGACAGTGAGTGAGGCTCTCTTCGGTAAATGAGTAACTTCGCCTACGCCGCCACCCGCGCCCGCGCCCGGCGGGCGCGGCTGCTGCCGCCCGAAGCGTTCGGGCAGCTGTTAAACATGGAGCTGGAAGAGATTGCGCGCTACATCCAAGACCTGGAATACCGGCGCGAAATCGATCGCTACGGTGCTTCGCTGCGCGGGGCGGACCTGCTCGAGGCGGCGCTGCTCGACAACCGCGCGACTGAAGTCGGCGAAATCATCGGCTTCTGCACCGGCGAACTGCGGCAGGGCATTGAGGCGTACGCCGAGATTTACCGCGTGCGCGGCATCAAAGTGCTGCTGCGCGGCATCTTTAACGGTCTTGGCGGTGAGAAACTGCTGCGGCAGGTCTCACCACTGACCGAGCGCGACCGCGAACTCTACACGCAGATGGCAGCCACCAACTCAATTGAAGCGGCGGTCGAGCTGCTCGAGGGGACGCGCTACCACGACGTGGTGCAGAATGCACTAGAGCAGCGGCAGAGCGACAGCCTGCAGCCCATCGAGGACGCGCTTGACCGCGCGTATTACGAGAACCTGGCCAGCAGCCTGCCGGCCGGAGGCGCGGCGGGGCGAGTCTACCGCGGCTTTATCCAGACGCAAATCGACGTTACCAACCTGAAAACAGTGATGCGGCTGAGGCACCGGGGCCTCACCGGACTCGGGGAACTGCTAATTGAGGGCGGCACGCTCGATGAGACGGCGCTCGCCACGACCAGCAGCGTGGCCGACATCCTGCCGATTATCGAGGGCACCACATTCCAGGAGGTGCTGCAGCCCGTTCTTGAAGATTTCGAGGATGGTGGACTGAACCGTGCGGTGCAGGCGCTCGAGAACCACGTCGCCACCCAGTCGCGCCGCTACGCCTACTTGCATCCACTCTCAATCCTGCCAATACTGGATTACCTGTTACGCAAGGAGAAGGAGGTACGCAACCTGCGTACCATCGTGCGGGGCCGGGAGCTGGAACTGTCGCGCGAGAAAATCGAGGAGCTGCTGGTGGTATAATGGAAATCGGCGTCGTAGGCAGGGATATGTTCACGACCGGCTTCCGGCTGGTAGGAGTCCACAAGTGGTTCCAGGTGGACGACGAGGCCAACTCCGAGCAGGCCGTGGCGCAGGCGCTGAAAGACAGGGAAATCGGCGTGCTGGTAATTCATGACACCGAATGGCTGGAACTGGAGGAGAAGACACAGATACACTTGAGCAACAGTGTCCACCCGACAGTAATCGCGATTGGTGCCGAAGTTGACGATTCTCTCAGGGACCGTATCAAGACTGCAGTTGGAGTAGACTTATGGAAGTAAAAGGAGAAATTTATCGGGTCTCAGGCCCGGTTGTGACGGCCGAGGGGATTGCTCCCCGCATGTACGACGTGGTCCTTGTAGGCCACGAGAAGCTGATGGGCGAAGTCATCGGCCTGGATGGCGACCGTACGGTCATCCAGGTTTACGAGGATACTTCGGGCATCCAGCCGGGCGAACCGGTCGAGAATACCGGCGCTTCGCTCTCGGTCGAACTGGGGCCGGGGCTGCTGCGCTCCATCTATGATGGTATCCAGCGGCCGTTGCCGGTGCTCCAGGAGAAAATGGGCGACTACATCCAGCGCGGCGTTACGGCGCCCGGGCTGGACCACGACGCGGAATGGGACTTTGTGCCGACGGCAAAGAAGGGCGACGAAGTTTCCGGCGGCGCCGTTCTAGGCACGGTGCAGGAAACCAAGACGATTGTCCACAAAATCCTGCTGCCGCCCCTTGTTTCCGGAAAAATAAAGACCCTGAAAAAGGGCAAGTACACGATTGACGACCCCATCGGCAGCCTTGAGGATGGCACCGAACTAAAGCTGATGCACAAGTGGCCGGTGCGTGTTCCGCGTCCTTTTACGGTCAAGCATCCGCCCAGCATCCCGCTCATTACGGGAACGCGCATCCTGGACGGGCTCTTCCCGCTCGCGAAGGGCGGCACCGCCGCCATCCCGGGTGGTTTCGGCACCGGCAAGACCGTCACGCAGCAGACGCTGGCGAAGTGGTCGGACGCACAGGTGGTGGTCTATGTGGGCTGTGGTGAGCGCGGCAACGAGATGACCGAAGTGCTGACCGAATTCCCGCGCCTGAAGGACCCCAAGACCGGCGGTCCGCTGATGGACCGCACGGTGCTGATTGCCAATACGAGCAACATGCCGGTCGCGGCGCGCGAAGCGTCGGTCTACACTGGCATCACCCTTGCAGAATACTACCGCGACCAAGGTTACGATGTCGCACTGATGGCCGATTCCACGAGCCGCTGGGCGGAAGCGATGCGCGAAATCTCGTCACGCCTTGAGGAGATGCCGGGCGAGGAGGGCTACCCCGCCTACCTGGCGGCGCGGCTCTCGGAATTCTACGAGCGCGCCGGCCGCGTCGAGGCGCTCTCGGGCGAGGACGGCTCAGTCACAGTTATCGGCGCCGTATCGCCGGCCGGGGGTGACTTTTCGGAGCCAGTTACACAGAACACGCTGCGCATCGTCAAGGTGTTCTGGGCGCTCGACTCGAAACTGGCGCAGCGGCGGCACTTCCCCGCCATCAACTGGCTTACCAGCTACTCGCTCTACAACCGCGTCTTGGGGGACTGGTATTCCGAGAATGCCAGCGCCAACTGGAGCGAGAACATCGCTACCGCCATGGCGGTGCTCCAGGAGGAGGCAGAACTTCAGGAAATCGTGCAGCTGATTGGGTCCGACGCATTGCCGGAGGACCAGCAGCTGACACTCGAGATTGCGCGACTGCTGCGTGAGTTCTACCTGCAACAGAACGCATTCCACGACGTCGACACCTACTGCAAAATCGAGGTCCAGGCGGAGTTCCTGGACGTTATCCTGCACTTCCGCACGCTCGCCGAGAAGGCACTCGCCACCGGCGTCGGTGTGCCGGAGCTGACCAGCATTGGTGTGCTGGAGGAGCTGGGGCGCGCCAAGTACGAGGAAAATTTCAGCGAATTGCTGCCCAAGCTGCGCAAGCAGATTGAGAAGGAAGTTGCCGAATTAATGGAGGCGGACTGATGCAGAAGGAATACAAGACCATCAAGCAAATCAGTGGACCACTGGTCTTCGTCGAGAAGACCGAGCCGGTCGGCTACGGCGAGCTGGTCCAGATTGCGATGCCTGACGGCACGACCAAGCGTGGGCAGGTGCTCGACACATCGAAGGATATCGTCGTCGTGCAGGTCTTCGAAGGGACTACGGGAATCGACCGCGCCAGCGGCGTCAAATTCCTAGGCGAAACCATCAAGCTCTCGGTCTCGAAGGACATGCTCGGCCGTATCCTTTCCGGTGCGGGCGACCCTATCGATGGCGGGGCGCCGATAATTCCCGACGAGCGGCGCGAAATCATCGGCGCCGCGATTAACCCCTACTCGCGTGAATCGCCGCAGGAGTTCATCCAGACTGGCATCTCGACAATTGACGGGCTGAACACGCTGGTGATGGGGCAGAAGCTGCCCATTTTCTCCGGCTCGGGGCTGCCACACAACGACATCGCGCTGCAGATTGCACGGCAGTCACGCACGCTCGGCAGCGACCGCGAGTTCGCGGTCGTCTTCTGCGCCATGGGCATCACCAACGAGGAAGCACATTACTTTATGTCCGACTTCGAGCGCACCGGTGCGCTCTCGCGGGCGGTAGTGTTCATGAACTTGGCAAGTGACCCCGCCGTCGAGCGGCTGATTACGCCGCGGCTGGCGCTGACCGCCGCCGAATACCTGGCGTTCGATCACGGCTACGACATTTTGGTGGTCATGACCGACATGACCAACTACTGCGAGGCGCTGCGACAGATTGGCGCTGCGCGTGAGGAAGTACCGGGGCGGCGTGGCTATCCAGGCTACATGTATACCGACCTAGCGCAGAACTACGAACGCGCGGGGCTCATCAAGGGCAAGCAGGGGTCGGTGACACAGATTCCCATCCTGACCATGCCGGGCGACGATATCACCCACCCCATCCCCGACCTGACGGGCTACATCACCGAGGGGCAGATTGTGATTTCACGCGACCTGCACCGCAAGGGCATCTACCCGCCCATCATCGTGCTGCCATCGCTCTCACGGCTGATGAACGCCGGCATCGGTGATGGGAAGACGCGCGAGGACCACAAGCAGCTGAGCGACCAGCTCTACGCCGCCTACGCCGAAGGGGTCGACCTGCGCGGACTGGTGGCGATTGTCGGCAAGGGGGCACTCTCCGAGCGCGACCAGAAGCTGCTTGAATTCGCCGACGAATTCGAGGACCGCTTCGTGCGGCAGGGGCGCGACGAGGACCGCGATATCGTCGAAGCCACGCTGGAGACCGGCTGGGACCTGCTGAGCAAGCTGCCGGAGTCAGCGCTGACCCGGATTGACCGCAAGACGCTGGAGAAATACCACCCGGCCTACAGGGACAAGTGAGCATCGCCGACGTCAAGCCGACACGGTCCGAGCTGATTGCAACCCGCCGGCGCATAAAGCTCTCCATCAGCGGCCACAAGCTGCTGAAGATGAAGCGCGACGGACTTATCATGGAGTTCTTCGAGCTGCTACCGAAAGTCAAGGACATGCGGGCACAGCTCTCGGAGCTCTACGGTGAGGCGATCGAGATGCTGGCGGTCGCGATGGCCGCCGACGGCAAGAGCGCGCTGAGCTCGGCCGCCAACTGCGTCCGCACGCCGCCCGAGGTCGTCCTGACACAGCGCAACATCATGGGCGTCGTTGTTCCCAGCATCGAGGTCTCGCAAATCCAGAAGTCGGTCGAGGAGCGCGGTTACGGGCTCATCGGCACTTCGGTGCGCGTCGACGAGGCAGTGCACGCCTTCGAAATACTGGCCGCAAAAATCCTAGAGGCGGCCGAGCTGGAGACGACGATGAAGAAGCTGCTCGACGAAATCGAATCCACAAAGCGCCGCGTAAACGCGCTGGAATTCAAGATCATCCCGCAGCTGGAGGAAATCGCCAGCTACATCACCCTGCGTCTGGAAGAACTGGAGCGCGAAAACATTTTCCGGCTCAAGCGCATCAAGGGCTAATGGTCCCATCACCCCTCAAATGGCTGCAGGCGCAATTTGACGACCCGGACGGTCGCGAGTGGCTCCTGAAGTTTATGGCGGTCGTCTCGCAGGGAATGCTGCTGCTGGGCGTCCTGCTGGTGCTCTGGACACTGCGCGGGAATCTGGGCGCGCTGACGGGGAATTAGCCCATGAAATCAGGCCAGACTGTGATTCTGTCGAGACTTGCGGCATGATTTAGCCGAGAGATACTGTCAACTATTACGCGAGTGCGGGCCCGCCGGGATTCGAACCCGGGTCTGAAGCTCCGGAGGCTACGGTGATTCCAGGCTACACTACGGGCCCAGTCAGTCGCTGCCGCTGTCGCCAGCGGCGGAATCGTCGCTGCCAGCCGGGGCGTCGGCGGCAGGCGCGCTGGCTTCCGCGGGAGCGCTGCCAGCGGCAAGGACGGTATGCCCGCAGCGGCCGCACGACTTGCGGTCAGCGTGGTGCGCCATGAAGGTGCCGGGACCGCACTCGGGGCAGTGCTCGCGCTTGCGCTTCAGCTTGCCGTCGCTGACATCATAGAACTCTATCTTGCTCATCTATTTTTCCTCGGCGTCGTCGTCACCAGCAGCGTCTGCGTCGGCTGCGTTATCGTCGGGAGCCTCGGCAGCCTCCGCCGCGGGCTCTTCCACGGCTGCTGCGGCCGGCTTCCCGGCGCCCGCGGAGCCGGCCGTCAGGCCGTGGCGTGCCAGAATGGGCTGCGTCTCGGTCGCGGTGAGCGAGCCCATGTCGGCGTAGACCTTGGCGTAGCCTATGGTCTCCTGCCGCCCGTAGCGGTTCTTCAGGTGGTCGATGATTACCAGCTCGGTCTTCGCCTTCATCTGCTTGGCGACTTCCTTGCGCACATCCATGCGCTTGGGAGTGGCGCTGGCGGTGTGGATAATCTGTAGTTCCAGTTCCTGCCGTCCAACAAGCTTGTTATCTGTATTCTTTACGATTTGCAGTTCCATGTTCAGTTCTCCTTCATGCGGTCGAGAAATGTCCTTGCGCGCTGGCGCAGTTCGGGGCCGAGGGTCAGATGCACCAGCCCCTCGCCGGGCTGGCCGTAGAGCACCTGCGAGTCGTCGGGGCAGAGCGCCAGTACCGCCAGCGTCGCAAGATCCTCCTCGCCGTCAACCTCAATGCGGGTGCGCGTGCGCTGTTCCGCGGTCGAAGCGACAGCGTCCCACAGTTCGCGCGTGACGCCGCCGGCGGGGTTGCGCACGCGCAGCACACGGTCGGCGCAGATGCGCGCTAGCGCCTGCCGCTCATCGGCAGAGAGCTGCTGGTGGCGGTGGGTCTTGAAATCTACAATGGCAAGATGCGGTTCGCAACCCGATTCCGCCACTGCCAGCGTGGTGCGGTCACCGACGGTGACGACGCACTGGCTCTCGCGGAGCGATGTGGGCACCGTCTTGAGGACCGGCCCCAGCGGTTGCGAAAGTTCAGCTGACATGGCGGGAAGCATGCGATACATCACCGCACGCGCAGGGCGTAGCGCCCCGGAGTGCGAATTCCCATCTCTTTTGCCAGCGCCGACTTCTCTGGGTCGAGCACCTCGATAAACCCCTGCCATTCGCGCGAAATCACGGGCTGGCGTTCACCGGTGGGACAGTTGTGGCCATCCCTCACCTCGAGTATCTGGTGGCATTCTTTGCAGGCGAACATCAGGCGGCCTCCTCCGCCGTGACATGGTCCTCGGCAATCCACTCCAGCTTGCCAAGCCCCGGCTGGCGCATCGTGAGCCCTATCTTGGACTCGCGGGGCGAAACCTCGTTGAGCGAAATCGTCACGATGCGACTGCGCACGTGGTCCTCAAGCCGCAGTTCGCGCTTGGTCTCCTTGCCGACCAGCCGCTGGCCGCCCACGTCGACGTTGATGTGATCGTCCTGAATTTGCGAAACGTGTAGTAGCCCGTCCAGCGGGCCAAATCGCACGAAAGCACCGTATTCGGTCACCTGGTCGATCAGTCCCTCAATGACCTCCTGTATGCGGATGTCGAAGAGCAGCATCTGGATGCGCACCGGCTGATAGACTGCCCCGTCACCATGGACTACACGGCTGTCACCGTTCAGCTCGAGGCTGGTAATCAGCACGACCAGTTTCTGGTCGGGGCCCATGTGGCCCTCGAACGCTTGGCGGGCCAGTTCCATGGTCACTTTTTCGAGATCCTCCCCTAGTCGGTCGGGGGGAATGCGGACCATGTCTTCACGGGTGTGGGTGTAATACATTGGGACCTCGCAACGGCAGGGGTATTTAGTTCATACGATAAGCGGCGCAATGACCAGCGCAACGACCGACATCAGCTTGATGAGGATATTCAGCGACGGACCGGAGGTGTCCTTGAACGGGTCGCCAATCGTGTCGCCGATGATGGCGGCGGCGTGTGCGTCGCCGCCTTTCACCTCACCAGGGATACGACCCTGCTCAATCGCCTTCTTGGCGTTATCCCAGGCACCGCCCGCGTTGGCCATGAATAGCGCCATCAGGACGCCGGTAACAGTAGCGCCGGCGAGCAGCCCGCCCAGCGCGGCGGGGCCGAGCAACATCCCGACCACGACCGGCGCAAGCACCGCCGTAAGTCCGGGCGCGATCATCTCGCGCAGCGCAGCCTGCGTGGAAATATCGATGCAGCGCGCTGAATCGGGCTTGACACCCTCGCGTCCCTCGAGCAACCCGTCGATTTCACGGAACTGCCGGCGAATCTCGGTCACCATCTCGCCAGCCGCCTTGCCGACACTGGCCATGGTCATCGCCGCGACTACGAATGGCAGTGAGCCACCGATGAGCAGCCCAATGACGACGTTGGGCTCGACCAGCGAAAGGTCGCTGGCGCCCAGACCGGCCGCGGTAGCGTAGGCCGCGAAGAGCGCCAGCGCGGTCAGCGCGGCGCTGCCAATCGCGAAGCCCTTACCGATGGCGGCGGTAGTGTTACCAATCGAGTCTAGGTTGTCAGTAATCGCGCGCACGTCATCGCCAAGGCCAGCCATCTCGGAAATGCCGCCGGCGTTGTCCGCCACCGGTCCATACGCGTCGACGGTCATCGTCACACCCACGGTCGCCAGCATGCCCATAGCGGCCATCGCGATGCCGTAGAGCCCGTGAACCGAGGTGGCACCGGTAGCGTCCATCATGACCGCATTGGCCGCGTAGATGCCACCGGCGATGAGGAGAATCGGGGCGAAAGTGGACATCATTCCGACCGAGAGGCCAGCGATGGCGTTGGTCGCAGGGCCAGTCTTCGACATCTCGCCAATGTACGGAACGGCCCTGACCTTAAGCCCGAATACCGGATCGATGCCGGTGTAGTATTCGGTCACGAGCCCTATCAGGATGCCGACGAGGCTGCCGACAGCTACCGCATAGAGCGGATGCAGCGGCAGGCTAAGGTAATCCAGCGCGAAATAGCCGCCAGCGAGGAAGAGCCCCGCGCCAATGAAAGTCGTGTTGCGCAGCGCAGCGGCAGCGTCGCCACCCTTAAGGAGTTTGATTGAGAAGACGCCGACAATGCTGGCAGCGTAGCCGACCAGTGCCAGCACGATAGGGAGCAGGACATACTCCTCCCCGAGCGTGTCAGCCGCAGCGGCGGCGATTATCATCGCGGCGATGATACTGCCGACGAACGATTCGAAGATGTCGGCACCCATACCGGCGATGTCGCCCACGTTATCACCGACATTGTCAGCGATAACGCCCGGGTTGCGCGGGTCGTCCTCGGGGATGCCCGCCTCGATCTTGCCGACCAGGTCCGCCCCGATGTCAGCCGCCTTGGTGTAGATGCCCCCGCCGACGCGCGCAAAGAGCGCGATACTCGAGGCGCCCATGCCAAAGCCGGCAATGTTGCCGACCGTTTCCAGATCGTCGCCGAGCCAGATATACATGATCGTAATGCCCAGCAGTCCCAGCCCACCCACGGCAAGCCCCATCACGGCGCCACCATTGTAGGCCGTCTCGAGCGCGGCCGGCAGGCCACCTTCGGCGGCAGCGACCGCTGTGCGGCCGTTAGCGCTGGTCGCTGACTTCATCCCGCTGAAGCCAGCCAGAACGCTCGCAAAGGCTCCGAAAACGAAGGCAATCGCGGTCTGGATTCCCAGCGCGTAAGCCAATAATCCTGCGACGACCAGTATAAAAACGGAGAGGACACGATATTCCGCTTTCAGGAAGGCCATTGCGCCATCCTGAATTTCCTGCGTGATATCAGCTACCACCTGATTCTCAATCCGGATTCCGACTACCTTGCGGTAGAGCAGGTATGCTATCAACAGGCCGGTAACGGCGATTCCGAGCGCTATATGGGCTATCAGCAATGATTCCATTTTTTCACCTTGTTCAACAAACGGAAAGCTGCTCCTGTCGTCACAAAAAGAGACCTGTTCCCGCCGAAGACTGGCGCCGAAAAACCTGACCTATTTAAGCGTGATGCATCTTTACTAGTGACGCGCACGCCCGTAGGTGTAGCTGCCAATCAGCCCGAAGCCGAGCAGCACTACCACTACGACGTAAACCCCAATATCTGCGAGCACCCCGAACTGGAACCACCAGCCGGCTATGAAGGCAAACGCCAGCGGCACCAGCATCCAGTAGCCCGAGGCAGTCAGCGTCTCCGCGGATGGGAGATTCATATCTTGACCATCACCATGTCCTTGACCGAACGGACCGAGCTAAAGGGAATACTGAGGAGTCCCGAGGAATCCAGTTCAGTCCCCTCGGGGGCGATGCCATCCGAATCTATCAACAGTTTGTCGAGTTCACCGGTGGTTGATTCGATAATCAGGTTGGCGATGCGCCCCAGCTTCTCGCCGGTAAGCGTCGTAACTTCCTTCCCCTGCAGGTCACTCAGTCTGATTTCCATGGTTCAGATGTAAAGGTCGTCCTCACTGCGCGTGCGGCTGCGCCGTCCGCGTTTCATCAGCTTGCGGCCTAGGTCTTCATAGTATTTGATTGTATCCTCAGTCACGGATGGGGATACTTTTTCCAGCGCCGCCAGAAAGTGGGCCTGAGTCACCACATCCGCCTCCGAGTTCTCCCGCAGGGCGAGCATTCCAGCCTCCCGCACCAGCCCATCCAGGTCCGCACCTGTGTAGCCATCAGTCTCCTTCGCAAAATAGTCCAGTTTCACTTTCCCCAGCGGCATGTCGGCCGTGTGAATCTCCAGAATCGCCTGACGGGCGGCCAGGTCAGGCGCCTCGACCAGCAGCAGCCGGTCAAAGCGCCCCGGGCGCAGCAGCGCCGGGTCGACGATTTCGGGGCGGTTGGTGGCGCCGATAACCACGACGCCCTCCATGTTCTCGAGCCCGTCCATGCTGGTCAGCAGCTGGTCCACCAGCCGGTCGCTAACACGGCTGTCACCTCCGCCGCCGCGCGGCGGCGCGAGCGAGTCCAACTCGTCGAGAAATACTATGCAAGGCGCCACCTGCTTCGCCTTGCGGAACACCTCGCGCAGTCGTTTCTCAGACTCGCCAACCCACTTCGACATCACTTCAGGACCCTTAATGGCAATGAAATTCGCCTCAGATTCGGTCGCGATGGCCTTAGCCAGTAAGGTCTTCCCCGTACCGGGAGGCCCATAGAGCAGGACCCCACGCGGGGGCTTGATTCCCAGCCTATCGAAACCAGCCGAATTGGTGAGCGGCCACTCGATCGCCTCTTTCAGTTGCTGCTTTACATCCTTGAGGCCACCGACTTCTTCCCAGGATACTTTCGGCACCTCAATCATTACTTCACGCAGGGCCGAAGGCTCAACGTCCTTCAGCGCCTCCTTGAAGTCATCATTAGTCACCTTCATCTCCTGAAGCAACTTGGGCGGTAGCGGCTCGTCGAGGTCAATCTCAGGCAGGTAGCGGCGCAGCGCGCTCATGGCCGCCTCGCGCGCCAGTGCCGCCAGGTCGGCACCGACGAAGCCGTGCGTTATCCGCGCGAAATGGTCCAGCTTGAGCCAGGTGCCATTCTCTTCGTCTCGCTCGAGAGGCATGCCACGGGTGTGGACCTGCAGGATTTCGCGACGGCCGTCGTAATCGGGGATGCCAATCTCTATTTCACGGTCAAAGCGACCCGGCCTGCGCAGCGCCGGGTCAATCGCGTCGGGCCGGTTGGTAGCGGCAATCACGATAACCTGTCCGCGCGCCTGCAAGCCATCCATCAGCGTTAGCAGCTGCGCAACAACGCGGCGCTCGACTTCACCCTGCGTCTCCTCGCGCTTGGAAGCGATGGAGTCAAGCTCGTCGATAAAGATAATCGAGGGCGAGTTCTCCTCGGCTTCCTCGAATTTCTGCCGCAAATGTGCTTCAGATTCGCCGTAATACTTATTCATGATTTCCGGCCCCTGGATGCCAATGAAGTGCGCACCCGACTCGTTCGCCACTGCTTTTGCCAGCAGTGTCTTGCCAGTCCCGGGCGGCCCGTAGAGCAGCACCCCCTTGGGCGGGTCGATTCCCAGCGCCTCGAAAAGTTCGGGATGCTTGAGCGGCAGTTCAATCATCTCGCGAACCCGGCGGAGTTCCTCCTTGAGGCCGCCAATGTCCTCGTACGCTATGCCGGTCGCCCTCAGATCCTCCTCCTTGACCGGCTCCTCCAGTACCTGAACCTGTGTATCAGCCTGAATCTGCACAATACCCTTCGGCTGCACAGCAGTCACTGCAAACACCAGCCGACCACCCATCAGCGTCAGCCCCGGCACAATCACGGCGTCGCCCTTGGTCAGCGGGCGGCGGTTGAGGCCCCGCAGGATAATCTCGTCAATCCCGGGGCCGAACTGTACGCGACCCGACTGCTGCTCCAGCAGTGGCGCCAGGCTCACCTTCTGCGCCGGCCGCACCTGCGCCTTGCGCACCTCGACCTTGTCGCCCAGATTTACCTTGGCGTTGTTGCGTATCAGCCCGTCGATACGGACGACGCCCTTACCCTCATCCTCCGTACGCGCGCGCCATACGATAGCTACCGTTGGCTCGCGACGCCGGCCGTGAATTTCGATGATGTCACCGATGGATAAGCCGAGCTCGTTGCGTGTCGGCGTGTCTAGCCGGCCGCGGCCGTAGCCGACCTCATCCTGTAGC
>Ga0208879_1002135_pt1 | contig 17843 bp, 11 predicted proteins | sample Knorr_S15_td_Bot_FD_185605 | JGI IMG/M metagenome (GOLD analysis project Ga0208879, IMG submission 185605) | Marine microbial communities from Southern Atlantic Ocean transect - Knorr_S15_td_Bottom_ad_5009_LV_A (SPAdes) (version 2) | ecosystem: Environmental > Aquatic > Marine > Oceanic | place... | reverse complement strand
TTTTATTTCTAACAAGTGATAATTCTCAATATCCATTTTTAACTCCTAATTAATTATGATGAATTGGGGATACTGATTTGTGGGACACTGCGTGGGAAACACCCATTAGCGGGGGTTTTTGTTTCCCCCACATTTGTTCTTACATTCCAGTGATGAAAAAATTATTACTAATCATATTACCATTATTACTGATTGTTGGGTGTTCTTCAGATAAAGAACCCATCAACACGGATGAATTAGATGAGAAAGATAGTATATTTTATATGAAGGACACTAATAAACCATATTCGGGAAAATTTTTCAGTTTGTATGAGGTTGGGGGACAGAAGGAGTCAGAAGGAAGTTTCAAATATGGAAAATTAGATGGATTATGGACTGGATGGCATGAGAATGGACAGAAGAAATCTGAAATAACTTACAAAGAAGGTGTTGTAGAAGGCGTTAAGGCTTATTGGGACAAGCAAGGAATAAAGATAAACTTGAATCTGGAGAATGCAAAAGAAAAATCTGTGAATGAAGAGAAAATAACGTATACTGAAGTAAATGATCCTTTTATAGAAATAATTACTGAATATTATAGTAACGATAGAATACGGTTAAGAGGATTTAAGGAAGAGGGAGAATATTGGGGTGATTTTACTGAATGGTACGAAAATGGAAAAATAAAATCTAAAAAAACCTATGTAAGTGGTGCTTTAACTGGACCTTATAATATTTATTACGAAAATGGAAAACTCAAAGAGAAATTAAATTATGAGAACAATCAAAAAAATGGACCATACTTTAAATGGTATAAAAATGGTAATAAAGAAATTGAAGGTAATTACAAAAATAGGTTAAAAAATAATGTGTGGAATTATTGGAGTATAAATGGAGAAAAAGTCAAATCAATTTCCTATAAAAATGATAAAATTAACGGTAAATACACAAAATATTTAAGAAATGGAAATATTGAACTATATCGGAAATACGTAAATGGTGTCCCAAAAGGTAAATGGAGTATCAGCGATAAATTAAATTCCCGTCAGCTGGAAACCATTCTTGATTACACTCAAAAGTTAGTGAATGTAGATGATTTAAAAACAGCTTTACGATTATTGAATTCAATGATGGAAAAATATAGCTACAATGATAATACTGTAATATCAAAAGTACATTTAAAACTTGCGGATATTTATAATAATGAGATGAATGATTATGATAGAGCTATAAAGGAATATGCAAAAATAATAGAAAATTACAAGAATACGAAAGAGCAGCCGTTGGCATTATATAATATTATACGTATATATAAATGCAAATTATCTTCCGGAGATATGGAATCGATAAAACAAAAGGAATTTATAGATATGTTTCCTGGGCACGAATTGTCTAAAATTTTTAATAATGACTGTAAAGACGGTTAAATTTTTTTAGATAAACAATTAAATACTGGAATTAATTAAGAAGAATGACTACACTGTAGATAATGTAGTTTTTGCAGATTAATTTAATTTTAATGAAATAACGGAGGAATAAAATGAAACATAAATTATCAATTCTTATAATGCTGACTATCACAATGTTTGTGGCCTTTAATTGTGGAACAACTGGTACTGGAAGGGGCGATTCAAAAAGATGCGAACCAAAATGGTATGGAGATAGATTAACTGGAGAAGGGATTATTTTCGGTGTAGGACTAGGTGAAACAAGTAACAGACGTGTTGCAAAAGACCTTTCTTGGAGTTCAGCTGCAGCAGATGTTAACGCTCAGATAAGATCTAGAGTAATTAATGAAATTGAAGCTAATTTTACAGAAACATACATAAAAGTAGACGGTGAAGATGCTCGTAGATTTATAGATGGTGTGAAAAATAATTTATATTCAAAAACTGATAGTCCATTAGATGGTTGTATAACAGAAAAATTTGCTGATTGTGATGAAAATAATGTTTGGTCTGCATATACTTTGGTTAAGTTTGATTTTAACGGATGGAGAAAAACAATTTTGAGAAATGTTCTTGATAAAGAGATCAGCAAAGCATCAGATGAAATCAAAGCGCAAAGTGATAGTTTTAGAGAAAGATTTAATATTGAGTAATAATACAATAAAAGTTTGATTAATTAAATAAAAAATAATTATGCCTAAATATAAATGGCTATTTGTAGTGGTTGCAATCACTATAAATAGCCATTTTTTATTTTCCCAATGTAATGAGAGCATTTTTCATTCCGCGGAAATGAATGAAAAGGCTTTTAAAATTTGGGAAATAAAAAATCAAAATGTATTACAACAATATTACCATGGACTAGGTAATTCTAATGAAAATGCCGAAGTAGATTTATCTAGGCGAATTTCTGTAAACATAAAAAGCAAACTGGAAACGATATTTTTTGAACAAAATTTAGAAGTCATAGAAAATTCTCTTAAAGATAATCTTGAATCATATACAGAATCGATATTATTGAGTACAAAAAAAATTGTAGTTAATTATGTAAATAATAGTAACTCCACTATTCATTTATACAAATGCATGAAAGAATATGTTGAAGAACAAAAAATTCATAATAATATTCTAAAAGAACAGGCAAAAAAACATTTCATTTATTATGAAAATAAGTATGATAAAAGTGATTATACTCATGCATTTTATCCATTATGTAAAGCATTTTTATTTGCTAGTAGTGTAATAGACACTTTTGATTTAAGTGTGAAGATTGAAGATAAGTTAATAGAATTTCTAGATAATATTAATATTAATACAGATAGACAGAAAATAGATGATATAATACCTGGAGTTCGATCAGATAATAGACCAACCATTACTGCTTATTTTTTAAATAAAAATAATGTTTTAAAACATTTTATTTTGAATGCACAGTTTATAAAAGGATCAAATGATTGGGATAATAATGAAAAGTTAGTCGATTTAGGTTCAACAGGTAAAAAGCAATTAAATATAGGCATCATTCGATCACAGACAGCATTGCAAGAAATTATTATTTATCCGGATTTAACAAGATTATTTACAGACCAATTTATAGTAAAAAATATAAAACAAAATGCCAGGGATAGATTAACTAATCTGATACGGCAAAAATTCATGGCTGATCCAAAAATCAAAATTGAAATACGTGAAAAATTCAAAGTTGATTTGATGAATATAAATTGTTTGAGATGCACAGTAGCTGAAGAATTAGAAATTGAACAAAAAGCTGTTAATGCAATAAATAATTCAGAAATTTTTGAAAAAGCTAATAAACCCGATTATGATTTATCTATAAAAATTATTAAGGATAATAATCGTTATTCTATTCGATCAGCAAGTTTAAGTTTGAGGAATGGTGATAATATTGCCGAATTTGAGGATAAAAATTTTAAACAAATAAAATCACTCAATTTTGAAAAATTATTTACAATTTTAAAAAATAATTCATTTTCATCAATTATTTCAGCTAGCAATATTAAAAATAATAATAAGATTGAATTAATCCAGAATGGAGAAAAAATAGTAGTATTAAATAAATCAAAAGAAAAATATCGTATCGAAAATGGAAATGTGCATCTTTTATTCAAATATAATGATATGATTTATAAGGATACTATATTATACATTTTTGGAGATGTAGACTTATCAGATTGGTTTACTGAAAACAATAATAGTGTTGACTATAAAGCAAAAAATATTAAATACTATTATGATATTGCCGACCCAAGCAATAGGAATGGTCTTATGATAGAATGGAATAATCGTAAACCTGAAGTGTATTCAAGCCTTAATAATGGTTTTAAAACATTAAATATATTAAAGGGGAAATCAGATCAGAAACATATATTAAAGTTTAAAAAAGATGGTTGGCATTCCTATAAATATATAATCAAACCTAATTTGCTTAATCCATCTAATTCGATAACTGTCAATATGAAAAAAGTTAATTTTAATACTTTTAATAGTTTCAAATACTATACCGTGCCTGGTTCTGCACAATACCAACTATATCAGACCAAATCATGGAGAAAATGGCAAGCGGGTGCTTATTTGCTGTTTGTTGCATATTTCGCATGGGATGGATATAGAAGTTTTCAAACGTATTCTTCATCTTTAAAAGATTATGATAATTACAAACAAGTTTATGAATCACTGGAAAATCAGGAAGATGATGAATTATTTAATTACTATTATAATTATGCTCTAGAAGCACATAAGGAAATGACTAGTTCATATAATGATTTCCAGTTTAATGTGGGCGGACTAGCATTTATCTATTCAATTAATTTGGTCGAAGTAATCCAAGGTTGGGTGAAATTTCGGTAATAAATAATGAGAATCCATTTATTACTAATACTTTTAATTTATCTATCCTGTATAGATCCCCCAGGTTTCGATGCTATAAATACGCAAGACCCAAATAACGAATATTATTTAGCACCTCCCAGCGAAATCACAATCGCATCTTATGATGATCATGCTTTAATTGTATTGTTTACACAAACCATCGGTGTCGATTCGGTTAAAATAGATCGATTTTCAAGTGAGGATTCAACACAATACACTGTGACTATTGATGATAGTTCTTTTTATGTAATCGACTCGACAGGAATTGAGTTAGATAAAACATATCAATATTCTTTAAACTTTATAAATGAATTTGGAGCATCATTCAATGGTGTAAGTTCTGACTATTATCATCAATTTCTTGGTGTTGATTCATTTAATATTCAACAATTAAATGAAAGAGAAGTTCAGTTAAACTGGAGATATTGTTTCGAAGATCATTTCACCAAGGAAATAGATTATATTAACTGGCAAATTAATAAAGAGATTTTCAATGCTTCCGGGCCTATTGCTTCTGTGATTATTGATACCATTTTATCATTGGAATCAGATTGCAAATACTTTATAATTGATACTGTGGAATTAGGAGATAGTATATTATACTCAATTCAAGTAAAAAGTCCTTATAATTTATCTCAAGAAGTATTTTCCTCATCTTTAAACATCGATTTTCCTAATTTAGAAAGTTTTCAATGGATTCCTATTAATTCTAATTCAATAAAAATAAACTGGAATTTGGAAAATCTGAATGCTGAGTATATCCAAACTGTGACTTTGACAAATAATTTAAGTGGCGAAAATTATATTTACGAAACATATAATGAATTGTCAGGTGCTTATATCGATAACCTTTCTCAATATACTAATGTTGTTGCAGGTCAAAGTATACTTTATAATATTACTTGGTGCGGAGTAGGGAATGTTTGCAAAGATACCAGTTTTGTAGCAACAACATTACCCTTTTACCATATGGAATATGTTCCCAGATTATACCAGGTAGAATATGGGACGGATGATGATATGATTATCCTGGATTCTACAGAAGCGTTTTATATTGACTTATATGAAGTATCTGATGATTTATATAATGAGCCTGGATCCAATCCAGAATATTTATGGTCTTCATATCCAAAAGATTCAGTTAATTTTTACGACGCAAGAATATTTTGTAATAATCGAACAGAAGCAATGAATAATCAATTTGGTGATGGATCCTTATTGGATGATAGTTATTCTGACCCTTATACCGATTTAAATTATAATCAATCAAGTGCTGGGTTTCATTTAGCAAACGAAGTGGAATGGGAAGTTGCAGCAAGTATACATTATGATTTAGTTAATGGAAATGTTTTGAATAAATTTATTTACCCTATGCCAGTCGGAACAGGTGAATTAAACTGTGTCTATGCAAATTATCTTGGCTGCTATAATGGTACAACACCAGTAGGATATTTTGATGGCGAAAATTATTCAAATCAAGATGCACCATCTCCCACAGGTTTGTATGATGTGAGTGGTAATATACAGGAATGGGTTGAGAAGTATTTTGCGCACACTGATACTAGAGAAATTTTAAGGGGAGGTGATTTTCTTACAGAAGAAAATAACTGTAAAACAACCTCATATATTTATGAAAATGCTAATACTTCTCACAAAACGATAGGATTTAGAACTGCAATTTCAGCTAATCCTTTTTTAGAAAAATGGTATGAATGGATTGAAAGTGAATAAATACCTTAATATATGTTTTCTTGTTTTATTGTTACCTGTTACTATTTTTCCTAAAGATTATAATATTAAATTCTATTTTTATGAAGAAAATACAAAAACACCGGCGGTTTTTGATAAAATAGAAATAAAAATAATTTCAAATAAAGTCCATGATGAAAAGCTAGAATTAAAGAGAGGAACATGGTATGATTTTAAAAAGAAAAATCCGTTAAAAATTAAAAATGAATTTTCAAATTTTGGTAAAAACTTCAAACTTGAAATAAAATATGCTGGCAAGAATAAAAAATGGGAGACGGTGGAAATAACTTTAACAAAGGACTGGTTTAATTCAGGATTTATTAGCGATGATCGTGCTATAAAAAAAGATTGGGATAGCAATGAATTTTATTGGAAAAATGAATACGTAAAACTTGAAAATAGAATTTACAATGATAAAAATGCTTATATATTTAATGTATTTTTTAAAAATAAACTTACAAAGCTTAAAGGAATCATAGTCGATGCAAAAAATGAAAACGAAAAAATCCTAAACGCTAATATCAAATTAGATTTGAGAATTAATAAAAAATTAATGGGTAAAAATTATGATAGAAAGAAAAACAGCGCGACGTCCAGAATGGATGGTTCTTTTATATTTTCTCTAAATTATACAGTGATTCCAGATTCATTGAGATTTACACCATATATATTGATAACCAGAGATGGTTTTGTTCCTAAAAAGCATACGTTTCAGTTCAATAATTTGGGTGAAATAACAGATCTCGGTAAAATCTATTTATACGAAAGGGATTTAACAAGTATGAGGGATTGCAAGAGAATCTCTAAAATGCTTGAATGGAATGACCAATGTATGGATTGCTCCTGTACGGATCCTTTTCTAAAATGGTATCCCGAAAAAGGTGTATGTGCAGATGCCGAGTGCCTTGATGGTGAAGTAAAACAATGGACTCTCAATTCATTAGGTGTATGGGAACTGAAATGTGTTCCTAAATTTGGGTTAATTGCATCATCCAATGAAAGTAGCTTTAGTGAAGAAAGCTCATGCGATGAGAAAATAGAGGAGTTAAAGAATTTAATTTCTGTGTGCGACGTTGAAGAGGCCAAAGAGTTAGTTGATTATATTACTATTAATTGTTATCGAGAATGTCTAGACATTCCAACAGCATATTTAATTGCAAAAACATTATACATTAGCATTGTTAAACCTGAATTTGGTACCTCAGATAGTCATATTAAGCAAATGGTTGAAAATAATATAACAGATCTGACAGATCTGCATAAAGCAATTGCATGGTTTCAGCATTTGGGTTCATTAAACTGGAATAGAATTAAGATAGATAATCCCGTGAGTCTTCGGGCGGAAATACGATATCAACAAGCTGTAATACATATTAGAATTGCAGAAATATTAATTAAAGAAAAATTAATAAATAATAAAGATAAAATAGATTTTAGCCATTGTAGATATAAATCAAGTAGAGATATCCACAATGGGGGAGTATTTAAAGTTGAGCCAAAAAGTTTATTAATTAATAGCTGGAGAAATATAGCTCTGGGTTTCATTGAAAAATATAATAGCATAAAACATGATGCAGCCAGCCATGAATTCTATATCTACAGATCATTAAATGCAGATAAAGAATTTTTAAACGCAGTTAAATTAGAATGAATAATCACACATTATATTATTTTCTTTTGTTTATATTTGTTGCATGTGAAAAAAAGTCTTCAAATGAAACGGAATTAAATATTTTACCAATAAATCAAGAAACTATTATTCAGGATATAAATAGTGCTAATACTCCAAATATAGATTGGACACAAAAAAAGGAAGCATTCCCTTGTTTTGAAGATAAAACAATTATTAAAACACGCACTTCTTTTATTGATATAGACTCTGCATACCCTGTTAATGATTTAAACTCATTCCAAAAATTAATAGAGTCGACATACATAAATTATTACTATTTGCAATTTATGGAATATACCACTCTGTTTAACCACGAATTCAACTTGAAAGCTGGGAACACCCTAAATTATATTTTTTCTATGCATTGGAATTGATAAAACAAAATAAATTTATTGAAGCAAAAACTTACCTTGAGAAATTTCTAAATATCCAGGAATTATACGCGATTGAAAAAGATTTTTTTTTTAGACAAAAATGTGATCAGTATGACGTAAACTGGCTTGAATATCCACAAAATGATTTATCTTACAAATATGCTCAATATATATTTTATCAATTACAAAAAATAGATGATGAAAGTAGTTTATCCTTACTAAACCTTGACAAAATTCGTTTAGAAATTCAATCTTTGGACCCAACCCCAGGGGTTTTCGATCTATCTGAAAATATTGAATTACTTTTTATTAAATTATTAAGTATCAAAGAATATGATTACAAAATAATTTTCCCCCCCCACAAGACTAACTTTTTAACTTCCTCATTAAATGCATTTGTTGATGAAAAAGATATTTATTTTTTATCATTTCAATTGGATTTGATAGTATATGCAAAATTTTTCAAAGCAAAATTTATCTATAATCAGTTTATATGGAATCATGAGTTTATGGAATCGTTGTATCCTAGACATATAAAATCTTTATTATTATTTTATGATCTTGAAAGGAAGTTATTTAAAAAAGAAAATTTTGATCTATTAAACAAAATTGAAACAGTTGTGAAACAAGATACAGTCTACCCATATCCAAACAAAAATCAGGTATTATCACTGATTTACTTTTATAGAGATATTTCTATCACTAAATCAACATTGCCTCAATCACACAATTATAAATCATTAGTTCAATTAATCAATGATCGTCATTTTGAGGGCATCCTGAATATTATTGGTTCTCTTGAAAAAAGTTATTACAATGAAAAACTAAATTCACTGGATTCTGCAATGGCATTTATTTTTCAAATGGAATTAATTGATGCTGATTTATTGAATATGATTCCAGTTGTTGCAGACAATGAACGAACTACAATAAGTATTTTACCTCAATTTAGTCCTGCAATTAATTCTTTTAAAGAATTTATGTTAACTTCCAATCCTTTAAGTTTCATTACGAATCAAGATTATTCCCCCCGACAAGAATTCTATTACAAAAAATTTTCTAAAATGAATATTGGTTTTGGATTTTACTCGTTAGATATCATTAATGAATTAAGGGAAATGAAACTAAAGTTTAATCCTAATCACCCTTTAAATATTGGGAGCAATCCTTTTTATCAAATATTCAATACATATAAATCAATTGTTGAAGCACAGGAAGGTTATATTGGTCAATAAATAATGATTCTAATGAAGATATTGATAGTTTTTGGTATGGAGAATCTCTATTTATCATTCTAAAAAAGTGTATAGTTTAAACTAATAAAATAATTCGGGACGTTTTAAAATGATTAAAAAAATATTTATTTCAGTATTTACTACTATAATAATCTTTGGTCAAAATATTTCTGAAAATCGAATAAGGTACGCTGAAATTCATTTACCTAGAGAATATAATCCAAATGCTAATGGCAATAAACGTACTAGAGAAGATTTCCGATTATATTCACTATATCATGAGAAAATATTTGAAAATTTAGGTGGACGGTATGTTCCTAATTTTACCTATAGACAAAAAACGAAAGGAGGATTAATGAAATGGGTATATATGACAAAAAATGATGATCTACAGACAAATATTAAGTCAGAATTTGTTATGCTCTTTCCTAAAAATCATGCACAAAAATTTAAATTTCATCATGGCAAAGCTGTAACTGCTGAAGATATTGTATATTCAATAAAATATGCTATAGAAAAAAAAATAATAGATAATAGTATTTTTAAACCTGAAAATGTTTTTCTTGATATTGATGGGAATCTACGTATCCGGTTTATATATGCAATGGTGCTGGAAACTGTTGTTCAATATTTAGGAAGTGTTTTTGTATTACCTGCTCCGCAATTCTATCCACCTTATTCTGTTGTAAAAGATTTACAAAACAAAGGCGCTGGCCCTTTTAGTATACAGGAAGCAAAAGATGAAGAAATAATTTTGAATTTTTTTAATGAATACCGTACAAATCGATTATTTGATGGTATTGTGATTAAAAATATTTCCTTAAGGAATCTTATGGTATCTGCTTTGAGACAGACTAATCAGTTAAACTTGATATTGGATATGCCCTATACTATGTTAGGTGATTATAATCCCGGCTACGAACGACAAAGAATACCACGATTATCTATAGGAGTGCTATGGGTCGATCATACTAATATTCATTTAGGAAATAAACAGTATGGTCAGAAATTTCGAGAAGCTCTTTCGATGGCATTGGATAGATCTAGTTTTTTATATGGTGACTTGTACGGTGATGGTGATGTATTAAACGGTCCTTTTCCCTTAGGGTCGAATTATTATCCCGGTATTGAAAAACCAATAGATAAATACGAAAACAGGTTAAAAAAAGCAAAAGATGTTTTCAAGAGTTTACCAGGTTATTCATATAATAAGAGTGGTGAATTATTATATAGAGGTGATCAAGTTCAATTGACTTTACTATATCAACAGGATAAAAGTTTGAGAGTACTTCAAGCCTTATTAACATTAAAAAATAATTTAAGAAGTGTTGGAATTGATATTAAAGGACCTACAGGAAAGAAAAGACAGGTTTTAGAAATTCTACTAAAAAATCCAGAGAGATGGGATCTTATATATTGGGATAACTATCCACACCCTGCATCTGTTCTTGAGGAGATATACTCAAGTATTGGTAAAGAGAATGATCAACATTATTCAAATGTAGAAGTTAATAATTTATACAAAGAATTCAATACTGCAGTCGCTATAAGCAGGAAAAATGAAATCGGAAAAAATATTTATCATAAATTAAAAGAAGACAATGCTTCAATATTTCTTTGGTCTTTATACGATTGGTATGAGTTTAATTCGAGGGAAATTCATATTGATGCAGTAAACAAAATTGATGGAGAAGCTTTTTTTAGTGAACCTCATCTTTGGAGGCCGGCAAATAAATAAGTTATCCACTTTAAAAAAGTATATATTAATACCAAAATATTTTTTTCGGGTATTAATTAAATCTATAATAATTACATTTTTTATATCGTTTATTAATTTTATTATTTTAGACTCTGTTCCAGGTGCATCAGGTTTTTTAAACCAGCCTTTTTTACATTGGTATTCAAAAATACTCATACTGGATTTTGATTCAATAAATCACCAAGAATTACAAATTTCATCATATATTTTTTCCGATCTTTGGTTTTCATTTAAATATATATTTTTAAGTGTCATTTTTGCTCTTTTTATAGCAATAATATTTTTATATTTTAGAAAATTTAAAATAATCAATAATTTTATTATACAACCTGTTCTATCATTTAGTTTTTTTCACCTTATATTTTTTTATTGGTTTATAAAAGATGTACCATTTATACATTCAGATTTATTACTAATTATTGCCCTGGCAATTGGGAGTGGAATGTTCTATGATTATTATTCATTATTGACCAAAGAACACGATAATGTAATGAACAAAGATTATAACTTGTTTGCTGGGTATAGTGGTTATAATATTTATAAGTTTGCACAAAAAGAGTTAATTACAAACCTAGTAATTATAACTTTGTCAAGATTACCTATACTTTTTAGTGGCATGATTATAGTTGAGGTTTTCACCCGCGGTATGGAACCAAGTTATACAGGAATTGGTTTTCGAATATGGAAATCCCTTGACCAAAATTTGCTTCAAGTTTCTTTAACAGCTACAGTGTTAAGCATTTTTATTTTCACATTTATATTTTTTATTATTGAAGAAATAAAATTAAAAAATAGATAAAATTATAATAATGTTTAAATTTTTTTCATACCCTGATACTATTTTTTCCAAAATTATCTTATTACTTTCATCTAGTATAGTATTTATAACTGTATTATTTATAATATCGGATAACCCTTTTTCAAATTACAATTCATCTGAGAGTGTTAAAGTTGAACGCAAATTTAATTTTGAAAAGGTAAAGTTTGATTTATATACAGACCAATCCAAAAAAGCCTATAAAATTGAAAGTAATATTAATAGTAACCTATCAGGTGCTATTGTTTATATAAAAAAAATTAAAAATAATAAAACTCCTCATGAGGTTCTAGTATTACGTGGTGATATTGCAGATTATGTGCCCATAAAACACTTAATTGATTTTGATGTACATCCACTGAAACCATTTTATATACATAAAAATGGATCTCTGCTATTATTAGGAACAACTAGTCAGGGAAAAGATTTTTTAAGCAAACTTATACATTCTGGAAAAGGGACAATTTGGGTAATATTTTGTGGATTAGTATCTTTCATTATTTTTGGTATTATTTTTGGCGTTATCATCGGCTATTATGGAGGACAAAGAGCATATATAAGTTCAATGGTTAGATTAGTTATGAAAATAATCGAATCCACACCACTTTTATTGTGGATATTTTTATCGGTTATTTTTGTTTCTTTGTTTTCTACCCTTGAACCTCAAAACGAATACAGAGTCATTTTTATATTAGTTGGATTATTTTCATCCCCTGCCCTTGGTCAACTGATTACAAATAGAATTAAAGTACTTCGATCTGAAGATTTTATTATTACCCTCAAATTACTGGGTGTAAAGAATTATAGAATTATTTTTGCTCATATTTTAAGACATTATTGTTTATCAGATATTTTATTTCAAGGATCTTATATTTGTGTACAAATGATTTTTTTAGATTTTACACTTTCAGTTTTGGATTATGGTTATCCAAATACTTGGGGTTCTGATCTTTGGAAATATTTTCACGATCCTTTTCATTTTCATTTGTTTATTCAATTGCTAGTTGTTTTTACTTTTACAGCCTTCTTTTTTCATCTTTCGAAATTTTTAGAAGAACGAGGCCAAACTTGAAAAACATTTTTGAAATTAAAGGACTCAATTCAATTATTTCATCTCCCAATGGTCCTGTTTATGTTTTAAATGATATTACATTTTCTATTCCAAAAGGGAAAACCTTAGGTATAGTAGGTGAATCGGGGTCAGGAAAAACACAATTAATGATGGCCATATCGGGGACCCAACCATTAACCCCGGGGATCGTTTCAGGATCTGTACATTATTATGATCATTCTGACATATCGTTTTATCCGGACGAACTTGAATTAAAAAATCATTTCAAAATATACCGTAGCGAAAATTCTGCAAACTATAAACGGAAAAATGCTCAAAACTTCGAACAAAGTGTGCGGGAGAAATTTTCAGGGTTGAGAGGTACAGTTATTGGTATAATACCACAGGATCCTAAGTCATTTCTAAACCCTTTTTGGACCGTACAAGAATTTTTTATGGAAGCATTTAATAAGTTAAGTGAATTTGAATTGATTAAAGAAAAAGATTTACAATCATTTATACAAAATAATTTTGAAAAATTTGATTTAGATGTTGCGTTGAAGAATAAATATCCAAATGAATTGAGCGGAGGAGAAGCTCAACGAGTAATGAATGCATTTGTATTGGCTCATAAACCAAAAGTTGTATTTGCAGATGAAACAACAACTGGTATAGACGTTAGCCGCCAAATAAATGTTATCAGCCAGTTTAAATTGATCCAGTCAGAAAATCCGGATACAACAATCATCATCATTTCACATGATTTTGCTTTTTTAAACCATCTGGTTGATACATATGTTGTCATGTTTGGTGGATTTGTACTGGAAGTGATCAACGATATAAATAAGTTGCGTAGCAGGGAAACACTTCATCCCTATACAGCTGATCTGCTCTCATCGTTGGATCAGTCCAGCAATAATATTCAGAAAGAAACAATCGATAATTTCATCGATCTTACAATTAAACCCCAAGGATGCCCCTATAAAGACAGGTGCAAAGTATTCGCCAGTGGCGATCGAGAGTTACAACATAAATGTGAAAGTGAATTTCCTCCAATTGTTGATTCTTATAGTGGTGAAAAAGTAGAAGAATTAAATACAGATTGGCAAAGATGCTGGTATCCATTTTTAGAAGCTAAATAATGTCTACAATACTTAAACTTGAAAATGTCAGTTTTTCCTTTCCAAATAAATCTCCATCTGGGAAGAATGATTGGTTGCCAATTCTTAATAATGTCAGTTTATCCATAAATCAAGGTCAAATTATAGGTCTTATTGGTAAAAGTGGTTGTGGAAAAACTACTATGGGTAAACTACTGGTTAATTTTTTCAGTTTAAACAATGAGCGTGTTCAAACGTCGGGTAAGATATATTTTTATGAAGGAAATGAAGAATTTGAAATAACCTCTAAAAAATATATTAACCAATATAGAATCCAACCCATCCAAATGATTTTTCAGGATCCCAAAATTTCATTAAACCTAAAAATGAAAACTAAAAATCAATTAAAGGAAGCTATACTTACTAAAAATAAGTTAAAAGGACATGATCTTAAAAACAAAATATTTGCAGTAGCTAAACAGTTTAAATTAGATGAAAAACTAAATTCAACGCCAGGAAATATGAGCGGTGGCGAGAGAAGGCGCTTGGGATTGGCAAAAATTATTGCGACAGAACCAAAGATAATTATTGCTGACGAACCCGTAGCCAGCCTGGATGTTTCAATTAAGTATGAAATAATGAAAATTATTTTAAGTTTAAAAAACAAAGGTCAGACTATAGTGATCATTTCTCATGATATTGCCCTAATAAGAAAAGAAGCTGACATCATTTTTGTTATGAGCGATGGTGAAATAGTTGAACAATGGTTGCCAGTGCAAGACCCGAACCATAGAGCTACCAAACAATTATTAAAAGATTCAGAAGAAGTAAATGCACCATTGAAAAACTTTGTTACAATAAACAAAGTGTAGAATTGAAATGTGTAATAAACAATTCACTTTTTTTATTGTTATCTTTTTGCTTGTCTTTGTTTTTGCACAGGAAAATGAAATAATAATTGAAGATGTTACACAAAGGGGTGTGAGTGATGTTACCTTCTCGACTGCTCCAGGTCCAGGGGGCCCTTATTATCTATATTTTTGGGATAAACGATCAGAGCAGGGTTCTTCATTTGAATTTATTGCAACCCTTCCTGCAGGCAGTACTGCCAAATTATCTCAACTAAATAAAGTAAGTAAAGAATTAAGGAAGAAAATCAAAAGTTCATTAAAACCAAATAAACGTTATTGGTTTACTATCAATTCTAACAACGGACTTGATGAAAAAAATCGAGCTTCTGTTAGTACTCTAACAGCTAAAATAAAAAAAATTGAAATAGAGGAATCTGACAGTTCTGCTATTATTGAACTAATCGATAAAAAAAATCCAAAGTACACGGATTATTTGATTACTCTTATTAGTGATCAAGATGATAAACCTGAATATGTGGGTTCTGATGGCCAATTAGGTGAAGAGGAAAACTGGTTTAAATTCAATAAAACAAAAAAAATAGAAATAAAAGGACTTCTTCCTGATTTACCGTATACGTTAAAAATCAATACGAAAAATCTAGATAAAAAAATATCAGCACCTTTAATTAAAAAATTCAAAACACAACTTAAAAAACCTAAGATGCCATCTTTTCTGCATATTGCTCGTGTTCATGAAAACTTTATTGCCAAATGGAAATTAGAATATTCACATACAGACACATTAATTTTTTCATCAGATAAAGAACCAGTCATTAGCAAGATTGCCATGGATAAAAATTCTATGGTGGATCATCATGCATTAAACAAAAAATTAATTGATTCAAAGAGTATTAATAAATTTTACCTAAGAAGATCAAATCGTGCTGGTTCTAGTCAATCATTAACTTATTTGTTAACAATTGACCATCTTTATTATGAGGGTGATTTGGCAGGGTATGATATTCCGGAAGCTGTTATAACATTTCGTGCAGGTGGTCAGTTAAAGGAGGGAGATACCTTAAAGATCAAGTTTACCGGGTCACCACGGCCATTACCGGACCAGATTAAGCACATCACTAAGGCTCTGGGTAAGAGTTTCAAGCTGCAGAAGGGTAAACCATTCAGTAAAGAGCTGGTGTTTTTGTATAAGGGTGCGGTCAAGCCTGATCAGTTGATGGTGCCTCAGTTTACCTGGGCGAGAAAGAATGGTCAGCCAACCTATATAGATTATGAGCTCAGATCCCGGGATCCTACGGGTGTCAACGTTTCCCTATCCCGCAAGGTTACGTATAGTAAGCTGTCATTTGCTGTAGGTGATTATCGACGTTATGAAGGTGTGAAAGATGATGAACTACTTTATATACCGCCTTTACGTCTGACCCAGGATAATAAGAACATATTGCAGCCGGGTGATAAGGTTGTGGTTGCTTTTAAGGGTACTCCTCCGCTGGTGTGGGTTGATAGATTAGAAGAAGACCCGTATTTTGATATTTTAATAGGCATTGATGGTGTGACATTTGTACTGCGTGAGGATGTGACTGCACCGCAAGAACATACGTTTCAAAAGTTGCCGTTCAAGCTGACCGCTAAACGGTCTTTTGGGATCGAGCTGGAAGTTAAAGTTCTGCCCAAGCGGGGGAACTGGACAAACAATTATGCTGTGCAGCTGCACAAAGATGGGCTGGATGTAGGTCGTTTAGCGGTGCAGGCTGTAGCCAGCACACCGGTTTACAAGGAAGATGATTTTCCTGCACCGGTGATAAAATACATTAAGTTGCAGGAAGGCTCCACTCCGGTCGTGCATGCGGGGGATAAAATTGAGATCACTCTTGCCCATGGTTTGCAGTTTGATGTTAATAAACGAGCATCAAAATCTGCCAACGCTACTTACACCACTTACCAGGCAGATCAGATTGTATTAATAGCTGACCGTGATTTTAGATCCTATGAGCGGCTGGCGTTGCGGGATATTCAGTTGACGGGCAGATCTCTTGATCCAGAGTCTGTGGTACTGACTGTTGCTGTGCGGGGAGAGGGCTACACACAGCAAAAGACTGAACGTAAAGAGGTGTTTCACAAGGGACAAACAGATCGTCTTTATTATGAGGGTGATTTGGCAGGGTATGATATTCCGGAAGCTGTTATAACATTTCGTGCAGGTGGTCAGTTAAAGGAGGGAGATACCTTAAAGATCAAGTTTACCGGGTCACCACGGCCATTACCGGACCAGATTAAGCACATCACTAAGGCTCTGGGTAAGAGTTTCAAGCTGCAGAAGGGTAAACCATTCAGTAAAGAGCTGGTGTTTTTGTATAAGGGTGCGGTCAAGCCTGATCAGTTGATGGTGCCTCAGTTTACCTGGGCGAGAAAGAATGGTCAGCCAACCTATATAGATTATGAGCTCAGATCCCGGGATCCTACGGGTGTCAACGTTTCCCTATCCCGCAAGGTTACGTATAGTAAGCTGTCATTTGCTGTAGGTGATTATCGACGTTATGAAGGTGTGAAAGATGATGAACTACTTTATATACCGCCTTTACGTCTGACCCAGGATAATAAGAACATATTGCAGCCGGGTGATAAGGTTGTGGTTGCTTTTAAGGGTACTCCTCCGCTGGTGTGGGTTGATAGATTAGAAGAAGACCCGTATTTTGATATTTTAATAGGCATTGATGGTGTGACATTTGTACTGCGTGAGGATGTGACTGCACCGCAAGAACATACGTTTCAAAAGTTGCCGTTCAAGCTGACCGCTAAACGGTCTTTTGGGATCGAGCTGGAAGTTAAAGTTCTGCCCAAGCGGGGGAACTGGACAAACAATTATGCTGTGCAGCTGCACAAAGATGGGCTGGATGTAGG
>Ga0208879_1002131_pt1 | contig 17866 bp, 14 predicted proteins | sample Knorr_S15_td_Bot_FD_185605 | JGI IMG/M metagenome (GOLD analysis project Ga0208879, IMG submission 185605) | Marine microbial communities from Southern Atlantic Ocean transect - Knorr_S15_td_Bottom_ad_5009_LV_A (SPAdes) (version 2) | ecosystem: Environmental > Aquatic > Marine > Oceanic | place... | reverse complement strand
TATAGAAGAATGTAAATTGCCTAACATTTCGTGTGATATATTTTATTTTAAAAAAACAGGAGACAAATTAGATAAATCAGAAGAAAATGCAAGAAGTATTTATGAATTTTTTAATATGTTAGAAATGATTTCTAAAAATTGGCGAGAAATTTATTATAATATAATGAAATCATACAGACCAGAAAAACAAGATATATATACCAATATGTCTATTGCTATGCGATTATCTTGTTATGATTTATTGCGTAATATCTATACGGATAAATTAAATTATACTAAATCTGAACAAGGATGGACAGAACAGTATAATTATTTTTTAAATGATAAATGCAATTTAATGATTGAAAATTATTTAATGCAATTTCCTCTAAAAATAAATGATAAAAGTTTTATTACCGAAGAAATATTAAATACATATAAAACTATCTATAAAACAAAAATATGAACGAATTATTAAAAGCGGTCAACGAAGCACTCTCTGCTCCAATTAAAATATATTACAATAAATTTTCAGGCGAAATAATTGGAAGTTGTCCGCACGATCATAAAATAGATATCGATGACCCGGCTGTTGTTGTAACACGTACAGTAGCCGATAACGTTTTTGAAAAAATGTCAGAATATATAGTTGCATTTGATAGAGATGTGGGTACAATACAACCTGTTAGGAAGAACGAAATAATAAGATTGCTTAGAGCCGACACTAAATTATTTGAAATCAATAAAGTAGATAATATAATTGAAAATACAGATATAGCAATTACCATTTATAAAGATGATTTAATATTGACAATTTCCCTTAATTCTGCTATAATTAATAAAATGAGTATGCCTCTCCTTATAGGCCAATTACAATTTGAGGAAGGCTCTGCTTTAAATTTATTTATTACTAAGAAAAATAATCCAAATATAATGTTTAAATCCTTATACGTGGATTTAAATGATTTTCTAAGTGAATCAAAAAATATTAAAACATTAAAATATGACATTTCTGATATTTTACAAAATGCATCAGTAGATGAGATAAGCATTTATACAAGACAAGTATTTGAACACTATGCATGGCAGATTAAAGATAGATTTATTTTTACTCATAAAATTAAGGGAAAATCTAAAAGATTGCTTAGTGAATTCGATTTCGGATTGGAAAATTATCATATTTTAATACAAACATTAGCTCCGAATGTAATTGAAGTACAACTATTAAATGAAATAGAAAAAACAGAAAATCTAAAAAAAGTATTAATTGCATTCTTTAAAGATCCTGGAAATCCATATTCTATGGAAACAAATATAAACATTAATATATCTAAATTAAAATTAAATACTCCTATTAAAATTAAAACATCTGCCATGGTCGATTCTGTAAAAGGTATTTCTTGGTCAAATAAAAACCTTAATATAAAATATATTCCATATGCAAGTCCCTATAACTGAATTAGATGTAGTGTTCATTTCATACGATGAACCAAATGCAGACGAAAATTTTGCCGATTTATTAAATAAATGCCCATGGGCAAAACGATCACATGGAGTACATGGATCTGATGCCGCACATAAAGCCGCGGCAAATTTATCAGAAACAGAACGATTTGTCGGTATTGATGCTGATAATATTGTTGATCCTGAGTTGTTTAATATAACAATTGATACTGAAAAGATAAAAGACGACTGGGTTATTAGTTGGTCTGGTAAAAATGATGTTAACGGATTAGTATATGGTAACGGCGGCATAAAGTGCTGGCCAAAAAAAGTAGTAGAAAATATGCGTACACATGAGGCATCTAATCCCGATGGACCGGAACGTTCTCATGTTGAATTTTGTTGGGATGTTCATTACGTGCAAATGAATAATATATACAGCCATGTGCATAATAATTCTTCACCTTATCAAGCGTACAGAGCAGGATTTCGCGAAGGTGTTAAAATGAGCCTTAGCGAAGGAAAAAAAGTATTAGAACGTCCACTGAAGGATCATTTGCATTATAAAAATTATAACAGATTATTAGTATGGTTGTCGGTAGGTGCGGATGCAGAGAACGGGTTGTGGGCATTATATGGCGCAAGATTAGGATGTTATAAAACAAATTTAGAACCTGACTGGGATTGGTCAAATGTAAGAGATTTTGTATGGCATACTGAATTTTGGGAGAATGAAATTGCTCCACAATTTAAGGGTGATGATGCTACTTGCCCCCGCACAGGATATAGTTATGATGAAACAAAATTAATAACCAAAACACAAGAATTAGGTCGAGCATTAAGAAATGATCTAGGATTAAATATAACTGAAATGGATGCATTAAATTCGAAGTTTTTTAAAGAAGTATATATAAATCCTATTAGAACTGCTCCATTAATACGAGAAACACAAATTGAATATGAGGTTTTTAAATAAATGAATTATTGGGAAAGATCTAAAAAGGCAGACAAGGTTAAACCATTACTAGACGATATATCGCCTTCGTTTTGTTTAGCAAAATGGTTATATGTTCAGATACATTTACCGCACGGGCTTACTCAAAGTTGTTACCATCCACCTACTCATAAAATTCCTTTAGAAGAGTTAGAAAAAAATCCTAGTGCTTTGCATAATACAAAGTTTAAGATAGCAGAACGTAAACAGATGGCGCAGGGTAAACAGCCGCCAGGATGTGAATACTGTTGGAAATTAGAAAAATTAAACCAAACCAGTGATCGATTGTACAAGTCATCGGAAGATTGGGCATTTGAAAATTATGACTATGTAACAGATAACGATCATGATTTTGATGTTAAACCCACATACTTAGAAGTTAACTTTAGTTATGCATGTAATCAAAAATGTATATATTGCTCACCCCATTTAAGTAATACTTGGTATGAAGAAATGGAACAATATGGACCATTTAAATTAAAAAGTTTGGGTAAAAAATTCGAACATTCAAAAACAATTACAGAAGTAGAACATTTGCATAATGATATAAAATATTTAGAACAGCAAGGAAAATTACCATTTGAAATTCGCCAAAAAAATAAAATAAAAAAGAAAGATAATCCATATATACAAGCATTTTGGAAATGGTTACCTGAAATTTATCAAAATTTACGCCATTTTAGAATGACAGGCGGCGAACCTTTAATGCATAAAGATACATATAAAGTATTAGATTATGCACTCCAGCATAAAAATGACAAATTACAAATGAGTGTTACAAGTAATTTTTCACCTATCGACAATAAACTTGTAGATAAATTTATTAATAAATTATTTGATTTAAGTAGAGCCAAGTCTATAGAACATTTTACACTTCATGTTAGTTTGGATTCTATAGGAAAACGAGCAGAATATATTCGTACCGGGATGAATTGGAATAAAATTAAGACAAATATAGATAAATTTTTAAAACAATATAAGAAAAAAGCGACTGTATTTGTAGAAAATCCGCACGACGGAACACCTGAAAAAGATAAAAATGGTAAAGTATTATGGAAAGAGTATGTAATAGGTAGCGAGGCCTATAATGAATTATTTGCTCTCAGCAAATCAAATGAACATATAATTTATGATGTAAGTGATAAATCTTTTTTAAAAGAATTGCCAAAAAATTCGGGGTATACATATGAAGTAGAATATGATTTTTGGTTATATTCATCGCATTTATCTTTTATAAACACATTTAATATTTTATCTATAAGTTCTATAGAAGATTATTTAAAATTTATATTTAATTTACGAGAAAAATATAATTATGATGAGTGCAGAAATAGGCAAATGATATTGTTTGATATACCTATTTTAGAAGATCCTAATTGGTTATCGGTTGATATATGTACTGAAGATTTCCTTCAATATATGTGGGATGCAGAACATTATATGAAAAAAAATTCTATTAAAAATACATCTAAGTTTGGATACTCTTTAATTGGGTTTACTGATATTGAGATAGAAAAATTCCAACGTAATATACGGTATATGGAAGATAAAGTATATAGTTCTAATGATTATTCTCTACAAAGAAAAAATTTTAAATTATACGTCGATCAATTAGATAAACGACGAAATACAAATTTTTTAAAAGTGTTTCCTGAATATAAAGAGTTTTATAATATATGCAAAAATTAAAACGAGGAGAATATTATAATAAATCTGAGGCTATGAAAGAAAAACTTAACTTGACCAGTTCGTCGTTTTGTATGGCTAAATGGTTTATGGTTAGTTTACATTTACCGCAAGGAAAAACACATAGTTGTTATCATCCTCCTGCACATAAAATCCCTTTAGAAGAATTAGAAAAAAATCCTGGAGCATTACATAATACAATAGAAAAGAAAAACGAACGTAAATTAATGCTTCAAGGAGAAAGACCTAAAGGATGTCAATTTTGTTGGTCGGCAGAAGATTTAAATCATACAAGTGACAGGCATTATAGAGCATGTGAATATTTTGATATGGACTGGGATTGGGCAGAAGATAAATTAAAAGAAATTTCTAATTCTTCATATGATTATAATGTTAATCCGATTAATGTTGAAGTAAATTTTAATCAAGCATGTAATTTTAAATGCATGTATTGTTCGCCTCATTTAAGTACAGCATGGGAAAAGGAAATAACCGAGTTTGGTCCATATAAAATGTCAGGGGTAGATTCAGATCATAATGATTTGGAATATTTAGATATGCCGTTAAAAGTGCCCAATGAAGATAATCCATATGTACAAGCCTTTTGGAAATGGTTACCTACAATTTATAAAGATTTGCGTATATTTAGAATGACCGGAGGTGAGCCTCTAATGGATAAAAATACTTTTAAAATGTTGGATTATATTTACAAACATCCTCATCCATTGTTAGAAGTATCTATTACAAGTAATCTTTGTCCGCCTGATCAAAAAATATTAGATAAATTTATTGATGGTGTAAACAAAATAACAAAAAAATCTGTAAAAAACAAAGAAGTATCTGTTAAATTTTATGTTCCAAACATAGATCATCCAAATCCATATGAGCGCAAACGTTATATAGTCACTGAATCGTGTAATAATGATATTTTAACAAAATATCCTCGAATATCAGAAAATGATATTAATGATACATTTAATGAAAGAGGATTTGATCCTGATAGCGGAGCATATTTTTATCATGAAATGTATAGTGAAATAGAAAATAAGTATTACCCATCTAATTCTAAATTAGCATTAGATCAAGGAAAACATTTTACATTATATGTGAGTTTAGATTCTATAGGTTCTCAAGCAGAATATATTAGGTATGGTTTAAATTATAATATTTTAAAAAGAAATGTAGATAGTATATTAACAAAAACTTCAGGCGTTAATATATCATTTATAAATACATTTAATATTTTAAGTTTGCCTAAATTAAAAAATTTTTTACAATATATACTAGACCTTCGAACTGCAAATATAAATCAAGACCGCCAATTAATATGGTTTGATATTCCATATTTAGAATTTCCCAATTGGTTGAGTATTCAATTGATAAGTCAAACTCCTTATCTAAAGTATATTGAAGATGCAATAGATTTTATGGAAAATAATGCAAGTGTTTCTGATAATACCGAAAATACAGAAATTCAAAACTCAGTTTTTCCTGGATTTAAATTATATGAAATAAACAAAATGAAAAGAAATTTAGAATGGGCAAAACAAGGAACAAATAATATTGAACGTAAAATGATTGATTTTTATTTATTTTTTAAAGAATATGATAGACGAAAAAAGACAGATTTCGTAAAAACTCTTCCTGAATTATCGGAATTTTATATGGAATGTAAAAGATATTATGAGTTATCTTGAAGATATAATTTCTACTAAAAATAAACTAAATGAGGTAGGAAGCGGATTCTGCCTAATGAAATGGCAAACAGAAACTTTATATCTTCATATGGGAGATAATCATAGTTGTTATCATCCTCGCCCCCGTAGAATAGGATTAGACGAAATAGAAAATAATCCATCTGCTCTTCATAATACCGAGTGGAAAAAACAACAACGTAAAACGATGTTAGAAGGAGGTCGTCCAGATGAGTGCTATTATTGTTGGAATATAGAAGATTTAAAAGGTGACCATATATCAGATAGATTTATACATAGTACTAGTGATTATGCAATTAAAGATTATGATACTATTAAAAGTTTACCTTGGGATGCTGATTGGAATCCTCGGCATATAGAATTAAGTTTTGGTAATAAATGTAATTTTAAATGTATATATTGTTGTCCCCAATCAAGTTCCAGTTGGATGGACGAAATTGAACGACATGGTAATTATGATGTATCATATAATCAATATGGTATAGAATTTTTAAAAGATCAATTTTATAAACCAGATGATTATAATCCATATATAAATGCATTTTGGAAGTGGTGGCCAGATTTAAAAAATGATTTACAAGTATTACGTATTACAGGAGGAGAACCTTTAATTAATCCGAATACATATAAGATGCTTGATATGTTAGATGATGATCCTTCATCTCATTTAACTATACATATTAATAGTAATATGGGAATGGCTACTAAATTTATTCGACGGTTAACTACAAAAATAAATAAGTTGCTTGCTGGAAATAAAATTAAAGCATTTGAATTATTCACTAGTGTTGAATCATGGGGCGAAAAAGCAGAGTATATACGAAGTGGCCTTGATTGTAAATTATGGGAAACAAATATTAAGTTATATTTAAATTCTGTTAAAAATAGTAAACTTCATTTAATGTGTACATATCATAATTTATGTGTACGTAATAGTTTTAAATTATTATTATATAAAATATTAGAATGGAGATTAGAATTCTCTGATCGAATTACATTTGATACTCCATATATTAAAGAACCACCTTGGTTTTTACTTAATACTTTACCTGAATCATATTTGCAGGACCAAAAAGATATACTTATGTATATGCGAGAAAATCGAATAGATAAAATAGGGTGGCACGGATTTAATGAAGTAGAATATGAAAAAATGAAAAGGGTAACAGATGTTATGATAGAAAATCCATTTACAACAGAACAAATTACTAATGGACGAAAAGATTTTTATAAGTTTGTTATAGAACATGATAAACGTAGAAATAAAAATTTTTTAAAAACATTTCCAGAATATAAGGATTTTTATGAATTATGTAAACAAAAACAGTAAAACATTTTGTGTTCTTCCTTTTACTAGTTTATCTACTGAAGCAGACGGAGCGGTAAAAATATGTTGTATGAGTTCGCAACGATTAGAAATAGATGGAAATAGATATATAAAAGATAATTCATTAGAAGAATTTTGGAACTGTGATCAAATTAAAGAAATACGACATGCCTTAACAAATGGCGAATATCATCCAAATTGCGAGTTGTGTTGGACAGAAGAAAAAGCAGATAGAAGATCTAAGCGAATTCGTGATAATTTAGAACACAAAAATTTATTAAAAAATGATTTGTCACAACCACAAATATTAGATTTGAAGTTGGGAAATAAATGTAATATTGCATGTAGAACGTGCGGAACACATAGTAGCACCGGATGGCTAAAAGAAGAACTGTTTTTTAGTGATGACCGGCATAAAAAAGAATTAACCAAACAAGCCGATAATGTGTCTAAATGCTTTTCGAACGAAAACACTCTTTGGAAAACATTAGATAATTGGTTGCCAAATATAAATCATTTTGATTTCTATGGAGGCGAGCCGATGCTTATAGAAGACATGTGGGATATAATAAAGAAAAGTGTTAAGTTAGGATATTCTAAAAAACAAAAACTTCATTTTAATACAAACGGAACTGTTTTTAGAACAAAATATTTAGATTTGTTTAAAGAATTTCGATGGGTAGATATACAATTTTCTATAGATGGAATAGAAGACCGTTTTGAATTTATGCGGTATCCTGCTAAATGGGATAGAGTGCTTAGGCATGTAAAAAAATATATGGAATTTCGAGATGCTAATAGAGAACGAATGAGTGCAGGAGTTTGTTTAACCATTAGCAATTTTAATGTATATTATATAGATGAAGTTGTCAATTTTTTTGAAAAACTCGGTATAGGTGTATATTTAAATCTAGTTCATTGGCCAGCCCATCAAAATATAACATGTATTCCGACTGATGTTAAGCGAATTGTGGAAGAGAAAATGCGAAATGGATTAAAAGATGCATCTACCGATTGGCATGCATATAAAGGAATTGATAATATAATAAATTTTATGCATTCAAAAGAATATAATGTTGATGATTATAATAAATGGATTCAAGAAATAAAAGACCACGACGAATATAGAAAAGAAAATTTTACGGAGATTTGTAAAGATTATGCAGACATACTTCCCGGATTTTGAATTAAATTCACTTTATAGAATACACTTAGAACCCACAAGCAAATGTAATTTATTATGTCCTATGTGCCCTAGAAGTATCCAGGGTGCAAGTGTACGAAAAACATTAGAACTTACTGAAATATCTCTTGATGATTTTACCTCATGGTTTCCTCCTCCATTATTAAAACAAATTACAAATTGGGTTTTTTGTGGTGGCACCGGCGATCCATGTATAGCAAAGGATATGTCAAAAATAATAGAATATATTCGAACAAAAGGTGCGCCGAATAGTCAAATTCATATGAATACTAATGGCGGAATGCGGACACCTAACTTTTGGTATGAGTTAGGAAAATTATTTCCGCAAAACTCAAATACTGGCCAACTTGTTTTTAGTATAGATGGTTTAGAAGATACTAACCATTTATATAGACGGAAAAACAATTGGAAAAAGGTAATGGAAAATTCTCAAGCATTTATTGATGGGGGAGGAAAAGCAGATTGGGAATTTCTTATTTTCAAACATAATGAACATCAAATAGATGAAGCCGAAACATTAAGTAAGAAAATGGGGTTTTTTAATTTTATTGCAAAAAAAGCATTAGGATTCCAACATGTAGTAGATGGTGAACCTGTGCCCCATCCTGTTTATAGTAAAAATGGTAACTTCGAATATCTTCTAGAAGCCCCAACAGATGAAAATAATAGAAATTTAGGATCAAGAACTGAAATTAGTGATTCTAACATTCATGGATCAATATCATTGGCTCATCGGCATACGTGGGATAAACAATTCATGGATGATATTTTAAATTTTGATCAAATAACTGCCGATGCTTTGCCTGATTATGAACGTCGGGTAAATAATACTACCATACATTGCAAAGTGCTAGGACAACCCGAAAATCCAGAAGATAAACATGAGATTTATGTTACTGCTCAAGGGTTGGTTATGCCGTGTTGTTGGATAGGTACAGTTTATTATGTACCATCGAATTGGTTTGAATTGGCACAAATACAACAAGTAATTAAGAAATTTGGGGAAGATAAAATTTCTTTATACAAAAATACATTAATAGAAGTTTATGATAGTGGATATTTTGATATATTTAAAAATGGTTGGAATAAAGAAAATATACGATGTGGTAAATTGGGTTATTGTGCTACTACGTGTGGTGAAAATAATCAAATAGATGATATATGGACTCATGAAAAAAATGAAAGAAACAGATAAAACATGCATGCCTGATAGTTTTTGTTCATTGCCGTGGACGCATTTTTCTACACATACAAATGGTGGTATAAGAATGTGCTGTGGTGGTGCTTATGTTCGAACAAATGACGGCGAAAATGTTAATGCTCGAAACACAAACTTAGAACAAATACTTAATTCTCCGGTATATAAAAAAGTTCGAAAAGAAATGTTAGAAGGAAAACAGCCAAAGGAATGTAATTATTGTTGGCGCGATGAAAAAGTACTTCAATCTAGTTATAGAATAAACTCAAACAAGTTTATGGGTGCTGATAGGATATATAATAATGCTTTAAAATTTACAGAAAATGATGGTACCCTTGATTTAAAAAAGTTACCTCCGGAATTTTATGATTTACGATTATCTAATAAGTGTTCTCAAAAATGCAGATCATGCGGGCCTATATCTTCTGATCTATGGTATAATGATTATGTTGCACTTTATGAAAAGATGAAAGATCCAGCTTCACTTTTTTCATTTGAATTTGGGTATTTAAATTTATTAGCAAAAACTTCAGAAAAGGATAAAAAAGTCGATAAAATTAAATATAAGGAGATAACCAACACGTGGGGTAAAAAACTCAATGATGATTTAAAAAAAGGCATTCATAGTATACGATGGTTGTATTTTGCCGGAGGCGAACCATTAATACATAATGATATGTGGGAAATTTTAAGAGAATGTATAGACAGTAATTGTGCAAAAGATATAGTAGTTAAATATAGTACAAACTTTTTTAAGTTGCCTGGTTTTGCGTGGGATATCTGGAAACATTTTTCTCGGGTAGAACTTTATTGTAGTATAGATGGCTATGGAGATCAATACAATTATATAAGGTATCCAGGTAAATGGAATATTATAAAAAAGAATATTGAAAAAATATATAAAGAAAGGTCTTCAACTAATGTGTATGCTCTTCCGATGCCTGTTATATCTATTTTGAACATTTTTAGTGTATTAGATCTCCAAGAATGGCTTTTAAAAAATGTACCCGCTAAAAGTCTTTCAAATTCACATTTTGATAATCGAATTCGAGTTTCAATTTTAGATACTCCTTCTTATTTAGATATACGAATTTTTTCTGATAAAGCAAAAAAAATAATAAACGAAAAATATATAAAATTTATGGACAAACATCAAGGTACCATTTTTAAAAATGAATTTGAAAAAATATTAAAACATTTAAATACTTCAATTAAGAATAAAGAGTTACTCAAAAGTGACGTTGATTTTAGCTCTGATCTTTTACTGCCCGCCGCCTCCCTTTGCCTTCGCGAAAACTTTTTTAAAGCTACTTATGCTTTGGATGAAATTAGAAATGAATCGTTTGAAAAAACATTTCCTGAAATAAGTGAATTATTAAGATTATGATTACATGTTTGTTAAATGGCTGTAGCCATGTGAAGGGTTGGGGCCTTTCGTGGAATCAATATACAGAAAAAGATAAAAATTTTATTCGAGAGGAAAACACATATCTAGCATTATTGGCAAGAAAAATTTATCCTGATTGTAAGATTATTAATATGGCAGAACAAGGTGGATCCAATGAACGAATATTTAGAACAACTACTGAATATATTTTTTGGAATAGTATACCCGAATTATACAATTATAAGGTAGATCTTGTAGATGTACAAAAAGGGTTTATAAAAATTTTTATAGGCTGGACAAATCCGCATCGGTTAGAGTTTTATCGCGATAAAGAAAAAAAGTGGGGAAAAGTTTGTGTGGGGGCTAATTTTAAGTACGAAGGAATTAAATCTATCGAATATCGCGGTGTTATTAGACTTATGGGCGATACGGTAAAACAAAACGAATATTTAAAATTATATAAAAGAACTTTATTCGAATTATGCGAACATAATGATATAAAATTATATTCTTATGATTCGATGGAATTTTGGAATTGGGCATGCTCAGTATATCAACCTGATAAAACTGGTCATTTTGGGTTAGAAATCCATCAAGAATACGCTAATATATTATATGATAACCAATAATAATTTTTGTCCTTTACCCTGGGTATCATTACATGCATGGGCAGATGGTAATATGTTTCCATGCTGTAAATCAGATCCTATGAAATCCTTTGGAAAACTTAATGTTAATAAATCATATAAAGAAAGTATAAACATAGATACTTTTGTTGAATTACGAAAAACATTTTTAAATAATGAACGCCCGAAAACTTGTTGGAAATGTTTTGAAGATGAAGATAAAGGATTAGAATCAATGCGACAAGAACAATGTGGTTATTATATTACTGAATTAGACAATGATTATTTTAAACAAACAATTATCGATAAACCTAAAATATATTATTTAGATATACGATTTAGTAATAAATGTAATCTTGCTTGTGTTATGTGTTCGCCTTCGTTTAGTAGCAATATATATGACATTTATAAAGATTTGAATATGCATGTAGAAGGTTCTAAAAATAAAAGCATAGATTATGTAGATAAGCTTCGTCCTTATGTTGATAGTATTAGATCAGCATATCTTGCTGGAGGCGAGCCATTTTTAGATGATAATGTTTTAACATTATTAGATTTATTTAAAAATAATAAAGATATATCGATAATTTTTACTACAAATTGTACTGTAGATTTATCAAATAAAAAGATAGCACGAAAATTAGAAAAACTTAGCAATCATAGTATAAATTTTAATATTAGTTTAGACGGACTACCTGAATATAATGATAAAATACGATTAGGCGGTAGTTTTAAAAAAGTATGCGAAAATATAGAATTTTTACAAAATAATTTTCCTACATTTGATTTAGTTATAACACCTACATTAGGCATATTAAATATAGAAAATTATCCTGAGTTTTATGATTACATGCAAAAATATCAATGCGAATGGATTTTAAATTTTATACAATATCCTGCATATTTTGATGCAGTTAATCTTCCGTTAGAACGAAAAATTAAATTATTACGAAGAACAAATAATGATCAAATAAAAAAACACCTATCAGGACCAGGAGACAATGAGTTATATCATGAAGGTTTAAAATTTTATAAGAAATATTATGAGAGTTATATAAAATGAGCTTACATAATTTAAATATTAAATTTATATTTTATGGTGGTGGCCTCGGTGGTAATGCTATAGCTAGAGCAATAGCATGTCGATTACCTTTTTCTAATAATTATAATATATCATATGTTGAAACCTCTATTAATGAGCATTCATGTAATGATATTTTTTGTGGATTATTTCATAATCCTTCTATAGGTAAATCAATAACTAGTAAACTTAAATTATCCTCTAATTATATTAACAACCTAACACTATCAGAGAAAAAAATATTATTAGAATTTTGTTTTAAGTTGTGGCTTACCTCATCGTATGAATACTATCCAGAAAATTTAATTTTAAAAAAAAATATAAGTCAAGATCAACAATTAGAATTGGATAAGCTAAGGCTATATGTAAATATAGAAACTCTAACTCCTTTTATGGAAGAAGTTGTAGATTTTGTTATTGCAAGTAACTTACCTAAAAATTTACCCCCAGGGCCATATCTTTCAAAAGGTCATTTTATCCTTTGGGAACATGATTTGAAAAATCTTTTTCCTAACTGTGAAACTATATATCTAAAAATAAAACCAAAAACAGATCAAATATATATGGCAACCGTGTTGTTTTTTGTTAAAATGAAAAGAAATCTTATGATAGAAATGGTTAAAAAAAACATCGAAGAGGCAAAAAAAGAATTTTTATTTTTTTCTGAAGATGAATTAAAAAAAGTGTTGAAGGAAAGAAGCACTCTTGCTGAAGAGGAAATAGCAGAGGTTGTTAAAGAAATCAGCAAACTTCTCAAAGAAACAACTGAACTAGCGAAATCTCTAATAACCGCTACTTCAAACCAAAAAATTAAAGATGTGATATTCGACTACGAAAAAAAATATAAAGAAAAGGTTTTTACAGAAAAATTGTTTTTTAATTGGATTCGAAAAGATAATAGTTATTTACAATATAATCTAGGCGATGAAAATAAGAATCAATCAAAGATGGCAACATATGTGTTTAATGCTATCAATTTAATTGTATATTTTGAAGAAGAACAGATGAAAAAATTATTGAAAATTTTTGATTTAAATTTAAATGGAATAATGAGGGATTTTTTACAAGACAACGCACAAAAAAATCAAAAAATGATAAAAAATTTTAATGTAGATTCATTAGATAATACTGTTGTTACATTATGAATAGAGTAGACTTAATAAACTATAAAGACGGATATAAAACTTTTCTCTATGATGCATTTGTAGAAGCAATGTTATCTAGAATTCACGGAGAATATATTGATGTAAACAATAATAAAAATATTTGTAAAGCATTCGAAACATGTTACCTAGGTAATATTTTACAAGATGACAACATTGATGTCTATCTATTATATTTAGAAACTCCAGGTATACATAGTGTACGAGAATTAATTCCTAATTTAAAACAACATATAAGTATAAGTTGGCCACGAGGTCAATATTTTAGATTGCATATTGAAGATGATATTTTTGTGGCAGGGCAAGGAATGTCTCCTTGTATATCTACTAACAAAAATATTGAAATAGAAATTGAATTACCTGCAGACTCAAAGTACATTCCTCAAATAACAAAAATGCCCTTCTGGGCAATTATTTTAACAAGTAAAATATTTAATAGTCCAGAAATTAAAATAAGTGAGTTCTCAAGTGTCAGTAGAAACGTTTTTGGCTCACAAAGTTATTATCAAAAACACATTCATCATTATGAGAAAATACATCATCCTTCGTATACTTCTCTTTATGAAGGAAGACTTCGATATAAAAATAAAAACAATGATAAAACACTAATATACTATTTTGAGAACATTATTGTTTTTGATTTATTACATTGTCAAGAACATTCTATTATACCTAATTTAGATACTATAGAGCAAAACTTTAACGGAAATATAATTGTTTTAAAACCTAGAGAAAAGGATCTAGGCCTTTCTGGCGTTACAGGGTTACCGGGCATTTCTAGGAATTTATATGAAACTGCAAATTTTTTAGAACAGTTCATAAAAGAAGAACTACCACAAACAAAAAAAACATTTTTTTATTCGTTTTGTAATGGAAGTTATGGAACTACAATATTAGCGAGATTATTCAATAACACGATTAGTTTTACCTCGCCAGTTCAATGTAATTTAAGACATTACCATTATTATAAAATATTAAGAAAAAATATAGACTTTAAATTAGATAATTTGTTTGATTTTTTATTTTCAAATGAAAGTAATACAAAGTCATACATAGCATTAAGTTCATTGGTTAATTATGAAATGTTTGCCTTTCAGGAATTTATTGAAATTATAAATAAGAGTCAACAATTGTACTCACTTAAAAACATAGATATACAAATTTTTCCTAATCCTGAATCATATTCTACGACAGATAATTTCATTAATAATAGAACAGGTGTAGGAATTACAAATACTTTTAAATAAAATTTTTTATGAATAATAAAGTTGTGATGATTTCCGGAGCAAACCGAGGAATAGGATATGCTATTGCAAAAAAACTTTTTAATGAAAATTATTTATTAAGTTTAGGAATTCGTAATTTAGATAGCATACCTAAATTATTACATTCATCTTTTTCTTTTAAATATGATGCCAGAGATAAAAATTCTGCCAAACTATGGGTTGATGCAACAATAAAGAAATTTGGTCAAATTAATTGTCTTATAAATAATGCAGGAACTTTGTCTTGGACTTCCATCGAAGATGATGAAGAAGATTTGCTGGACGACATGTGGGAGGTCAACGCCAAGGCTCCTCTACGGTTAACTCGACTCGCTTTTCCGTATCTTCGTAAATCAGGCTCAGGACGTATTATTGATATAATTTCCATGTCAGGAAAACAAGTTAGACATAACAATGTTGGCTATTCAATGAGTAAATATGCCGCAATAGCCGCATCATTAACATCTAGAAAAGCAGGATGGGATGACGGTGTTAGAGTTACGAGTATTTGTCCAGGATATGTTAAAACAGATATGACTAAAAATTTGCCACAAGAGGAACTGACCGAACCCGAAGATATTGCAAAAATTGTTAGCACATTACTTTTGCTTTCAAATAAATCTTCTATACATGAGATTCTTATAAATAATGTATATAAGGAGTTTTAATTGCTAGATAATAATAATAATAAACCGCCAGTTTTTACTGATATTCCTACGTATTCTATAAAAGAGAATCCATATTCTTACATATATGTTGATATGACATATGATTGTAATATGGAATGTAACTTTTGTTATAATCCTATTCGTCATTATGATGATTTGGATATTGATTATTTTAAAGATGTGTGCCAGCAATTACCAAGACCGGTGCAATTTAGATTTCTAGGTGGCGAACCTACATTATATAATAAATTAGAAGAAGCTATCGATATTGCATATGAATATGGACATAATATATCTTTATGTACAAATGGTTTGAGATTTTCTAATCTAAAATTTGCTGAAGACTTTAAAAAAATATGGGATAGACATAAAACTATGGTAGTGTCTATAACATTAAACGGAGGATTAGAACACGACGAATGGTATGAAAAAATAGATGGTCGAGCGTGTGTAAAACAAAAAAGTAAGGCATTAGAAAATTTAATTAATTTAAATTATAAACGAATTAGTATTGCCGCTATTATTGTAAAAGATCTTAATGAAGGTATTATTAAAGAATTCTATGATCTATCAAAAAAATATTATAGAAGAATTACAAATATAAGATTTAGAACTGCCGCAAAACAAGGTAGATGGGATGAAGATCTTCTTGAAGAACAGACATCGTATACAGGTGTTGAATTAAATGAATTAGTAAAAACTATTATACCTGAAGCAAATCAACCTTATAGGTGGCTACGAGATGGTATAAATCCTTCAACAGTAAATGGTAAGCATATTAATAGTCCTAATTTAAAGTGTCATCAATGTTGTATGATGTATTATATTAATCCTAAAACATGGGTTTCAATATTAGAATTTGGTAGTCATGGTTCGACCCAATGCTGGCGTAGGGGACAGTTAGTTCAAAGTAACAATACTATTCAGCCAATGCATTTACATATGGATAAATTCAGTGATTATATTAATACATTTGATGCACTTTAGTTAACTTCCTATTTGTAAATTAAAATGATAACCTGGGGAATATCTGCACTCTCTCATGATGCGGCTTTAGCAGTCTTTAAAGATAGACAATTGGTATTTGCTTCACATGCAGAACGATACAGCAGAATAAAAAACGATAAAAATTTAAACAGTGGCTTACTTCATGCAGCCTTGGGTTACGGCACACCAAAGGAAATCTTTTATTATGAACAACCACTTAAAAAACTTACACGCCAAATATATGCTAGGCAGTGGCCTACAGTTAATAGATTATTAAAAAGTTCAATTACTGGTGTGGCATTAAAAGAACACATAGAAGGATTAGGGATTCATTTTAGACAACCTGTTCGTCAAAAAAATATATCACATCACTTATCACATGCGGCAGGAGGATACTTTACTTCTCCTTTTAGAGATGCCACAGTAGTTGTAATAGATGCAATAGGCGAATGGGAAGTTCTTACTATTTGGAAAGCAAAAGACAATAAACTAAAAAAAATATATTCACAACGGTTCCCACATTCAGTTGGCTTATTTTATTCTGCAATGACCCAACGATGCGGCTTCAAACCAAACGAAGAAGAATATATTCTTATGGGCATGTCTGCTTTTGGTGACTGGCAGAAACTTTATACCAAAATAAGAGACACATTTGTTGCAAGTATTAACGGGCCTAAAATAAAATTTAAACGTAACTTGCACAGAGGATGTGGTTGGTGGAAGCAAGATGGATTACGGGCACTAGAAATATTTGATACTGCCGCGGCAACTCAAAAAATTTATGAAGAAATGCTCGTATCTATTATGGGGTGGGCATCAGATCACGGCGATAGTAAAAATTTAGTGTTTACAGGCGGGTGTGCATTAAATTGTGTTGCTAATAGTATAATTGCTCCGCTTTGGGATAACATATGGATTATGCCTAGTCCTGGTGATGCAGGCTCAGCAATTGGTGCAGTACTAGCAAATAAAAAAACACATATACGTTGGCCTGGAGCATTCCTAGGACATGAAATACGGGGAGTGTATCCTACAGATAAAGTAATTGATCAATTATTAAAAAAGAAAATATGTGGAGTTGCAAATGGCAAAGCCGAATTTGGCCCCCGGGCATTAGGGCACAGATCGCTGTTAGCCGATCCT
>Ga0208879_1002130_pt1 | contig 17878 bp, 14 predicted proteins | sample Knorr_S15_td_Bot_FD_185605 | JGI IMG/M metagenome (GOLD analysis project Ga0208879, IMG submission 185605) | Marine microbial communities from Southern Atlantic Ocean transect - Knorr_S15_td_Bottom_ad_5009_LV_A (SPAdes) (version 2) | ecosystem: Environmental > Aquatic > Marine > Oceanic | place... | reverse complement strand
TATTACTTTTGCAGTATTATGATAGAAATTTTCAAACAAGAGAATCAAGCTTATGGAGAATTTAATAATGGAGAGATTATTGAAAACAAACCAATTGGATTCCCAACTGATGGAGGATCCATTAGTTCATATTCCAACTTATTTTACTGGGCTCATGCTATAGCAAAATCGGATAGTACCATAGGACTTCATCCTCATAAAGGCTTTGAAATTATGACTTTTGTAATAAGTGGTAGCATCAAACATTATGATACTTTAATCGATAAATGGATAAAATTAGATAAAGGAGATGTACAAGTCATACAATCAGGTTCAGGAATATCTCATTCCGAATTTATACAAAAGGATAGTTCAATTTTTCAAATTTGGTTTGACCCTAATATTCATAAAACTATATACGATAAACCTAAATACAAAGATTACAAATCTAGCTTTTTCAAAATAAAAAACAATAAAAAAACAATCATTGGTAAAGATTCTTCATTAAAGATTAAATCAGAAGATATAGAGATATTTGAATTAAAACTAACAGAGGATACTATCTTAAATTTGAATAGTAAAAAATATTATTCCATTTACTTATTATCTGGAAAAATAACATTAAAAGAAAAAGAAATAAATAATCATGACTTTATAAAAATTTCTTATGAGAATAATATCTCTTTAAAAATTATTAATGAAAGTAATTTGTTTGTTATTGCTTCTCCTATTAATGTCTCCTATGAGACTTATCAGTAAAAAAGTTCGAAATTAGGACCGATAGGTCCAACAAAAAGAAACCCGCTCTTTTGAGTGGTTTTTTTGTATATATTAGCATCATGAGTAATCTAAATGAAAAAATAGGAATTAGTTCATCTTTAATTATTATTGTTGGATGTTTGTTAAAAGCATTTCACCTTCAAGGAGCAGCAGTTGTATTGACATCAGGATTCTTATTTTTCTGTTTAATTTTCATGCCTTCTATTATTTTTTCTCAATTAAAAGAGAAAAAAATAATTCACGCAATAGCAGGGTTTTTTCTTAGTACATTAATACTCGGTGTTCTATTCAAAATAATGCATTGGCCTTATGCAAATTTTCTTATTTCTTGGAGTGTAACAATATCTCTTTTTGGTATAACTCCCATATACTTTGTAAGCAACTATTACACCAAGATAAATGAAGATTTCAGTAAAGAGGATCGTATGAAAAATATTCTCATTGGGGTCTTTATTCTTGTACTTTTATCATTATGGTATGCAATGATAGATCTGTCTAAAATCCCAAGCCCTTACTCAATACCTTAAAAAAGTTCGAAATTAGGACCGAGAGGTCCACAAAAAATAAAGCCCACTCATTTGAGTGGGTTTTTATTTACGTATAGAGTTACCAGAATCCAAACTCACGAATAAAGTAAACTATTCTTACAATATTAGTCTCAATTAAAACTTGATTAGTACTATCAATACTGTTTATATTGTAGGAAAATATAAGAGTATCTCTATTTAATGTTAAAAGGTTAGCTGCTTTAATAGTATCATAATCATAAACAAAATTTGGTGTTGAACTTAAATCTGTATTCAAAGACTTAAAATACAAATCAAGAATATTTCCACTTATTGAATATGAACCTTCACATCCAAAACAACCTTCAGGCACATTATATGAGAACGTTCCATCATCATAAAAAGGATCAATTCTAGAAGCCCACTGAGATCTAATATAAGTTAGGAAAATTAGTTCAGAATTTGTTTGATTTAAGTAAATTATACTATCATATATAGACACACCATTATCAGAAAAATTTATAATTCCTGTATCTATTGATAAAAAAGGCCTCCAGATTCCACTCATAAGACCATAAATACAACTACCGTCATCAACTGTAGCATTTTCATAATCATCATAGTTGTAAGCATTAGAATCTGTACAACCATCAATTTGTTCATCTATTTCTTTTTCACAAGAAATAAAAATATTTACGCATAGGACTAATAGAATAACTTTTTTCATAATAATGTTTTTAAAATTAAACTATAATAAGAAAGTACAACTTCAAAATATAATAACTTTTTCATGACACAAAAATAAGTATCTAAAAAAGAAGTGTTATGCTAAGCATAATAAATGAAAGAAGTTCAAAACTGGGACCGTAAGGCCCATCAAAAAATAAACCCACTCAAATGAGTGGGTTTTTATTTATTCAAGAATTATCTTCCTTTCAACTGTTCCATCATTGTAGATGTAGAATAGAGGCGTATATCCTATCTCGTTAACTTCTCTTCCAAATATATCTATTACTCTCAAAAGCTCCTTGTTTGTAGTATGTTCTTCTACTCCAACAGAAGTAGATACATTAAAAGTAATTGTATCGTAATCATCTGGAACAATTCCTGGAGTACAAGGAGGCCCACTACTTCCAAAACCTGAAGATAAGGTCAAGCTAAAGGAATACGTTCCTGCAGCTAAAGGATTAATTTTGAATGTATCTGTATTGTAACAAATAGCAGCTAACAGACCAATACAATGTTGTGTTGATGCTATTATATTATTTCCTGATATGCTATACGATTTTAGATCTAAAGGACAACTAGAATAGGAAAACGAAAGTGCTGCATAAATATAAACTGTATCCGTTTCACTTGGATATGCTGGAGAAACAGTCAATGAAATAATTGAGCCCTGGCCAAATCCAAGCGTTGGCAAACAAAGTAATATAAGTAGTATTGTCCTCTTTGTTAACATGCGGCAAATAAGGGTATATACAAAACCAGAGAAATTTGATAATTTGAATTCTTCTTTAGCCATAATATTCAATTTTAATCTTACAATCTTATAAAAATATATTTGAACAGACAATACGTAATACCCTTATATCAAAAAACACTTAATTATTTAAATATCAATAACTTAGGTTAGTTTTAAAATACTATCAATTTTAATTAAAAAAATAAGTTTGTCTTTTTCACAATTTCACTATGATTTTCTCAACTATAACCTATAGATATGATGTTAAAGATACGCAAACTATAAGATAAGGGAGATGCTTAACAAAATAGAGAACCAATCACAATAATTTTTAACATTTATGAGGTAGTAAAAATAACCAAAATTATTAACTCTATTGTTAAATAAAATTAAAAAACCCCTGTAATCTATTAAATTACAAGGGTTTAAACTTTTTAGTTGCGGTCTGGACGGGACTCGAACCCGCGACCCCATGCGTGACAGGCATGTATTCTAACCAGCTGAACTACCAGACCGTACTTTTTCAAAAAGTGCTGCAAATATATATTGTTTTTTAAAACCTCAAAGCATTTTTTGCCTTTTAAGTAGATAAGAAGTTAATATTTGATCAAAGCCTTTATTGATATCAACTTCAACAAAATCAATTTTATATTGCAAACATTTTAATCTCAACTCCTTAAGATGATTCTTTGCCTGTTTTTGATACTGTTCTTTATACTGATTTGGATTTAATTTTAACTCTTCCCCACTCTCTACATCAATAAATTTGTAAGGTTTATTATCAAAGTTAAGGTCTAATTCCGTTTCTGGTTCAACTAAATAGAACAATACAACTTCATGCTTGTTGTATTTTAGGTGTTTGTAAGCTTCAAACTGTTTTTCTAAACTTGTATTCGAACTAATAAAATCGGTAAATATCATAACTAACGAACGCTTATGCAACAATTCTGAAACTTGGTGCAAAGCATCATTGGATTGTGTTTTTTTTGCGCTTTTTATGGCATCAACTTTCAATAGACTTTCCAATTCAAGATATAGCAACCTATGATGCCTTTGCGTTGTTCTGTTAGGCGTATGCATATCCAGCTTATCAGCAAAAATACTAAGCCCTACAGCATCTCTTTGTCGCTTTAGTAAATTCATCATTACAGCAGAGGCATAAATAGCAAACAACAACTTATTTGGCTTTTCTAAACTAGAAACATCAAAATTAGGATAATACATGGATGAAGATACATCAATTACTAATTGACATCTTAAATTTGTTTCCTCCTCATAACGCTTTACAAAAAGCTTGTCCGTTCGTCCAAACAACTTCCAATCGATATGCTTAGTGCTTTCTCCTGTATTATAAAGCCTATGCTCAGCAAACTCAACAGAAAAACCATGATAAGGACTTTTGTGCATACCCGTAATAAACCCTTCAACTACTTGCTTTGCAAATAGCTCCAAATTATTGGGAAGGTTTATGTATTCTAGGTTTTTCATGAAAATAAAAAAGGGCTATAAAAGCCCTTTAAAATTTAAAATTTTATTCTTACATATGAGATTCTAAAATCTCAACTAATTTTGATTTTGGTTGATTACCAACTACTTTATCAACTACTTCTCCGTTTTTAAATACTAATAGAGTTGGGATGTTTCTTACTCCATAATTAACAGGAGTTTCTGAGTTTTCATCAATATTAACTTTACCAATTACTGCTTTTCCATCCATTTCAGTATGTAATTCATCAATTACAGGAGCAATTGCTCTACAAGGGCCACACCATGTCGCCCAAAAGTCAACTAATACTGGTTTATCTGAATCTAATACTAGTTCTTTAAAATTTGCGTCTGTGAATTCTAATGCCATTTTGTTTTGTTTTTATTTAGGGTACAAATCTATGAATTATTTTATGATTTTATCTTTACTTTTAACTCATTTAATTCCCCAATTCTTTCCAGAAATTCTCTATCCAGATTTACCTTCATTTTACGTGACAATAAATCAACTTCATACTTATTAAGATGATCAACCACATTAAACACTAAAGAGTGTTTTCCTTTATGTTCAGATACAATATGCACTACATCATTTACTAATTGTTTTGAAATATCACCTATATCCACTCTCAATACAACATCTCGCACTTCCTTGTCAATAAGTTCTGAAAGCAAATCCATTGAAGAAATCTTAAATTCTAAATCATCATTATAAAAACGTTTCTTCACCTTTCCGCTAAGGTGCAATAACCAACCTGTTGTTAAGTAGGGTTTGAAATTAATGTAATCATCACTAAACAAATAGAACTTAAAAGAACCATGATAATCTTCAATATGCAATACTCCAAAGGGCTTTCCAGTTTTTGTTTCTCTGTGTTCTACATTAGTTACCACCCCTGCAAAACGTAAATCTTTTCCCTTAATTCTATCCATATCATTAAGCATGGAAAAATTCCCATTACAGAAATTAGCCATCTCAACTTTATAATCATCCAAAGGATGTCCAGAAATATAAATCCCAACTACTTCTTTTTCTTTGGAAAGTAATTCCATAGTTGTCCAAGGTGGAGTTTCAGTAGGAATAGGTGCTTGAATAGTGGCTTCAGAACTCTCACCAAACATATCAAACTGATTGGAGTTAGCACTGTCCTTTACCTTATTCCCAAACTTGATCATTTTCTCTAGGTAAGTCTGTCCACTATCTTCCTTAGCAAAATATTGTGAGCGCTTTAACTCAAAAGAATCAAAACCACCTGCACACACCATACTCTCTAGTGTTCTCTTATTTGCTGAACGCAAATCAACTCGCTTTACAAAATCATCAAAAGCAGTATAATTTCCTCCTTCTTTTCTTTGCTCCACTATACTTTCAACAGCCCCTTCCCCAACTCCTTTTACAGCTCCTAACCCAAAACGAATTTCACCCTTATCATTAACTGCAAATTTGTAAAAACTTTCATTTACATCAGGTCCTAAAACAGGAACTCCCATGCGCTTACACTCCTCCATATAGTAAGTAATATCTTTAATATCACGCATATGATTGGTAAGTAGTGAAGCCATTAATTCAGAAGGATAATGCGCTTTTAAATAAGCCGTTTGATAAGCAATAAGCGCATAGCAAGTTGAGTGCGACTTATTAAACGCATAAGAGGCAAAAGCTTCCCAATCCGTCCATATTTTTTCTACAGTATTAATATCAAAACCATTTGCTTCACAGCCATCAAAAAACTTAGGTTTTAATTTATCTAATACTGCTTTAATTTTTTTACCCATTCCTTTTCTAAGCATATCGGCATCTCCCTTAGAGAAATCTGCTAATTTTTGGGAAAGCAACATTACTTGCTCCTGATAAACTGTAATCCCATAAGTCCCTGATAAAAACTCTTCCATTTCTGGTAAATCGTACTCAATTTCCTCTAATCCATGCTTACGCTTTATGTAATTGGGAATGTACTCCATAGGTCCTGGTCGATACAATGCATTCATGGCAATTAAGTCATCAAACTTATCGGGTTTTAGGTGTTTTAAGTGTGCCTTCATCCCATCAGAAGAAAACTGAAAAATACCAGAAGTTTCCCCTCTTTGGAAAATTTCAAAAGTCTCTATATCATCCAAAGGAATAGCATCAATATCAATTTCTAACCCATGAAGTTTCTTAATAATTTTCAAACAATCCTTAATAATAGTTAGATTTCGTAAACCTAGAAAATCCATTTTCAAAAGCCCCGCATCCTCAACTACACTATTATCAAACTGAGTAACCATTAAATCAGAATCCTTAGCTCTTGTCATAGGGATCAATCCAATCAAGGGTTCAGGAGTAATAATCACTCCGCAAGCATGTGTTCCTATATTCCGAATATTTCCTTCTAGTTTTCTTGCTAAATTAATAGTCTTAGCAGCCAAGTCATTTCCTTCAGAAAGTTCAATTAAGGCTTTGGCATTTACCACCTGATCTCCCTTTACTTTATCTTTTAGTGTCTTTTCATCCCAAGAGAAAATTTTACCCAATGAGGTGAAATCAGGAACTAATTTTGCAGCTCTATTCGCTTCAAATAGTGGCAAGTCTAGCACTCTAGCTGTATCACGAATAGAGGATTTAGCAGCCATAGTTCCATAGGTAATAATTTGAGCTACATTTTCCTTACCGTACTTATTTACTACCCAATCAATAATACGACCTCTACCCTCATCATCAAAATCAATATCAATATCGGGTAAGGATACACGTTCAGGATTTAGGAAACGCTCAAAAAGCAGTTCGTATTTTATAGGATCAATATTAGTGATAGTAGTGCAATAGGCCACTACTGACCCTGCAGCTGAACCCCTACCAGGTCCTACAGAAACATCCATTTTACGGGCCTGTTTTATAAAATCCTGAACAATCAGAAAATACCCAGGATAACCTGAGTTTTCAATTACTTTAAGTTCAAAATCAATACGTTCTTTAATCTCGTCTGTAATTTCAACATAACGTTCCTTTGCTCCCTCATAAGTAAGGTGTTTCAAATACGCATTCTCTCCTCTTTTACCACCATCAACTTTATCTTGTTTATCAATAAATTCCAGTGGAATATCAAACTTAGGCAACAGCACTTCACGCGCTAAAGTGTACGGTTCTATCTTATCAATTAAATGCGTAATATTATCAATTGCTTCAGGTAAATCAGTAAATAATTCTTGCATTTCATCAGAAGATTTGAAATAAAACTCATCATTAGGAAAACCATAACGATAACCCCTCCCACTTCCTTTTGGTGTTCCTTGCAGTTCTCCATCTTTCACGCAAAGCAAAATATCATGTGCATTAGAATCTTCCCTTTCCAAGTAATACACATTATTAGATGCAATAATTTTCACATCATACTTGCGTGCAAAAGCAATTAAAATTTTATTTACATAGCGTTCTTCATCCAGTTTATGTCGATTAATTTCCACATAAAAATCATCCCCAAAAGTTTTATGCCACCATTTAAACTCTTCTTCAGCTTGAGCTTCACCAACATTCAGAATTAAATTGGGTATGGCTCCATAAGTACTACCCGTTAAGGCAATTAAATCCTCTTTATATTCAGTAATTAAGTCCTTATCCACCCTTGGTACATAATAGAAACCCTCCATATTTCCTAAAGTAGAAAGTTTTGCCAAATTATGAAATCCATTTTTATTTTTACACAAGAAAGGAATCTGTGCACCATAGTCCTTTACTGTTTTATCAGCATGGTTTTTACAGACATTCAATTCACAACCCAATACTGCTTTTAAAGGAGGGCTTTTCCCTTTTTCCAAATTCGCATTTATAGGATGTTTAAGTACTGCATCAATAAACTTATAGGCCCCAAACATATTTGTATGATCCGTAAGACCTACTGCTGGCATTCCCATTTCAGCTGCCTTGTTTACTGCATCTTTTACATCAATTGTAGCTTGCAAAATTGAAAACTGAGAATGTAAATGCAAGTGTGAAAAAGGAGAGTCTGAAATAGCTTCAACTACACTATCTTCCGCTACATCTATAATTATATCCTCTTGAAAATCAGCAGTTTCAATTGGGTTGTAAGGCTCAATATTTAAACCAATAAGTTCAAAAGGACTAGCGTTTATACTTTTATAATTTTGAAGCTCATCAGCCGTCATTCCTGCTTTAGCAAAAGGAATAACTTCCAAACGAATTAGCTCCAGAAAACACCTTGCAGTTGCCTCTACATCAGCTGATGCATTATGTGCCTCAGCAAAATCCTCTCCAAATAGTTTAACATGAAGTTCAGTTAATTTTGGCCATTTGAATTTTCCACCTCTACCTCCAGGAATAGCACAATATTCTGTACCATAATCCTTAGTGTCAATAGCAGGGAAATCAGCCAACAGATTTGGCATTTCCTTCCTTAATAGTTCACAACCTACAATGTTATTGTCAAACTCAACATTATGCCCAATAACAAATTTACACTTTTGTACATCTTTTACAAATTCTGCCAGCACCTCAACCAAGGGCATTCCTTGCTTGTTGGCACGATCAGTAGAAATTCCATGTATCTTTTCCGCATTAAAGGGAATATCATAACCCTCAGGTTTTATGATGTAGTTTTTTACTTCTACCAACTTGCCTTCTACATCATGCACCTGCCATGCCAACTGCACACACCTTGGCCAATTGTTAAAATCAGTTAAAGGTGCTTTCCAGTTTTGGGGTAAGCCTGTGGTTTCCGTGTCGAATATCAGATACATAGAGTCGTTTTACTACTTTTAAATAAGAACCGTAAATTTAGAAAAACAAAAAAGTCAGCCCTTTAGATTTGAGCTGACTTTTTAAGAAGTTAATAACTTTTTAAGGGCTTATAAGAAGCCCTGATCTTTCATCCAATCATCATTAAATAGTTTACCTACATAACGCGTGCCATGATCATGGAAAATAACAACTACTACATCTTTTTTAGTAAAGTTATTTTTCAATTGATTGATCCCAGCAACTGCACTACCTGCTGAGTAACCAACTAAAATACCTTCTTCACGTGCCAATCGTCTTGTATAGATAGCCCCATCTTTATCGGTTACTTTTTCAAAATGGTCAATCAAACTAAAATCAACATTTTCTGGCAATATATCTTCTCCAATTCCTTCTGTGATATAAGGATAAATTTCATTTCTATCAAACTCACCTGTTTCATGGTATTTTTTAAATACAGAACCGTATGTGTCAATGCCCCACACCTTGATATTTGGATTTTGTTCTTTAAGATATTTTGCTGTACCAGAAATTGTACCTCCTGTACCCACACCTACTACTAAGTGTGTGATTTTACCATCTGTTTGTCTCCAAATTTCAGGCCCTGTACTTTCATAATGTGCCAGAGTATTAGAAGGATTATCATACTGATTAACATACCATGAATTTGGTGTTTCCTCAGTTAATCTTTTAGCTACTGAATAATACGATAGTTTACTTTCTGGAGGTACATCAGTTGGACATACAACTACCTCAGCACCCATTGCACGTAAAATATCCATCTTTTCTTTGGATTGCTTATCTGCTATGACAAAAACACATTTATAGCCTTTTTGAATGGCTACTAAAGCCAAGCCCATACCTGTATTTCCTGAAGTCCCTTCAATAATAGTGCCGCCTGGTTTTAGCTTTCCATCTTTTTCAGCATCTTCAATCATCTTAAGCGCCATCCTATCCTTAATAGAATGACCAGGATTAAAGGTCTCCACTTTTGCTAAAACTAGCGCATCAGTATCCACTACTTTATTTAATTTTACTAGAGGAGTATCTCCAATAGTCTCTATAATATTATTGTAAAATTTCATTACTTTTTTTCATATTTTTTTTGTGCTTACAAATTTATTAAAATTACTCAAATCGAATTGCTTTTATTGGCGTGATTTTTGTGATTATAATTGATGGAATAATAAGAATCAACCAACAGACTAAAAGTGTTCCTAAATTTAACCCAAGAATATGCATGAAATTAAAATTAATAGGAACAGTAGTCATGTAATAAATACTAGAATCAAGGCTAATAAATTGAAATTTTTTCTGCAATAAAGCAATACCTAAACCTATAATATTTCCCCAAAATAATCCTCTTAGAATTAAGTAAACAGCATTGTACAAAAACACCTTTCGAACGCTCCAATTAGTAGCTCCCAATGCCTTTAAAATTCCAACAAGTTTAGTGCGTTCTAAAATTAAAATAAGTAAAGCCGTTATCATATTCACACCACCAACAATTAACATCAGTATTAATATCACCCTGACATTTATATCCTGCAAATCCAACCAATCAAATAATTGAGGATTCTTTTCTTTTATACTTTGTGCGTTCAAATTATACGGGATTTGTTCATACACCTTAGCCGTAATTTCATCCAGCTGATCAAAATTATCAATTAATATTTCAAAGCCTCCCACTTGATTTGTTTCCCAGCCATTTAGCTTTTGAATATGGCGAATATCTGCCATTACAATCAAATCGTCAAAATCAGCAAAACCAGTTTCATAAATCCCAGCAATTACAAATTTAAGCACCCTAGGAGGTTGCTCAACAAAATACATGATAAGTTTCTCCCCTATCTTAATTTTCAAAATATCAGCTACACTTTTTGAAATCATCACCCTGCTTGAGGTTAAGGTGTCATTGTAAATTGGCACTTCCCCTGCTACTAAGTTTTGCTCAAAAAAAACAGAATTAAAATCACTGCTTACCCCCTTGAGCAACATCCCTAAAATTTCATCCTCTGTTTTTATGATTCCTGCTTTTGTAGCAAAGGTTTGTATGTGTTTTATCCCCTGCTGCTGAGTTATACTTGGATAAAATTCTTGATGGAGTTCAATAGGTTCGCTTTCATAGGACTGATTATCCGTAAAATTAGTAATTGTAATATGCGAGCCAAAACCAATAATTTTGTTGGAAATTTCATTTTTAAACCCAGTAAGAATAGTAATGGAAAGCAACATAACCGCCACCGACAGTGCAATTGCTAAAATTGCGATACGCAAAATAGGCTTAGTATAGCGATTATTTTTTTCCTTTGCAGTAAATAATCGTTTGGCTATAAAATATTCAACATTCATCTGATGGCAAAAATAAAACAAATAATCTGCATAAGTTTAGTCCTACTCACTTTTAGTTTAAATGCCCAAAACATAATACTGGGTGCTGAACGAACTGATACTTACTTACCTCTTCTGAAAAATAAAAAAGTAGGAATTATAGCCAACCAAACTTCTATTATTGGAATAACACACTTAGTAGATACTTTGATTTGCTTAGGAATTGATGTTGTGAAGGTATTTTCTCCTGAGCACGGTTTTAGAGGAAAGGAGGATGCGGGCGCAAAAATAGAAGATGGAATTGATGTAAAAACAGGACTTCCTATTATCTCCCTTTATGGTAATAATAAAAAACCTAAACCAGAACAATTGCAAGAAATTGATATTTTAGTATTTGACATACAGGATGTAGGCGCACGATTTTACACTTATATTTCTACTTTGCATTATATTATAGAAGCGGCGGCTGAACTTGAAATCCCTATTATTGTACTTGACAGACCCAACCCTAACGGACATTATGTTGACGGTCCTATTTTGGATACTGCTTTTCGCTCCTTTGTAGGAATGCACCCTATACCAATTGTGCACGGAATGACTATTGGCGAATATGCCAAAATGATAAATGGAGAAAATTGGATTGCAAGCAACTGTGATTTGACCGTTATTGAAATAAAAAACTACACACATGAAATGTCTTATGATTTACCTATAAAACCCTCACCTAACTTACCCAATGCTAGAGCAATTAATTTATATCCTTCCCTTTGCCTTTTTGAAGGAACAACTGTAAGTATTGGTAGAGGAACAGATTATCCATTTCAGCATTTTGGAGCACCTTATTTAGAAAGCAACTATAGTTTTACTCCTAAAAGTGGAGCAGGAAGCAAGTTTCCCAAACATGAAGACATAGCTTGCTTTGGAACAGACTTGCGCTTTCAAGAAAACTATTTAACGGCTATTAATTTAAATTGGGTAGTTGAAGCTTACAAGCAATGTCCTGAAAAAGAGAAATTCTTCAATACCTTTTTTGATAAATTAGCAGGAACTGATAAACTCAGAAAACAAATTATAGCAGGAAAAAAAGCCAAAGAAATAAAAGCCAATTGGCAAGAGGGATTGGAGGAATTTAAGAGGATAAGGGGAAAGTACCTTATTTACTAAGCAGATTTTTCATTGATTAAATATTTTCCAATAATCAATAAGCCAAATCCAATAATAAAAATAATCATAGGTATATAATATTCAGGGTCTATAGCATAGAATTCTTGAAATATTCCATTGATTATACTTAGTGATAGGATTATATAAGCAAGATAATTAACTATTTTTTTCATATATTATATAGATGTTCTTAAGTTAGCGTAATAATAATTAGGTTATTGAAAATTGACAAACAAAATTATTACATCTCCAACAACTTATTGGTAGTACGCCAGTTTCTTGTAGTGGCTCTAACTTCTAATTTTTTTCTCAATAAGATTATTGCTTAAGCATTACTTTTGCTTATTCTCCTAAGCCAACAAACATAATATTAACTGACTCAAACTTAAGTAAGCTCATATTGTTTAGAAAAAACTCTTGATTAGTCTCAATCATTGCTGGAGAAATACCTGGTTTTGGTGGCATACTCATTAACATAAGTGAACTAGGGGAAGTGCAAAATACGCTATCATTTCTGGTAGAAAAATTAAGAGCTCCTTCCTGTGTATTATTAAGAGTAAGTAAAAATCCTACAAACTCATTTTGTGTTTTATCTTCTAATGAAAAATGTAACATCTCAGAAATCATTACATTTGTCCCTTCTTTATTCGCTTTAGGGTTCTTAGATGCAAACTCTAAGGAAATAATTTTTTCTATTGTTACTTCTACCACAACAGCTTCTTCCGTTTTTGTAGTGTTAGATGTGCAAGAAAAAAGAAAGAATAATGCTGATACAAATAAAATATTTTTGGTCATGAGTTTAGTTTTTGTTTTAAATTTTCAATTATGCTGAATACAGCTGGACAAACTTCAACATTTTTTTCGGTAAATTTTAAAAGTTGATGTTGTTTTATTCTATCAGTATGAGGAAACTCTCTACATGCTTTTGGTCGAACCTCATAAATACTACAATAATTATCTTCTCCTAAAAAAGCACAAGGAACAGATTGTAATACATAATCCCTATCCTCATCAATGCGTAAATACTTTTCAGTAAATTCTGAAGGTTTAAGTCTTAAATGCTTTGCAATTCTGCTAATATCCTTATCCGTAAAAAGCGGTCCTGTTGTGGTACAACAATTTGCACATTTCAAGCAGTCCGTACACGCAAAAACTTCTTCATGTAAAGGATGAATAAGCTTATCTAAAACCTTTGGTTTTACTTTTCTTAAGCGCTTGAAAAACTGCTGATTTTCTTTGCGTTTTAGTGTTGCTTGCTCCTTATGTTGAGCTAAGTCCATTAAAGTAATCTTCCAGGGTAAACCTTAAGTGCTGCTGCTAAAATATCAATCGATTTCTGCAGGGCTTCTTTATTCAAAACATATGCAATACGCACTTGTTTTGTACCCTTATTAGGTGTTGCATAGAACCCTGCCGCAGGTGCTACCATAATGGTTGCTCCATCCAATTCAAAATCTTCCAACAACCATTGCGCAAAGGTATCAGCATCATCAACAGGAAGCTCTGCAATAGCATAAAAAGCACCTGTAGGTTTGGGGCAAATCACACCTTCAATTTTATTCAGCCCCTCAACCAACACATCTCTCCTACTTACATATTCTGCACTCACCTGTTCAAAATATGAAACATCCGTTTTTAAGGCTGCTTCACCAGCAATTTGCCCGAATGTAGGTGGCGATAATCTTGCTTGTGCAAACTTCATGACAGTGTCCATTAATTCCTTATTTTTGGATACGATACAACCCACTCTAATTCCACACATAGAATATCTTTTGGAAGTAGAATCAATCACAATTGCATGCTGCTCTAACCCTTCAATATTCAATACTGAATGATGTACATGCCCATCATAAGCAAACTCACGGTACACCTCATCAGCAATCAAAAATAAATCATGTTTAATAACGATATCTCTCAGGGTTTCTAATTCTTCTTTCGAATACAAATACCCTGTAGGATTCCCAGGGTTACAAATTAATATTGCTTTAGTTTTGGAAGTAATTAGCTTCTCAAACTCTTTAATTTCAGGCAATGCAAAACCATCATGAATTGAGGTCGCGATTGGCTTTACTTTTACTCCTGCTGAAGTAGCAAATCCGTTATAATTAGCGTAAAATGGTTCAGGAATAATCACCTCATCCCCATTATCCAAGCACGAATTTAAAGCAAATAATAAAGCTTCAGAACCTCCAGTGGTTACAATCACTTCATCCTGATTAATAGCAATTCCTAAGTTTTGGTAATAATTTGCTAAGCCTTTACGGTAACTTTCAAAACCTGCAGAATGAGAATACTCAACTACCTTATCAGAAAAATTATGGATTGCTTCCAAAGCCAATTCAGGTGTTTTAATATCAGGCTGACCAATATTCAGATGATATACTTTTTTCCCTGCTTTTTTTGCAGTTTCAGCAAATGGCACCAACTTTCTGATTGGTGATTCTGGCATACTGATTCCTTTGCTTGATATTTTTGGCATAGCTATAAATTTTTGTAAAAAAAACACCCCCTAAATTGGGGGTGTAAATGTCGTAATATTTTTTAAATATTGCTTACTTATTTTCCAAAGGAGAACCTTCTGTTTTTCTTTCAGGAACACTAGCTTCTTTTGCTGGAGGATTTACCTCACCTTTAATCGTTAAGATAACTGGTTTTTTACTCGCATTAGTAGTAAGTGTAATTGTTTTTGTGAATTTTCCAACTCTATTCGTTGCATATTTCACGCCAATTTCAGCAGTTGCACCAGGTGCAATTGGCTCTCTTGGCCATGTTGGCACAGTACAACCACAACTTCCTTTTGCATTTTTAATAATTAAAGGTTCAGTACCATTATTCGTAAATACAAATTTTCTTGCTCCATCAGAATTGTGCTCAATTACTCCATAATCCACAACTTTAGATTCAAAATCTATAGTTACATTTGTAGTTGCTTCTGTTTTCGGTGCATCAGCAGTTTTTATATCCTGTGCATTTACAAACCCAAAACCTACTACAAGTGCTAATGATAAAATTACTTTTTTCATACTTTTTATTTTAATTTATTTTAGTTATTCTCAAATAATGAACGGCAAATTTAACAAAATATTTCCTTTTGACAAATAAGATAATGTAGGAATTCCTCAGAACAATAGATTTTATAAATTTGCAAGCTATAACAATATGATTTAGATGAGTATTCCAAAAACATACAACCCACTAATAACTGAAGATAAATGGTACGCCCATTGGATGGAGAAAGGTTATTTCCATTCCACTCCTGATGAGCGTGAGGCTTACACAATTGTAATTCCTCCACCGAATGTAACAGGGGTTTTACACATGGGACACATGCTAAATAACACCTTGCAGGATGTAATGGTAAGGCGTGCCCGTATGATGGGTTTCAATGCTTGTTGGGTACCTGGCACTGATCATGCTTCTATTGCAACTGAAGCTAAAGTAGTACAGAAATTAGCAAAAGAAGGAATCCAAAAAAGTGACCTAACAAGAGATGAATTCTTAGCTCATGCTTTTGATTGGAAAGAGAAACATGGAGGAATCATCTTAGAGCAATTGAAAAAATTAGGTGCATCATGTGATTGGGAGCGTACTAAGTTCACTATGGATGATGACATGAGTGAATCCGTAATTAAGGTTTTTGTGGACTTGCACCAAAAAGGACTCATCTACAGAGGAGTGCGTATGGTAAATTGGGATCCTTCAGCACAAACTGCTTTATCGGATGAAGAGGTAATCCACAAAGAAGTAAATTCAAAACTATACCACATTGCCTACAACATTGAAGGTAGTGATGAAAAACTAACTATTGCCACTACAAGGCCAGAAACTATCTTAGGAGATTCTGCTATTTGTGTAAATCCGAATGACAAGCGCTACATGCACTTAAAGGGTAAAAAAGCAATTATACCTTTAGTGGACAGGGTAATCCCTATCATCTTTGATGAATATGTGGATATGGAATTTGGGACTGGAGCCTTAAAAATTACACCTGCACATGATATTAACGATTATCAATTGGGCGATAAGCACGGATTGGAAACAATAGATATCCTAAATGATGACGGAACATTAAGTGAAGCGGCTGAATTGTATATCGGCAAAGATAGGTTTGTTGTAAGAGAAGAAATAGCAGTTGATTTAAAAGCGAAAGGCTACTTAGTAAAAACAGAAGAGTACCAAAATAAAGTTGGTTTTTCTGAAAGAACGGATGCTATAATTGAACCTAAGCTTTCCATGCAATGGTTCTTTAAAATGGAATCCTTTTCAAAACCAGCATTGGAACATGTAATGAATGATGATATACAATTTCATCCTCCAAAATTCAAAAATACCTACCGCCATTGGATGGAAAACATCAAGGATTGGTGTGTATCGCGCCAGCTTTGGTGGGGACAACAAATTCCTGCTTATTTTTATGAAGGCAATAAATATGTTGTGGCTGAAAGTAAAGAGGAAGCTTTAGCATTGGCGCAAAAAGAAAAGCCATCCGTAACTATGGCGGACTTACGCCAAGATGCTGATGTATTGGATACTTGGTTTTCTTCTTGGCTATGGCCAATATCAGTTTTTGATGGAATCCGCAACCCTGATAATGAAGAAATAAACTACTACTACCCTACTAACGACTTGGTAACTGCTCCTGAAATTTTATTCTTTTGGGTTGCCAGAATGGTAATGGCAGGATATGAATACCAAGGGAAATTACCCTTCAAAAATGTTTACCTTACAGGAATTGTAAGAGATAAACAAGGAAGAAAAATGAGTAAATCCTTAGGAAATTCTCCTGACCCAATCACACTAATGGAAAAATATGGTGCTGATGGCGTAAGAGTTGGGATGTTGCTTTGTTCTCCTGCGGGTAACGACTTACCTTTTGATGAAGGACTTTGTGAACAAGGGCGTAATTTCTCTAATAAAATATGGAATGCTTTCCGTTTGATTAAAGGATGGGAAGTTGCTGATATTGAACAGCCAGAAAGTGCAAAACAAGCGATAGATTGGTTTGAAAATAAATTGAGTAAAACCATTACTGAAATTGATGAATCCTATAGTAAATACAGAATTTCGGAAGCCTTAATGGGTACTTACAAATTAGTTTGGGATGATTTCTGCTCATGGTACTTGGAAATGGTAAAACCTAATTATGGTAGCCCAATGGACAACCTTACTTATACTAAAACTATTGAGCAACTTGAAAAGATACTAAAACTTTTACATCCTTTTATGCCTTTCCTTTCAGAAGAAATATGGCACTTAATTGATGATAGAAAAGAAGATATCATTGTTGCTAATTGGCCAAAATCTGGAACTGTAAACGAGCATTTATTAGCTGATTTTAAAAACACAACTGATGTAGTTGCAGGAATCAGAACAATAAGGAAAGAGCAAAATATTGCAAATAAAGAGCAATTGGAATTATTGGTGATTGACAACCAAAAA
>Ga0208879_1002125_pt1 | contig 17923 bp, 11 predicted proteins | sample Knorr_S15_td_Bot_FD_185605 | JGI IMG/M metagenome (GOLD analysis project Ga0208879, IMG submission 185605) | Marine microbial communities from Southern Atlantic Ocean transect - Knorr_S15_td_Bottom_ad_5009_LV_A (SPAdes) (version 2) | ecosystem: Environmental > Aquatic > Marine > Oceanic | place... | reverse complement strand
TCAACGCTCTACGCACACTCGGCGCCCATAACTGGGAAAACGACTTGGGCCAAATGAGCTTCGAAGAACAACTACTTGACTCAGTCAACTACCCACAAAACCCAGTCATCGGTGAATTATGGGCACCGGTTGGCCTACGTTATCACGCACTGCATCACTTATTCCCGAGTATCCCTTACCACAACCTTGGCATTGCACACCGCCGGTTAACAAAACAACTACCGGCTGACTCGCTGTATCACAACACATCGCAAACCACGCTAACTCGACAACTAGTTGACCTGTGGAAACGAGCTAAAAAATCAACTCAAAGCGAACACTAACTTAACTCGACTATAAAAACCACTAGACGAAACCCTACCGCATTGGTAACAATGCACCGTACGCTTCGACAACGTCCTAGCCCTAAGGCAATATTATGACTTACGCTCTCAAACATCACGCGCGCCGTTTTACCATAGCATCTCTACTGCTCACAGGGCTTGTCCTTGCTAGCTCAGTCTTATCTCACGCCCAGCAACCAACCGCTGGACCAGATTTAGATGCAAATTTACCACCCGGTGCGAAACCGCGAGAAGTCAACAGCATTGGCATGACACTCGCCGTATTGGATGCCGGAGTATTTCAAATGGGAGCACCGGAATACGTAGTGCAGGTAGCACTTGGTGGGAATCGGTTCCGTTCGGGTCAAATATTCATCGTCGATGATAAAGCCGGCAGCAGCAAACGCTTTGAGTTGATTGATACCGATACTGCCAAAAAGCCCGCTTTCTACCTCCCCGTTCCTTTTAGCTCGGGCAAGAAGACAAACCAACCGTCCAGTCCTGCTCAAATCGCACAAAACATGGCCCAAGCCATCAATGCTCAAGCCACCGCCGGCAACTTACAAATCACCGTCACGGTCGTCGGTACAAGTATGCATTTCAAAGGGATTGGTCTATTCAGCGCGGGCCGCGTGAACACTGACAATGACAACCGCGTCATCGTGCGCAAACCAGATCGCTATGCCAACAACGACGAACGCCCGCAACATCGCACACAGATCACGGACACTTTAATTCTAGGTGTCACCGAAGTAACGCAACAACAATGGAACCAAATAATGGGCAGCAACAGGAGCACTGTCCAAGGCACCCACCTACCGGTCAACAATATTTCCTATGCACAAGCGGTCGACTTTTGCACGAAACTCTCCGATCTGCCAGCAGAAAAGGCTGCCGGTCGCACTTATCGGCTGCCGACCGAAGCCGAATGGGAATACGCTTGCCGCGCAGGAACCACGACTCCCTATAACTACGGCCAAAACGCCAGCAACCTGACAGACTACGGATGGTATCGAGGCAACGCGGAACAGATACAAGTCGTCGCTGGAAAGCAATGTAATCAATGGGGATTATTTGACATGTATGGCAACGTCTCGGAATGGTGCCAAGATATTTACGCTGCAGAATACTACGGCACCGCACCGCCGGAAAACGACCCCACCGGTCCAACCACCGGTCCACGTCGCGTGCTCCGCGGTGGCAACTTCATGTCACAAGCTTCCTCCTGCCGTTCCAGTTATCGTGGACAATCTGCCGCGGACGTTGAAAGCCAACTTAACGGCTTACGAGTTGTATGTATCAAGAGATAAGTCCGTTGCGCTGACTGCTCAGCGACGACAACTGTAGAAAATCGCTGGTGGTAAATTCCGCCAGACAATCGGGCTGACAGAAACTGAACCAAACCGCCCCTCAAGAACCGAGCGAAACCGTTTGGCACTCTTCAATGGCAGTCCATGCAAATAGGCAAATGTAATAAACTGCCCGTGCTCACTGAGCACGCTAAACATTGCGTCTAATAACTCGTTTTGTAACTCTTCAGCAAACGCTGTCCACGGCAAACCGCTGATGATGCCATCAACGCTGCCCATCTCTTCGGAGTCGCAAATCGAGCGGATATCACCCACCGACCCAATTCGGATTTTGACCGCGGGGAAGTGCTGAGCCAACAAGGGAACAAAGCGGTCGTTTAATTCAACGGCAAAAAATCGTTGCTCAGGTGACAACCTCGACACAATGTGTCGCGTGATCGCACCCGTACCAGGACCATATTCGACAATATTCTTCGCTGTTTCCCAGTCCACTTCGTCTAGCATCCTGTTGGCCAAAATCGATGAACTCCCAGCAACCGCCCCAATCTTATTAGGTGCTCGCAAAAACTCGCGAAAAATTGCCCCAAAACGACTCATCTAAAATCCTGCTACACGGGTCCACGATTGGCATTACACAAAACACTAAACGGGTATTCTAGCGACGCGGAAACAACACGGAACCCCCCCCATTGGGATGACAGCCCACAGTAATACCTGAGGCAATCTTGCTAAAGCGGAACTATCTTTCATATAATGATAGGCAGTTCTGGTCGATAATAATAATGACTTAAAATAGTCAAGTAGCAAAGTCTCTTTAAAATCCATTGCCCGAAGGTCTAATTTAAATGCTCACTATTTACGGTCGTAAACCTCGCAGTAACCGTTTTTGTGACGGGCATTCTCGTCGAGATTTCCTGAAAATCGGCGGCATGGCAATGGGTGGACTCTCGCTGCCGCAAATGTTTCAAGCTGACTCAAACGCAGCCACGGGTTCCAACCACCGCGCCATTATCAACATCTATATGCCCGGCGGACCTTCCCATATCGACTTATGGGACCTCAAGCCAGACGCCCCTGCTGAAATCCGTGGTGACTTTAGGCCAATCAAAACGAACGTTCCAGGTATTGAAATCTGCGAGATGTTTCCGCGGATTGCTAAGATGATGGACAAGTTTATTCCCATCCGCTCTATCTGCGACGCGGATGGCCGCCACGACGCCTATCAATGTATGACCGGCTGGAAGTTCGGGGACCGGACACCACGCCAAGGTCGGCCAAACTTCGGTGCTTGGTCCTCTCACTATCAAGGAAAAATCAATAACTCCGTTCCACCCAATGTTGCGCTAATGTACCCCACGGGAAACGGGACATGGGGACAAACTCAAGATGGAGGGTTTCTGGGAGTTCAACATGCGCCGTTCGGCCTAGTGGAAAAAGACCCGTTGGCCAGCTCATCCAATATGACTCTCAAAGGGATAACGCTCGACCGTCTCGCAGACCGTGACAATCTACTTAACGCCTTCGATCGATTTCGGCGTGACACAGACAACAGCGGTATCGCGGACAGCATGGATGTCTACCACCAACAGGCACTCGGAATCCTGACAACGTCCAAACTCGTCGAAGCCTTAGATCTCTCTAAGGAAGACCCCAAGATTCTCGAACGTTACGGAGAAAACGATCCAGCCTATCAACGAGATGGCGCTCCCAAAATGATTCGCAATTTTTGTGTCGCTCGCCGACTCGTTGAAGCCGGAGCACGCGTTGTGTCGCTGAATTACAGCCGCTGGGACTGGCACGGGGGTGACGGTCTAAACTTCCCCCGCTCGCGGCAAGAATTTCCAAAGCTAGACCAAGGTCTAGCCGCACTCGTCACGGACCTGCATGAACGTGGACTCGACCGTCACGTTTCAGTCGTTCTGTGGGGAGAATTCGGCCGGACACCTAAGATCAATAAAAACAACAGTCGCGACCACTGGCCACGTGTCTCCTGCGCTATGCTTGCCGGCGGTGGCATGAAGACCGGACAAGTCATCGGTTCTACCAACAAGTACGGCGAACACGCCGTCCAGCGACCGGTTAAGTTCCAAGAAGTCTTTGCCACGTTGTATAAGAACGTCGGCATCGACTCCGGCAAGATCCGCTTCTTCGACAAGACCGGAACCCCGCAGTACATGGTCGCCCCAGGTATCGAACCTATCCACGAAATCATCTAAATTCGCGGTAGGATCTTTGAAGCTGTAAAACGACTAGGCCGGGAAGTTGATCCGCCTAATCGCAGCAAGGCCCCGACGATTGACTTTTTTGGCGCTTTTATATGGGAGCCCAAAAAGGAACGGCGAGTCAGATTTGCATCTAACCCGCCGTTCACTACCTACGTCAAACAATGTTCGACGCGTATGTAAGCTCTATCGTAGCTCTTCGTTATTTGAAGTTTGCTTCGATGATCTTTGGAATCTGTTGACCAATTTTAGTTTTTGGTGCGACTGCTTGAGCTTCTAACAGTAACTTCTTGGCACCTTCTTTGTCACCAGCCTGAAAGAGCTTGCGAGATTCGGCAAAAAGCTCTTTTTGCTTCGCTTCATTAATTGCGCCCTGACGCAATCCAGCATACTTGCCTTTCAAACCCGCAGTATCGTCAGCATCTAAGCTAATAATTTCGTCAATTGTATCACCATACAATGCAAGTGCTACAGCTGAATCAATTCCAGAGATCGCTTTCTCCAGCAACTTCGCTCGTTCAACGCCTGTTGCTTCACTTGCTTGAGCAAAGAATTCATCGCGCTGAGCCAAAACTTTGATTTTGCCACGAGCATTCGCTACCCACTTGTCAGCTGGGTCGCCACTGTAACCAACTTGTTTGTGGTAAGGCTTGCCTTCAGCGTCTGCCAAAAATACGGTTGGTACGCCGGTGACTTTGTATTGTGCTGACAGCTTTTTGTACTGTTCTTGTTCAGCATCAGATACCAATGATTTGTCACGGGGATTGTCGAGTACTAGCAAGATAAAATCTTTCGTGATTTCATTTTTGAAAGTATCCGTGCCCAATACATTTTTGTGTAAAGCCTTGCATGGGGGACACCAGTCAGACCCGGTGAATTCCATCAAAATGCTTTTGCCTTCTTTAGCAGCTAGTTCTTTCGCTTCCGCAAAGCTACGAACCCAGCCTTCGTAGTGTTTATCGTCGGCTTGCACATTCGGCAACACGGATACTAACAATGCAACAACTGCAACGATCATTCCAATTTGTTTGTTTCGTTTCTTCATTATTTTAATTCCACATAAACTAGTGTTAAAAATCAATTCCATATCCATACAACAATTTGCTTTGTCATCGGTTATCACCCGTCCTTATAACCGCAACAATCAAATATCAGATACTCTTATGTTATACCGTAGACGCTGCCGGTTGGCGACAGACCAGCAAAAAAACATTACCAATATCATAAGGATTTAACGATTGCATCCGAGATACCAGTATTTATTGGGTGAAAATAAAACCCCCCAACACTAACTACTAGAAACTGCAACAACGCAAATTTCAATTATTTACAGTGTCGAATTCGTTGCCCAGGATATTGTTCGGATATTTCGACATGCTCACCACTGGCAACAACCGCAACGCCGTTGACTAGCACATGCTCAATACCATCGCACGACTGCATCGGCTCGGAAAACGACGCCTTGTCAGTAATCGTGGCCTCGTCAAACACGACAATATCAGCAGGACGACCAACCGCTAAAACTCCTCGGTCTTCTAATCCAAAGGTTTCTGCGGATAGCGATGTCATTTTCCGAATCGCTTCTTCTAACGTGAATATTTTCGAGTCTCGCACCAAAGGACCAAGCCAGCGCCCGGCGCTACCGTACGCTCGGGGGTGTACCTTGCCGCCGATCTGGTAGATTGCATCAGTCCCGATCATGCAGCGAGAATGGGCAACAAATGGTTCAACCTCCTTGTCGTTCCCCTCGTCCATGACACACAGAACCGCTAATTGTTCATCAAGCAGGTAATCCAACAACGCGTCTGTCATATCCTTACCGGATTCATCTACAATCTGCTGCAGCGTCTTGCCCCAATCATCAATGCGTTCCCCGCTAGGAGACCAAGCGACTCTCACGTGGTCCAAATCCAAACGATAAGCAGCGAACGCTGATTTGAACACTCGCCTAAACTCGGATTCACCTATCACGCCACAAGCTGCTAGCGGACCATACTTCCATGCTTCGTAGGGCAGCAAGTAGTTGAGCATCGTACTACCAGGCTGATAGGGATATACATCAAACGTGGTCGGAATACCTTCGTCACAAGCATCGTCGATTAGTTTGAATATTTGTTCCGGATCATAGGACGACTGACACTTAAGGTGTGAAATGTGTACTGGAACTCCGGCTTGTCGACCAATCTCGATCGCTTCCTCAATCCCATGAATCAGCGTCTTCTTGTACCGTATATGCGTAACATACGGCGTCTGGGCCTCCGCCATAGGGCGACATGCATCAATCAGCTCTGCGGTAGAAGCAAAGCATTGCGCGATATAGTCCAAACCTGTGGATAACGCCACCGCGCCTGCTTCGAGGCACTCGCGGACCAACTTTTGAATTCGTACCATCTGCGAGTCATCGATTGGCGTTTGGTCAAATCCGTTAACGAGAGTTCTTAGATTGGCATAAGGAATCTGGGTGGCAACATTTTGGACACAATTCCCATCCAGCAGAGTCATGTAATCATCGAGGGATTCCCAACCTGTGTAATCTTGCATACGCAACCCGTTGAGACTTCGCAAGTAAAAGAACCAGTCTCGCCAAGTGGTTTCATCTACGGGCGCATAGGAAATACCGTCAGACATCAAGACTTCCGTGGTGAACCCTTGCATCGTCTTAAAACTCTGCTGTTTATCGCGCCACACCCACCCGTCACTATGATTATGGACATCAATAAAACCGGGCGCTACGATCCGCTGCGTCGCGTCAATCACCTGCTGAGCAACGGCGTCCTGCAAATCACCGATTGCGGCAACACGACCATCCAACACGCCAACATCCGCGCGCTGCCGAGCAACCCCCGTACCATCGATCACATCGCCACCGCGAATCAATAAATCAAATTCCACCGCAATTATCCTTTTCTACACTACCACGTATTAACCGGATGTTTGTTAGCAATAACCCCGAACGGTCCACCACCAGAGTCGCGCATTACGAATAAAGCGCCTGCATGACCTCGCCATTGTTCAAACGAATAGGGCGCGCTAATTGATCCCGCATTTCGCTTTCCAGCGGAATCCCTAAGGTGCGATAGATTGTCGCGCCTATGTCATTGGGATGATAAGGCTTTGTCTCAGGGTGACCCGCCTGACGATCTGATTTACCAATCACCTGTCCCCCACGTACTCCACCACCAATAAACAAACCGCTGTATCCCCACGCCCAATGATCGCGACCCGGGTTTTTATTGATCGTCGGCGTCCGCCCAAATTCACCCACAACGACAACCAAAACATCCTCCAACATATTGCGGTCAACTAAATCATCTATCAACGCCGACACTCCGCCGTCAATGCCAGGCAACAATTTTGTCTTCAGTCGCGGAAAATTATCCGAGTGGGTGTCCCACGACTGCACGATCCCCATATTGCATTGCACATAGGGAACTCCGTATTCGACCAAACGCCGTGCCAATAAAATCGTTTGTCCATACTCATTGCGCCCGTACCGATCACGAACACCACTATCTTCAGCCTCAATATCGAAGGCTTGGGCGATATTGGGCGACGTCAACATGCTGTAGGCTTCCTGCTGCTGACTCGTAAACTGAATTCCTTTGGCAAATTGGTCCAAACTACGCTGCTGCGCGTTCATCGTCTCCAACATATCAAAACGATTCGACAAGCGACTCGTCGTCATGCCCTCGAGCAACTGGACACCATGCACCTTAAAGTTCTTGTCATTCGGATTAGAACTGACCTGCCACGGATCAAACTTTGGCCCGAGGAAACCGGCATGCTGTCCCGGCCAAGTCAAAGACCCCTCGATCAACGGCCGCGGAACCGTGACTTGGCACGGCATCCCATTGAGTGTCGGATTGAACAACCGCAAACCGCCGCCGTAACAGGGACGATCCAATCGTGACAGCTCTTTATCTTCATTGGCATCACCGCGAAACACTTGTGGCTCACCGGTTAACGTATTATGAGTACCCGAAAGATGTCGATTATCACTGTGGCGTAGCGACCGTACGACAGCGATCTTATCCGTCCGCGATGCTAGCTTTGGCAAGTGCTCCGAAAACAGCACCCCCGGAATTTTCGTCTGGATTGTCGAGAACTCCCCGCGCACATTGTCAGGTGCGTCAGGCTTGGGATCAAATGTATCTAGCTGGCTGCCACCACCCGTTTGAAAAACCAAAATGACCGATTTTCCATTACGTTTACCCTCGGTCGCTTTTAACAACCCAGGCAGCGACATACCGAGAAAACTGGAACAACCGATCTGCAATAAATCACGACGATCTAATCTAGCCGTATTTCGCATTTGGTTTTGTTTCGCGCTCATAGATGAATTATTCACCTGCTCCTACTGCCTTACCCTAAAGTCGACGTCATCACACACGTCAAACCCTTCTTAAACGAACACCAACATCCAACAATAAACAATAACATTTATTGGTCCCACAGTGGAATTATACTCTATCAACGATTAAAATCGAAGTTCAACTGCCACTTACTCCCCCCTCAAACATACGGATTCGCGCACTATGAATACTCGATTCTCTACATTCACTTGTTGCTTCGCTATATTTTTTCTCACCATTTCGGCACAGGCTGAAACGTCGGTACCCTCGATCATCGGAGAGAACATGGTACTGCAACGCAATCAACCAATCGTCATTTGGGGCTGGGACGATGCGCAACAAAAAGTCGACGTCTCTGTTGCTGGGCATTCCGCCCAAGCAACCACCGATAGTGATGGCAAATGGATCGTGTCACTCGACAAACTCGCTGCCGGCGGTCCACATACGATCACTATCAAAGGTAGCAGCGTCATATCACTAGAGAACGTACTTGTCGGTGAGGTTTGGCTTTGCTCTGGGCAATCTAACATGGAATGGGTAGTGCAGAATTCTAACAATCCTCAACAGGAAATAGCCAATGGTACTCATCCTCTCATCCGTCACATTAAATTTCCCCACCGTCCATCAGCAAAGCCCGAAGATAATATCCCCTCGGGCGGTTGGCAAGAATCTCAACCGAAAACAGTCGGTGCCTTTACAGCGGTTGGTTACTTTTTTGCGCGGCACCTCCAAGCTGAACTTGATATCCCCATCGGTCTGATCGGCTCAAACTGGGGTGGAACTCGTATTGAACCGTGGACTTCGCCATCCGGATTCAAATCCGTTCCCGCTTTGAAATCGATCGCTGACAATCTCGCTGATTTCCCCGCGGTAAATTCCAAAGGGCAAGTCAATCACCAGTCGGCACTCGCCCTGTACAACGGCATGATCCACAATTTCCGCCATTTCAATTTCCAAGGTGCTATTTGGTACCAAGGCGAGTCCAACCGTGGTGATGGGATGATGTATTACGAGAAGAAGAAGGCGTTAGTCAATGGCTGGCGTGACGTCTTTTCAAATCCCGACATGCCTTTCCTGTTTGTGCAACTCGCACCTTACACCTATGGCGGTAGCGTCACCGCACTTCCGGAAATTTGGGAAGCACAAACTGCTGTTCTACAAATCAAGAACACTGGCATGGCCGTCACCGTCGACATTGGCAATATCAAAGACATTCACCCACGTAACAAACAGGACGTAGGCAAGCGATTAGCATTATGGGCTTTGGCTAACACGTATGGACAAAAAGACCTTGTCTATTCTGGGCCACTGTACAAATCGCATAAAATTGATGGTGATAAAATCACGATCTCCTTTAACCATGTCGGCGCTGGACTAACCGCTCGCGATGGCAAGTCGCTTTCTCACTTCCAAGTTGCGGGAGCTGACAAGGCCTTTGTTGCCGCAACGGCCGTTGTTGTTGGAAACACAGTCGTTGTATCGGCTGCGAGTGTGAAAGCTCCTGAGGCGGTCCGATATGCTTGGCATCAACTTGCAGAGCCTAATCTGTCAAACAAAAACGGTTTGCCCGCTTCGCCATTTAGAACTGACCAGTGGAAATAGTCACGAACGATGCAAGGCCGCTTGTTAATCAGTGTTAATTCGTGATCCGTTTTTCCAGCACGTATAAGTTTTGCAATTTACCAGTAGCCCAACTGCGCCACTGGCGGACGGCAACAATGTCCCAGCCCGCGCGACCCTGGTGAGCTAGTGCTTTCGTAGCATGACCGCGCCAACTACGTGTCTCATCACCCGATCTTTGTAGGCTATTGTAATCCTCGGCTGTTCGCAGCCAACCGTTAAAGTCCGCGCCCAAATCGATATCGCGAGCTGCCACTCCCGGAATACTGAGCCACTGTGTCATTTGAGCCGCTCGCTGACCATTGAAAACTAGCCAGTCGTGAGTAAAGGCAACACTGATAAACCCTAGCAGCAACAACACGAGCCACAACATTGTCGCTGCTGGTCGATGCAAATGAACGCCTTTTCGTAACACGTCACTGGTCACCACCCATAACAAAACCGGGACAAACAAAACGAGCCAATACCGATCCACAATATTGGTGACCATGGTAATCATGAACACTGTCTCCACTCCCATCAGCACGATCAAACCAAATCGCCAATGATGCACGTCACGGGGAACTTCAAATCGTTGATCACTGGGCGATCTCACTGTCGCACAGGCCACAACACAGGCAACGGACAGAATCGACAAAACCGTGATCACTTGCCATACCAGTGGTGTCCACTTTACCTCGCCCAAGTAACTCCAACTTCCATCCGCATGTGGCAAATCCGCGAACAACACGGGACCAAAATGTGCATTCTGCAAAAAATAACCCACCGATTGCGTTATCACGCCGCGACCACCAGTCCAAAACAGTATTGCCAACGGGCCCAGTAGCGCAGCGCCAGCCAACAACCAATTAACCCGCATGCCTGTTTCGTTTCTCTTGCGGAACTTCGCTACGGATAAAACTGCTAACGGCAACAACAACATCCCCAGCAATAACACCAAACCATACAAATAAATGCCGGTTTGCTTCGCTCGTGCGGCGTCCCAGTCTTTGACCGAAATAATCGAAGCCCGTTGTTGGTCACCCGGAACCAGTAAGCCAAATTCAAACACCGCCCAAGCAATGACCGGTATGCAAGTAATTGCCCCCACGCGGAGACCGATTTGTAGCATGGAGAAGTCGTTGCGACGGAATCCCAGCACCACCAAGGGCACCAAAATTACAAGGACATGTGTCTGTCGACTCCACAATGCTAGTGCAGCTAAAACACTGCCCGCAACCAGATAAGAGATTCGCTGCAAATTCCGGCTAGAAACAAAACAGAGCAGGGCAGCCGACATATACATGAGCGCAGTAATGTCCGTCATAAAGGTAAACGTGTGCCCCCAAAACATCGGGTTCACGAGCAACGCAGCGGCTGCGACAAGAGCGGGTCCCGTATCACTGCCTAGTTTCCGGGCCAGCAAAAACAAAAAACAACAAACCAACCATCCCGCGACGGCTTGCGAGCGATGCAATCCAGCGTAGTTAAACTCATTCGCCGTAAAAAGCCACCCCCAGCCAACGTGACTCACCACACTCGCTGCTAATTGACCATGCTGCGTCACATGCTGGTAGCGTCCATCATCCGCTAACACCTGAACACTGCGAGCATAAAGCCAATCATCATTATGAGGCGCAGCACTAACATCGTTCTTTAACACAAGATGCGCTGCGATCCACGGCACAGCCAACAAGATCAACAGCAAGGCTGTTTTACCTCGCCCCTGAAATCTTTCGCGCAATTCGACGAGATTGCTCGATTCGCAATTATTGGAGTCAACAGAAATTGGATTTGAATCGTCAGTCAAAATCTTTAGTTATACAACCAGCTAATCGGAAGGGAACGGAAACGATTGGAGATCCGTCCAGTGGATTCGTCACGAACGTAATAACTCATCACCATCCGGCCACGGACGAAACACAGACTCGTGTAAGCATACGTATGCTGCTTGCTCGTTTCAATATCACCTACCTTCTGCCACGTTTTTCCGTCATCTTTGCTAATCGCAATCGACAGCGGCGTTCGTTTCCCGCCATGCCCAGCGCCCGCTGTAAAATTGTCATTCCACACCAATACCAAGTCACCGGTTGACGGGACCCGACGAATTGTCGCCGGTGCTTCTGGCGCGCGGATCTTCGCGTCCACTGCCTTTGTCCAAGTTTCCCCTGCATCATGACTATACCCAACAGCGATGTGGCCCAACTGGGTTCGCATATACATTGCTAAACGGACCCGGCCGTCCTCGTTAGTTGCCAGTTCCACGATCTCCGGTTCCATCGCTCCACGCTGCGCATAGTCAATTGCACCTTGGCCCAGACGCCAAGTTAGCCCCTGGTCATCAGAAAGAAAGCACCTCGCTACAAAGTGGTTCACCTTCGATACATCTGCTGTGGAAGCCACGGGTACGACTAATCGCCCAGTCGACAATCGCTGAACTCGGTCATTATTCATCACGTGATACCCAGGTTGATTCGTGACCAAAACGGATTCCCCAAACGTCTTGCCTTCATCAGTGGACACCTTTAACCAGACATCCAAATCATCATGGGCATTTTTGACCAAGTAAAACATTCCGATCGGACCGGAGTAAGGACCGTCGGTCAATCTCAACAACGTGACGGACATCACATTGAGTTTCCCTACAGATTTCTGCAACACCTGTGCCGAGTCCCAAGTCACACCGCCATCTTTTGACGTTCGCCCAATGATGCGTGCATTAGCAAAATCCGAGGCACTATCAGCAAATTCCGTGGTTGCAAACAACAAACGACCGTCGGCCAACGCCACAATTGAGCCTTCACTATAGCGCGGATTTTTAGCAGTCGCCGCAAACACATCCTGCGTCACAATCTGATCTTTGCCCAATGCCGTGTTCGGTTTACTCAGAACCAGCAATGTTTGAGCTCCTCGGACTCGCACATCAAGCACCTCATGTTCCAGTAACGGCCGCAACAATGGAGCGAGCGATACTGCCCGTGCATCACCGGCAAACGTTGCGGCATATACCTTCAGCGCCGGGTCGTCGCTTTGTAACATCTTCGCCATTGCCTGTAACCCCGCCGTGTCGCCTAACGTAGCCATCGAGTTCTCGAAATAGGCAACAACCAATGGATCATCGAACCTCGCTATGTTTTTTCTCAGTAAGGGAATATCCGTTGCGTTCCCGATACGAGCCAACACCCAAGCAGCAATCCGTGCTTCATCCGGATCCTTACTCGCCACGGCACCACGTAAAATCTTCATGGCCTGTGGATGCCCCCAGCGCCCCAAAGCCGCCGCTGCCATCAGCTGTTTCTTGATTGGGTTGCCTGGTTGTATTGCAGCCCGCAACGCTACGCCGTCACCAATCTCGAATACCTTATAGATACTTTCACACGAATGAACATGTCCATAAGTATCATCTCCCGCCATGATCGATAACAACACATTGACGTGCTGTCGTTGCCCAGCACGCACCAACTCGCGAGCTAAACCGCAGCGTTTTTGGTCATCCTTTTCCAAAGGCAGCAGTGGCGTCAGCAATGTAACCACCTCGTCACCGCGCCCGGTTAAAGTCAATGCCTCGGCAGCATGCATTGAGGGCCAAAACTCATCGCTACGGACAGCCCCTCTGAGAATCTTGAGGCAACGTGCTGCGGTGACTGTATCTAATTTAGCCACTTCTGCTACTTCCGCAGATTGGGCGCTTCGCGTCAAACCAACTGCAACACATGCTATCAACGCCACAGGTACCAGTACTCGCTGCCACATATTTTCCATCCGCCTATTTCCTCTAGCTGCAGTTTATCGATTAACAAAGTTTGTCAAATTCGTCGGTACCCTAGGAATTATCCACCATAACGTAAAGTCGTTTTAATTGCTTGTTGTTTTTGTTCGCTCACTCGAAACTTATCAAGCAGCCAACCCGCACGCTCTCTGGATAAAGTCAGCTCCCCTACAAATTCGTCAACTCGCGTGTGTAAGTGTCCCCAATGTTCGACGGTGCCAGTCACTTGCCAGCGACACTGCAGCATGATCTGATTGCCGTCACCACGCACGATTTCGACTGCTTGAACAGCCACATCGCGGACGTGCAACGATGCAGAACCTTGCTCCGCCACCATCAAAGCGCGTTTGATTTGCAAATATATTTCGCGAATCAACTTGGGACTGACAGAAACCGCCAAGGCGTCAAACACCTCGCCATCGCCATCTCTGTTAATCGCGGTAAACACATTACGAAGTACACCACCAGCTATCTGTTTGCCCCAAGGCTGAGTAATCTGTTGCACCTTAAGCCCATCTTTGACGCCCTGTGGTTTATCCCGTTTGACTTTCGCTAACGTCCACTCAAAGCCTGGTGCATTCTTGACAAAAAATTGACTAAACGGGTCTTCGTCATTTACTAACACGAGCGACTTGAGCATTGGTGCATATTTATTGTAGGTATCCCATTCAACGGTTAGCTGACGCACTGGCGAGGATGGCCGGTAACTCAATATCAATCCAACTCGCGCTTGGTATACATTCACGCGGCGGGGCGGGGCATTCAAGGCAAAGTCACGAATATCTAGGCCAAAAAAACTTGCACGATCAAGAGTTGGCGTGATGACCGTTCCATTGATCGTGACTGGATTGCCTTTACTAAAAAAATCAGCCAACGACTTCTGAGCGGCTTTTTGCTCATCCACGTCCAGAAAATCCGGATCTCTTCGTTGCAGTGGTACCCATTTTTCGAGGGTCAACATTGGTATCAGAATTTCGTGCCTTACCTCACGAGGTGTTATATAAAGGAAGGAGTATAAAATACTGTAACTAGCAATCCCCAAGCGTTGGCGTAGTTGCTTTTCCTTATTTTGCCGAAATGTCTTGTAATCAGGTCTTTCAGTGGGTGGATTGTCCCAATCGAGTTCAATTGTGTATGTTTGTCCTGAGGCAAGCTGCCGAGCCTTTTCCAGCAAAAAACCATTGTGTAGTAGCAAACAATCCATCGATGCCGGCTGCAATTCCCCGAACACTTGGCGAATCGTCAAGAAACGGTGTGGTTTATCAACTGCGTACTTGATTTGATAGTGAATACTGCGTGACTTTATTTCAGTTTGCAGCACGCCATCCTCTGGAATCTGAGTGGTGTCCATTCCCTGAACATGCCCCGCTAACAACTTGCCGTCGGAACCTCGAATCTGCAACCGTTCGTGAATAAACGACTGATGCTCTTTAGCCATTTCTCGCAGTTCGTCCGCTGGATATTTGAATTCTCTGTTAGCCTGAAGTTCGTAGTACAGAACCAAATCCTCAATAGCCACACCAAGCTTGATCTGGACATGATCCATCCGAACGTCAACTACAGCATCGGTGAGGGAAATTGGATGAGCGGACACAGGCACAACTGCCCCCAGCACACAAACAACCGCCAGCAGCAGCCACAGGAGACCGTGCACATCTGCTGGAGAATGTGAGAAATACATACAGTTTGTACAACCACGGCGAACTATCATTGAACCACCACCAGCGCTTCAATCCAGTCTCGAACATCGATTCCCTGCGAAGCAATATCCACGCGAATCAAATAGGTCCCCTCGATGCTTGGCATTTGCACTTTAGCACGAACGCCTCCAAGTGCTCCACTAGCAATCACGGTTGAAGTTTCAAGACTAACTATCTTCGCCCCCGCTGGAATTCGCAATTTCACATCGTATCGTCGCTTGCGCGAAGAGTGATTGGTAAATACGATTTCGAACTCTCGAATCTCACCCTTTTTAACCGTACTGCCATAGGGATAAATCATCGCCCACTGCTCATCGACACCGTAATTGGGATCATCCCATGGTATCAACGCGCTAACGGTCTTGATCCGTTTTCGAAACTGTGTCTCTAAGTAATTCAATTCGGATTCGGTGAATCGAAAAATATGAGGGATATGCTCATTGATCAACCAATATTCGTTACCAAGTTTACGAATTCGATCAAGGCACATTAGGTACCCGTCATTTTCGTGCATTAAGTTACGATTGAGCACACAATAGTCGTCCATCCCCGAAGGTGAAAAGGCATCGCCTATAAAATAGACGGGTAAGTGATCATCTTTTTCTACGAGTAACGCTCCGTGATAAAAAGTCTGCCCTGGAAATACGTGAAACGTCATCTTGAACTCGTGAAACATCATCGTCTCGCCATCTTGCTTGCTCACAATATCCTTGATGGGGTTGTGGTGCAGGCAGGGCATATGGTAGCTACCCGGATTCTCAAGAATATCGACATAATTAGCTACCGCAAGAACGGGGCACTTAAAATACTCAGCTGCGTTTTGAACTGAATTGGTGTGATCGTCGTGGTAATGTGTGACAAAGATAGAATCAACTTGCTTTACCAGTCCGCGCTCAATGAGATCCTTCACAGCGTCAATCACACCATCGTTGCCACAATCAATAAGCATGGCATGACCATTTTCCGCGATCACCAAACGACTAGTTCCGCGAACCCAAATCCATTCCGGCGTTTCTTCGTGCAAGCTGTAGGGCATCAACGACACTTCCTGCTTTTCGTCAAGAATACCTTTGGCACTCAACGTCATTCTTTCCTGTTTGAAATACCAGTTCAACGCTGTTGTCGACAGATAATCTTTGTAAAGTTGCTGAACCCGCAACTTCAATCGTGTCAACGCAGCGGTAGGTCGCCGCATAACTTCTCCACGGAGAGGCACGAGAACATCTGGCTTGAGCGCTAACACTTTGTCAATACTCGCAACAAGTGCAGACAGCCGCCCGCCGTAGCCGTGGTAACCGCCAATTTTGGCCTCAGCGATAGCATCTTGGAAACTGTAAAGATCGAGCACTTTTCCGGGAGCATAAATCATGTCGCCGGTAAACACGATACGAGTGTCGTCAATATCCGTCACGTAGGAAATACTACCTCGAGTAAACCCTGGCGTTTCAATAACTCGTAACTGGATTCCACCGAGATCGATCTCATCTCCGGCAACAACCCATCGCTCAACGGCAAGCGCACGATCCAATATTTTTGTCGATTGCTGAGCGTAATCATGGAAACGTTTTGTACGAAATCCCTCCCAAAACTCCTCCGGCTTCTCTATCAACGACCTTTCTGCCAACGGTGCAATCGCTTTCGCACCAGCATCCACCAACGGGCGGGCTGCCCATAGTACGTCTCGGCGATGGTGGGACAACAAGAGAAAATCGACATTTGGTCGCGCATCATCAGCAACACCGTATACGATTGCCGATTTGGATGTTCCCTGCAGATGTACCGAGTTTACTGCACCCGCAGTAAACTTGATGCCGGTCGCGATTTGCTCCGCGTTTGCCCCGCCGGCGAACTCAAATAGAGTCAATCCAACCATCAACACTGTATAGATAATTCGCATCGCTTTTTCCGTTTATATGTTTGGTTCATTCTATTTCTGTCTTTCTATATTAGCAAAATACGACAGAGCATGTGAAAACGCAGATTGGTGACCATTGGTCTTCACAGAGGGTAGCCATTACAATCAAAGTCATACGCAACGTGCCAATCTGCTAGCCTCACAGTGTCCTAAACTCTCAGCCATGCAAAACACCAAACCGATAATCACCGCCGAGAATCTGGTTTTTCGGTATCCCGGCTCGGAGTTCAGGCTGGCCTTCCCGAAATTAGAAGTTGCTGTTGGGGCGCACTGTGTCATTACTGGGCCAAGTGGCTGCGGTAAAACCACATGGCTGCGCCTGTTGTCGGGAATTGAAAGAACTCTAACTGGCGAGATCACCATCAAAGGTCAGCGACTGTCGGAACTGTCTAACACGGCGATGCGGGATTTCCGAAATCGAGAGTGTGGGTTTATCTTTCAGGACTTCCGACTGGTTGAATACTTGAGTCTGCGTGACAACATCCTGTTGGGCGTAACTCTAGGAAGTAAGCCTGACCGCGCCCCAGCAATCGCTCGACTTGACGAACTGGCTAACCGAGTGGGCATCGCGCATCTGTTGGACCGCCCTGTTATCAAACTATCCCGCGGTGAAATGCAACGGGTCGCTGTTTGCCGAGCTTTAATCCATAACCCTGCGGTTATTTTTGCCGACGAACCTACCGCCAATCTGGACCGCAAAAACAGCGATATCATTTGGGATCTCATAAACTCT
>Ga0208879_1002120_pt1 | contig 17948 bp, 17 predicted proteins | sample Knorr_S15_td_Bot_FD_185605 | JGI IMG/M metagenome (GOLD analysis project Ga0208879, IMG submission 185605) | Marine microbial communities from Southern Atlantic Ocean transect - Knorr_S15_td_Bottom_ad_5009_LV_A (SPAdes) (version 2) | ecosystem: Environmental > Aquatic > Marine > Oceanic | place... | reverse complement strand
CTTGGCCCGGCGCTGGTGACGGGCGACGAGATTCCCAACCCGAACGCGCTCGGCATCAAGACCATCCTCAACGGCGAGGTGATGCAGGACTGGAACACCGAAGACATGATCTTCGACGTGCCGACGCTGATCGAGTTCCTCAGCGGCAGCACCCGGCTTGCCGCCGGCACGGTGATCCTCACCGGCACGCCGCACGGCGTCGGCTTCGCCCGCACTCCGCCGGTGCTGCTCAAGGACGGCGACGAAATCACGATCGAGATCGAGCGCATCGGCCAACTGACCAACCCAGTGAAAGACGAGTAATGTTCCAGTATATTGCCCAAGCGGACGACAAGCCGTGGCAGCCCGGCCCATACAATGGCGTGGAGTTGAAAATACTGCACAAGGACGAATCGACCGGCGCGGTGACGGTGCTGCGGAAGTTCGCAGCCGGCGCGATCATCCCGGCGCACACGCATCCCCTGGCCAACGAGTGGGCCTACATTCTCTCCGGTGAGTGGGAGGAGTCTGAAAAAGTGTACACGCAAGGGACTCTGTTTCATGCACCCAAGGGAGAGCGCCACGGCCCGCATAAGGCCAACACCGAGGTGATCAGCCTCACCCACTTCGACGGCCCGCTGACCGTCGAGTGATTGAGCCTCCCAAGTCTCAACCGATTCTTGACGGAGTGAAAACTTGGGGTACATTGTTTCGCAAGTGATCACTGTGAATTGCAGCGCCTGCGGCGGCCAACCGCAGTTTGACGACTCCGAGGCGGGCAAGGAGGCACTGTGCCCATTGTGCCACGAGATGCTGCTGGTCACCGCAGCCAAGCCGGTCGGCGAGTTGTCGGCGGAAGAGCAGATGGCCCAGTACGAGGAATCGCTCAAGGAGACCGACTGGGGCCATCAACCGTGCTGAATCGTGCGTCAAACAAGATGAAAACGAACATCCACTCGCGCTTGGCCAAGCGCTTGGCCGGCGGCTTCACGCTGATCGAGTTGCTGGTGGTCATCGCGATCATTGCGATTCTGGCCGCGCTGCTGCTGCCGGCCCTGGCCAAGGCCAAGAACAGCGCCCAGGGCGCCGGCTGCCTGAACAACATCCGGCAATTTGCCATTACCAACGCCCTGTACGCGAACGACCACGACGACCAAAGCGTGCCGTTGATTGAGATCGACAGCAGGACCGGTGGGCGGCACGTCTGGATGGCGAACATGTCTTTCCGCAAACTGATCGGCTACGACAGGAAGGGCAACTCGATGGTGCAGACGCCAACTGATTTCCGCTGCCCGGCCGACACCCAGATCTGGCGGCCATCCAAGTACGCATATGCCAACAATCCGAATCTTTCGGACAAGGCCAACACAGGTACTCTGACCAGCTACAGCTAAAATTTCGAAGATTGGTTCCCATCCGACGGTCGGTCGTGGACGATTGCCTTCAATGAACACGCCGGGCATCGGCTCAGCGCGATCCGGGAGCCGTCGACCAAGCTGATTTTTCACGATGGCCACGACTGGTGGTCGCGCTGGAAGGGGGCGAACTACAAGAGCGGTTGGGACAAGCTTGGCCAGACGGGAAGCGTGCAGACATACAAGAATTTCGGCACCGGCGGGTCAACCATGTATCGCCACAACGAGGGGGCAATCATCGGCTTTTATGACGGCCACGCAGCACGCATGGCCAAGGAGAAGATTTGGATCGCGAAAAATTTCACCTCCAACCCCAAGCAGCCCGGCATGTGGGTGGCCGTGCTGGAAGTGTGGAACAAGAACCGCTAGGCCAGCAACCACGCGCATCACGCTTGGCCAATCTTGGATTGAGCCACTCGCGCTTCAGCGTGGCCCGTAGTGCAGGGCGTCGTTTCCCAGTTCCAGGCTGTAGTTGTAGTTTGCCCTCTTGATGAATTCCACGTGTGCGTCGACGAACAACACGTTCTCGCCATCGACGCCGTGGTTGTCGCCCTCGTCCGGATAATTGTTCATCGCGCCGGGATACGAATAATCGGCCTCCTTGATCAGCCAGATCTCGGATGGCCCGGTCACGTGTCCCTTGAGGCCGAACCCGCTGTTGGCGTGGACATAATTGCTGACCACGGACTCGGTTTTTAGGATGCCCTGGCAGCCGGTCGGCCCGACATACGGGAACCCCTTCGTGTAGCGCCTGTTCGGTACTCCGTTCCAGTTCATGCACCCAAAAATCTCATAGCTGATTCCCGGTTTCGTTCCCTTGTCGGCGGCGAATCGTTGCAGGTCGGTGTAGATTTTCGTCTGACCATGGAGCCGCTCGATATAGCGCCGGTCGGTGACGCGGACGGCGATGTTCCTGCCCCGTTTGTCTTGGGTGCGGATGAAATTTTGAGTGTCGGGACAGGTCACCGACTTGAGGTTGGGCAGGAATGCCGGGAACAGCCAGTTCATGTCATCGTCACAGGCGGCGTTGAATTTGGGGCCGTTCCAGTCCACGCCCGAGAGCACTCCCCGTGGATCATCGTTTGCGTAGGATTGGCTGCCGATCCCCATCTGTTTTTCGTTGTTCATGCAGGAGATCTGCTTGGCCTTCCATTTGGCCCGCGACAACGCCGGCAGCAGCAACGCTGCGAGTATGGCGATGATCGCGATGACCACCAGCAGCTCAATCAGCGTGAATGCCTTTTTCAGGCTGGGCTTCATTTTTTACTCCGACTCGAATAGCTACGGTTGTCCTGTCGGTCTTCAATGGCAAGTAAACTTTTCAATCAACCAAGCGGAAGGTAGGGAGTGCTGTTCCCAGCGCGCGGGGTAACGTCGGCCTCGCCGGGTGCGGTGATTGATCAGTCGCGGACGGCTGGGACAGCCGTCCCCACCTTGGCCAAGCGGTTAGTTCAGGTCGCCGGGCGGGATTTCGTTGAGCGTGTAGTAGCCGACCGGGTGCAGGATCGGCAGGCCCTTGGCCGAGCGCACTCCCTTGGCTCGCAACTCGTGGACGTGCCCCTGGATGAGCTTGTCCACGGTCAAGCGCACGGTCTTCGGGCCTTTCACTTCTGCGCCGACAATCTTGGGCGTCGTTTGATCGACGACCGGGCTGCCGTAGTCGGCGCGGTAAATGTAGGTGTAGGCGCTCATGCTGTAGGAGGCGGGATCAGCGGCGGTGATGGCATCGATCTCGTGGGTGAAGGTCAGCTCGAAGCCGTCCGGCTTGGCGCGCATCTCGTGTATCTCGAACGGCACCTTGCCGGTCCACGTGACGCGGTCGAGCGCGAAGCGCCTGCCGCCACGGGCGCCCCAGCCGCGGTCGGTGCCGCCGACGAAGAGCGTGCCGTTGGGTTGCATGTGGGCGGCGATATTGCCGGAACCGAAGCCTTTCAAAAACGAGAACGCCGCGCCCTGGTAAACGCCGTTGACCTTCTCGAGAAAGGCGCGGTTGACCACCGAGAAGGTTTGGTCGCAGACGAGCAACTGGTTCTTGAATGGGCCGAATTTGCCGTTGCTGTCGTAGGCAAAACCGGCGGTGGAGTTGCCCAGGATGCCGTGCGGAAACACGATGGCCGAGGGCACCAACTCGGGAATCTTGGGCCGCTCGGCCACCCAGCGGCTGTTGGTCTTGGGCTGGGTGGGGCGCTTGCCCATCGACGCCTTCGCGGCCGCAGTGTCATACCAGCGGAAGCCCCCAGGGTGGCCCTGGAACGAGCCGTGCGAGAGCGGCTTGAGCGAGCTTGAGCCGTTCCACGGGCCTTGGTTGTCGGCGTAAAAAACTTCGCCGAGGTGGTTGAGGCCGATGCCGCCGGGGGAGCGGATGCCGCTGGCGGTCGGGATGAGTTCGCCGTCCTTGGTCACGCGCACGCACCAGCCGCGATAGTCGATGTTGCTGTTGAACGAGCCGGTGAGGCAGAGGACGATCCACGTGTCGCCGTTGGCGTCGGGCCGGGTGCCGAAGGCGTACTCGTGGTAGTCGCCGGTGATACCCCAGCCGTCATTGACGGTCTGGAAAAGATCGGCGCGTCCGTCGCCATCGACGTCCTTGATTTGGGTCAACTCGCCGCGCTGGGTGCAGTAGAGCCAGCCGTCGTTGAACGAGAGGTTGAGAGGCTCGTGCAGGCCCTCGGCGTACAGGCTCCACTCGATCTTGGCGGGGTCGCCGTATGGGTTGCTGAGCATGTAAATGTCGCCGCGCCGGCTGCAGATGGCGAGCTTGCCATCGGGCATCATCTCGATGCCGCTGGTCTCCATCACGATGCCGTCGGGAACCGGAAAGGCGTCGATTTTGTAGTAGTCGGACTCGACCGGATCGGCGGCCGCTTGGCCAAGCGCGAGGCCGGCGAGCAGCGTGAGGCGTGTCAGTTGTTTGATCATTTTCAAAAACCTCCGTGTGCGTCGGGTTACAGTTTCCATTCGTACTGCTGCTGGATGCTCGCCTGGCCAACGACGTCGAGCTTGATGAGCAGTTCCTGGCGGCCGCCATTGTCGCGGATGATTGGCTTGGCACCCAAGCCGGGGAAGCTCACGCGCAGCATCGAGCCGCCAATGTTGTAGCCGCCGTTTTCCTCGGTGATGGTTTTGGCGGCGGCGGCGAGGTACCAGACTTCGCCCGTGCCGTTGACGCCGAGCATGCGGATAATCGACGGCAGGGGGCCCTGCCTCGGAACGATGAAGTCGACTACCTTGAGCCGTTCGCCGATCTCGTACATGAACACCGGCCGGCGTTTCTCGACGAGCTGATAGCCACGAAACTGGAGGCCCTTGGCTCGGGTGTCGCGGCTCTCGGCCCTTGGCCAGGCGGCGTCCGCGCTGTCGAGTTGCGCGAACGGCTGGTCGCGGGTGAGGTGGATCAGGTAGTGGCCGGACGGTCGCTGGAAACCCTGGCCGCGGCCGTTCCAGTGCCTCGCCGCGTCCATGAACGCGCCGTGCCACAGCATCGCGATCTGCATCGTGTTGGCGTCGAAGCAGAGGTTCACCTTCTCCGGATATCCGACGCCGATGCCGCGCGGGCTGGCACCCTCGATGAAGTTGCGGTAGATGCGCGCCTCGTCGGTGATGGTGATCGGGTTGCCGGTCGGGAAGGCCGGCCCCCTGCGTTGCGGCTTGATGGTCTGCTTGGCCAGTTGCAGTCGTTTGATGCCGGGGCCGGACATGTCGAGCGCGAGTCGCTCCTCGCCGCCTTTCTCAAAATATTCCAGCTTCAACTTGGCGGCTCCCGGCTCGAGGGCGATGCTGCCCTTCTTGGCCCGCATGCCGTGAACGCCGTCGTTGTCCACCACCAACTTGCCGTTTATGTATAGGCGCGTGCCATCGTCGGAGCCCAAGTTGAACGTATAGTCGCCCTTCTTGGCTATCTCGATGTCGCCCTCGAACACCACGCCAAAGTTTTCGCCCACGCCAGCCAAGCCGGGATCAGCGGTGCCGCTCTTGGCCGTGCCGGTTTTGAACGGCTTGAGCTTGGAGAAGTCCGGCAGTTTATCCCAACTGCCCTTGTAGGCGGCGTAAGTGAAGTTGTTGATTTTGCCCTTGGCGATGAGGCCGTTGGGATCCTCCGCGCCGCCGCCTTCGCTGAGCGAGCGCACGTAGGCGATGAGCGCCTTCATCTCCTCGTCGTTCACGGCGGGCGGCGGCGGCATCGGCGCGGCGGCCTCCTTGGACACCTTGTCCATCGGCTTGCGGACCGACTCGGCGAAGTAAGCCTCGTCGAACGTCACCGTGGCTTCCGGGCCGCCGTAGCCGAGGGTCACGGTGCGTTTTTTACCCCAAAAACCGCCGATGAACTTCGGCGCCTTCATGGCGATGCCGGCCGGCGCGGGCACGTTTTCGTCCACCTGATGGCAGGTGAAACAGATTTTCAACTGAAAGAGCGCCTTGCCAGCGGCGATCAACTTCGCGTCATCCGCAGCTTGGGCAGGCGATAAAACAACCGCCGCCGCCAAGCCGATGACGCACAACGACTGGGTGCGCTTTGTCCTGTGCATGCGTGGCGCGGATGGTACTCGTCCGCGCTTGGCTGTCGAGCAGATCCTCGAAAAAGGCCATCGAGACTCGACGGCCAAGCCGCTTTTTCGTAACCAACCGGGCAGTTCATGTTTCCGGTCGGACTCTATCTGTTGGCGCTCGTCGGTGGCGCGGTGATTTCCGCGGCCTCACTGCCGCTGTGGAGACGCTGGTGCGAACATGTCGGGCTGCTGGACGAGCCGGGCCACCGGAAAATTCACAAACATCCCGTCCCGCTGGCCGGCGGCTTGGCCGTTGTCACGGGCTTGGCCGTGCCGATCCTCGCCGTCGCCGCGTGGGCCTGGCTTGGCCCGTTGCCGGAATCGTTCGACCGCGTCGTCACTTACGGCTTGGCCAAGCGCGGCTGGCAACTCGCCGCCATCCTCGGCGGTGCGGTGGCCATGCTGGCGCTCGGCATCATCGACGACCGGTGCAACCTGTCGGCCAAGTGGAAGCTCGCCGGTCAAGTGCTGATCGCGCTCGCGGTCGCCGCTAGCGGCATCCGCGTGACGATCTTCGTCGAGAGCCCACTCTTCAGCTACGCCGTCACCGTGCTGTGGATTTTGACCGTCACCAACGCCGTTAATTTTCAGGACAACATGAACGGCCTGTGCGCCGGACTGGGGCTGATCGGCGGCTGGTTTTTCGCGTGGCACGCCGGATTGGAGGGGCAGTACCTCGTCGCGTCGCTGGCATTCCTGTTCACCGGCGCGCTGGTTGGTTTCCTGCCGTTCAACTTCCCGCGCGGCGGCGTGTTCCTCGGCGACGGCGGCAGCCACGTCGTCGGTTTCCTGCTCGCCGTGCTGGCGATCCTCCCCGACTTTTACTCGGCGGCCAGCCCGCAAAAGTGGCTCGTCCTCGCGCCGCTGCTCGTGTTAGCCGTGCCGCTGGCCGACTTGGTCTCGGTGATCCTCATCCGCCGCCGGCTTGGCCAAGCGGTGTGGGTCGGCGACAACAACCACTTCTCCCACCGCCTCGTCCGCCGTGGCCACACAAAGCCTCGCGCCGTTCTCATCCTGCTGCTCATCGCAGCCGCAATCGGCACGGCAACATTTTTGAAGTGAGTAGTACTACTCGGCGGCGTACACCTCCACTCGCGGCGGGTGAGCGTAGTCACGCCAGAGGCGCTCGAGCAATGCGGCGTCCGGCTTGCCGTCGGTCACGACGAAGCGGTAGCGAGACACGTATTCCTCGCCCGGCTTGATTTCCCAGTCGCCGGCCTGGGACGGGGCGAAGTTGAAAAACGGCTCGCTCGGGTGGATTCGCATCGGCTGCGGGAAACGGAAGTTGCCCGGGTGGCACAGCACGCCAATGCCGCCCAGCTTGCCGCCGGTTCGCCCGCTGACGTGGCACCAGCGCGCGCGGGTTGCGTGGCCCTTAATGCGGTCGCTCTCGCCGTTGGCCGTGAGGTAAAAGCAGTTCTCTTTGCCGTCCCAATCGCCATGGCCACGGAAGCCCAGGCCGCCGTAGCGGTATTGCGGGAACAGGATTTTGCTCCCGCCGGCACAACGCTGCACCGACTCCAGTTCAAACAAATGATACGCCTTCCCGGTGGCATACACCTGCACGCGCCACGTCTCCGTGAGCGCCACTTTTTTGGGTTTTGCAATGAGGTCGACGAACTGGTGGGAACTCGAAAAACCAGCGTGCACCGGGCCGCTCCATTGGCTGTGCAGGCCGGTGAACTCGACCGTGCCGGTGCCATTGCCCATGTTCCAAAAATCCGGCTTGCGGCCCTCGAAAATCGTGTTCGTCCACGGAAACCAAATGCCGTGATGATGCTTGTGGTTGCGCGGGTAGTCATCGGTGATGACGGTGCCGCCCGGCGTCACGACCGGGTGGATGTAGCCGCCCCGGCGATAGATCGGGTCGAGATCGGCGCGCGGCAACTCGCTCTTCTCCGCCTGGAGATCGGCGCGCGGCAACTCGCTCTTCTCCGCCTGATAATGCAGCACCGTCCTGTCGCCGATGGTGATTCGCAACTTGCCGTTTTGCTTGGCGAGATGGACGACATTTTTGTGGGTTGGCTTTGCCGCCGGGGCGAGCATGTAAACAGCCGTCTCGAAGGCGGCGAGTTTGCCGACGATGAACGAGGCCGAGCCGTGCCCCTCCGACTGGATGGCCACCGCTTTGCCGCCGGGATCGGTGAGTTGCCAGTGCGCTTGGCCAGCGTCCGGCAGCGGAAATGTTACCGGTGTGCCGCTGCGCTCGTGCTGCCCGGCATCGACCCGCAGCAAGTGGTTGGCGGCAGCCGCCTGGCCAAGCGGCAAGCCAAGGCCAAGCGCCAAAACAAAACGGAAGGTCATGCGCCTTTTGTGCGCCGGCGAACCGATTAGGTCAAGCGGACAAAAAACCCCCGGCACTTGGCCGGGGTTTTGAAATACTCGTGGTGATGAATCACTTCACCGTGATGGTGATCTTCTTGGAGATCACCGGCGGGTCGTGGGCCAGATGGATCCAGTCGCCAAGCACGAGTTGGAGCGTGTGCTTGCCGGGCGGCAACTCGAGCGTGACCTCGGTTTGGCCGCCGCCGAAATGCCGGATGTTCTCGCTGGCAACGAGTGGCAGATCGAGGTTGGGAAGCTTGTCCACGTCGATCCGGGCGGCAACTCGAGCGTGACCTCGGTTTGGCCGCCGCCGAAATGCCGGATGTTCTCGCTGGCAACGAGTGGCAAATCGAGGTTGGGCAGCTTGTCCACGTCGATCAACAGGTGATGATGGCCGGTGTTTTCCTTGTCGATGGCGGCCGGGGCGACGCCCATTCCCTTGAGGCCAAACCGAACTGTGAATTTTTTCTTCACGGATTTGCCGTCCTTGGGGAAGATGATGTACGCCTCGGCGCCCTTGGGCGACTTGCGCTTCTCGAGTTTGTCGGCGGCCACCGCTGAAGTGAGCAGGCCACCGAGTACCATTGCCGAAATAAAGAACCGGAGTGTCATAACGCGGGGGAAGATCGGAAAGAGCCTCCTGTTTTGCAAGCAGAATCGCCGGAATAATTCCCGGGTTGACTCCGGACAATACGAGCCGTTTGATGGGTGCGGCTTCGCTGCATGTCCTTCTCCCCATTCCAACGCCGATTCAAGAGCCGCCGGCCGCGCCGCCTCGGCCCGCGCGACTGGATTTTGCGTGAGTGGCGCGGCGTTGATGTGCGGGCGCTGGAGAAGACGCACGGCAGCAAGTCGCACAGCGCCGGTGCCGTGGTGAAGAACGTTCTCGCTGCACTCCAACTCGACCGCCGCCGCGCCGAGACAGAGGTGGTGAAAGTGTGGAACCAGACGATTGACCCCACCATCACGAGCCACGCGCAGCCGGTAAACATCCACCACGGCACACTGTTCGTCTCCGTGGACTCGAGCGTGTGGCTGGACGAGATCGTGCGCTATCGCCGCCACGAGATCCTGCAGCGCATGCAGCACGCCATGGGCTGCGAGATGGTCAAAAAAATCTCGTACCGAATCGGGTAAGGTTCGACCGGAGCCACCGCTTACTTTTTGAGCAGCGCGGTTGCCAGGCCGTCGATGGTGTGGGCTTTGGCCTTGACGGAGGGCTTGAGGCCAAGCTCCTTGAGCGCCTTGGTGGTCTCGGGGCCGATCGATGCAAGCTTGAGGCTTGGGTTTTCCGCGCAGCGCTTGGCCAAGTCGAACCGGGCGTCGAAGTTTTTCACCGCTGAGCTGCTCGCGAACGTGATCCAGTCCGCGCCGTTCTCTTCAAACTCCTGCGCCGCTCCATTGCGGTCCGCCGTCTCGGGCTCGGTTCTGTAAAACGCGATGTCGTCGACAATCGCGCCCTTGTCCTCGAGCAGCCGGGGCAACTCGGGGTTCGCCTCCTCGGCGCGGGCGAGCAGCACCGAGATGTTCTCAATGTTCTGAGTGTCTAGCAACGCCTTGGCCGTGGCCGCCGCGGTGTAAACTTCCGGCATGAGATCGATGTGGAGATGATGTTCCCTGAGCTTTTTCGCGGTCGCCGGGCCGACGGCGGCGAAGCGGACGCTGCCAAGAGCGCGCACATCACGGAACGCCTTGAAAAAATAGTCGAAGAAATGCTCCACGCCGTTGGCGCTGGTAAAGATGATCCAGTCGTAACTGCCGATGCCGGTGATGGCCTGGATGATTGGCTCGTTGCTGCTTGGCGGCATGATTTTGATGGTGGGAATCTCGAGCACTTCCGCGCCGAAATCCCTGAGCTGCCCCGACAATTTGCCGGCCTCCCTTCGGTTTCGGGTGACCACCACTCGCTGGCCAAAGAGCGGCCGGTTCTCAAACCAGTTCAGCGTGTCGCGCAGCGTCGAAACACTGCCGATAATCGTCACTGCCGGCGCCTTTAAATCGGCCTTGGCCGCCTCGGCGGCGAGCGTCCCCACCGTGGCGGTGATCGTCTGTTGCCGGCCCATCGTGCCCCAGCGAACCATCGCCGCCGGCGTGTCGGCGGGCAGGCCGTTGGCCTCGAGGGCGGCGGCGATTTTGCCGATGCGCTCGACTCCCATCAGGAACACCTTCGTGCCCGGATCGCGGGCGATGCGTTCCCAGTCCAGCGCGCTTTCGTCCTTGTCGGGATCCTCGTGGCCGGTGATGACGGTGAAGCTCGAGCAATGCTCGCGGTGGGTCAGCGGAATGCCGGCGTAACTCGGCGCGGCGATGATGGACGAGATGCCTGGCACGACCTCGAACGGCACGCCGTCCCGTTTCAGCCCGGCCGCCTCCTCGCCGCCCCGTCCAAAAATGTATGGGTCGCCGCCCTTGAGCCGCACGACCGTCTTGCCGTCCCGGGCTTTATCAACGAGCAACCGGTTTAACTCCTCCTGCGGGATGGCTTGCTCGCGGGGACGTTTGCCGCCGAAGATGACCTCGGCCGCCTCCGGCGCGAGCGCCAGCAACTCGCGGTTGACCAGCGCGTCGTAAACCACCACGTCCGCCCGGCGCAACAACTCGGCACCGCGCATCGTGAGCAGCCCGGCATCCCCCGGCCCGGCGCCCACAAGATAAACTTTTCCCGTCAAACCCATGTGACGTCAGGGTTGGTGAAGTTCGGCCAAGCGGCAAGAAATCATTTTTCGAGCGGCACAATCACCTTCAGCGCGCGCGGCCGCAGCGTGATCGTTATCGGCAGCGTGCCGATGAACTCGCCGTCGGCCTGGACGCGCGTCCCGGCCGGGCCGTCGATGGTCAATTCGCTCACGCGGTGATGCACCGCGCCGGGCCAGTCGCCGATTTGGCCCAGCGCCATCGAGGTCACGCCGCGCGACACCGAGCCGGGGTTGACGCGCGGGAACACACACAAGTCTAGCCGGCCGTCGTTGAGCTTCGCGTCCGGAAACAGCACGATCGGCCCGCCGAAAAACCGCCCGTTGCCGACGCACATCCACTCGCCCCGGGCCGAGCCGCCGTCCCATGTGGCGGTCAGCCTCGGCGGCTTGGCCTTGAGCGCAGCGAGGGTGGAAAACAGGTACGCCAGCGGCCCGATTTTTTTCTTCAGCGCAACACTCACGCCGCCGACTGCGTCGCCGTCCAGCCCGGCGCCGGCCATTTGGACGAAGCAACGCTCCGCTTGGCCGTCGGCCGTTTGCACCCTGGCCAAGGGGAGATCGACGGCTCGCGCCTGGCCAAGCCGGATCGTCTCCCAGGCGCGCTTGGCGGCGAGCGGGATGCCCAGTTCGCGGGCGAACACGTTCATCGTGCCGAGCGGCAGGATGCCGAGTTGCGCCTGGTCAAGCCCGTCGCGCTCCTTGGCCAAGCCGTTGACGACTTCGTTGACCGTGCCGTCGCCGCCGGTGGCGACGATGGTTTTGTAGCCGTCGCGAATGGCCTGCGCGGCCAGGTCGGTGGCGCTGCCGGGCGCGGTCGTCTCGAGCAGCGTGCACTCGTCCTGCATTTGGCCAAGCGACTCGCGAAAGCTCCGGGCTTTTTCGCCGCGGGCGGTAGGATTGAAAATCAACGCGATGGACGGCTGGCTCATGGCGGGCGTTACTCGCTTGGCTCGGGCAGCGCCTTGCCGCCGCTGACGAGGAACATCACCGCCATGCGGACGGCAAGGCCGTTGGTCACCTGGTCGAGGATGGTCGAGCGCGGGTCATCGGCGATCTCGCTGTCGATCTCGACGCCGCGATTGATCGGGCCGGGGTGCATGACGATGGCGTCCGGCTTGAGTCGCGCGAACCGCTCGTTTGTCAGGCCGAAGAGCGACCGGTATTCGCCGATACTCGGGAAGGCGGAGAGCCGCTGGCGCTCGTGCTGGATGCGGAGCAAATTGACGATGTCAGCGTCGGCGAGGGCGTTGTCGATGTTGTGTGTCACGCGGCAACCCATTTGCTCGAAGATGCGCGGGACGAGCGTCGGCGGGCCGCAGAGCGTTACGTTCGCGCCGAGCTTGGTCAGCGCCCAAATGTTCGAGCGGGCCACGCGGCTGTAAAGAATGTCGCCAAGAATGGTGACGTTCAGGCCGCGCACGTCACCCTTTTTCTCGAAAATAGTGAAGGTGTCGAGCAGCGCCTGCGTGGGGTGCTCGTGCGCGCCGTCGCCGGCATTGATGACGCTACAGTCGACCACCCGCGACAGCAGGTGCGGCGCGCCCTCCGCGCTGTGGCGGACGACGATAATGTCGGCGCTGAGCGCCTCGAGCGTTTTGCCGGTGTCCAGAAGCGTTTCGCCCTTGGTGAGCGACGACGTCTCGGCGGTGAAGTTGATCACGTCGGCGTTAAGCCGCATGGCGGCCAGCTCGAAACTGATGCGCGTGCGGGTGGACGGCTCGACGAAAAGATTGATCACCGTGCGTCCGCGCAGGGCCGGCACTTTTTTGATCGTACGCTCACCGACCGCCTTGAAGGCGCGAGTGGTGTCGAGGATGACGCGAATCTCGTCGGCACTCAGCGACTCAATGTCGAGCAGATGTTTGCGAGTCCAATTCATTCGTTGGGGCTGATGGATTGCAGTGTGACCGTGTCGTCGCCGCCGGTCTCACTCAGCGAAACCTCGATGCGTTCATCGAGCGCGGTGGGGATGTTTTTGCCGACGAAGTCCGGCTTTATCGGCAGCTCGCGGTGGCCGCGATCAATCAGCACCGCGAGCTGGATACGCCGCGGCCGGCCGAGGTGATGCACGGCGTCGAGCGCGGCGCGAACGGTGCGTCCGTTGAACAGCACGTCATCGACGAGCACGACCGTTTTGCCCTCGACATCGAACGGCACCTCGGTCGGCTGCACACTGACGATGCCGCGCTGGCTGATGTCGTCGCGGTGCATGCTGACGTCGAGCACGCCAAGCGGCGCGTCGTGCCCCCAAATACCGGCGAGCAACTTGGCCAAGCGCCCGGCCAAGTGAACGCCGCCGCGCTGGATGCCGATCAGCCCGACGCTCTTGCTGTCGGCGTTGGCCTCGGCGATCTCGTGCGCGGTGCGCGTGAGGCCGCGCTGGATCGCGTCGGCATCGAGGATTAGTTTTTCGTCAGCCATGGCAAGGGGTGTGGGCACAAAAAAACGAAACGGCGCAGATCGCGCGGATTCGTATCGTCCAAAGTTGTCTCGTCAGTTTTCGCATGTCCCTTGGCGACCTCACAGGATCGCTTTAAAGGAAACGTGGCGGCGGGTCACTCCCCGGCAGCCTGGCGGCTCTTCCGCCATTTCGTGCGGTGGTTGAGAACCCAGTCCATCAACGCCCGCTCGAACCCAATGTCGCGGCCCGCCCTCTCGGATTCAAGCCATTTGTGTCGCAGCACCTCCTCCCGCTCGGCGAGATACTGCTGATACAGCGACGATTTCTCGAGGAGGGCGTCAGTCGATTTGTCTTTCTCGTCACCCATGGCTCACTTTTCCGACCGGCGAAACGTAGCATCGCCGACGCCGGGCGCAACCCCTTTCACGCAGCTTGGCCCGTGCCAAAAGCGTTGCCTCCGCTTGGCCAAGCGGGGATGCTCGCCCGCCCATGCTCAACGGCAAAATCGATCTGCGAAGCGACACGATCACCCAGCCCGACGCCGCGATGCGCGAGGCCATGGCCAACGCCGTCGTCGGTGACGATGTGCTGGGCGACGACCCGACCGTGCAGGAACTGGAACGGCACACGGCGTCATTGCTCGGCAAGGAAGCGGCGGTGTTCGTGCCGTCCGGGACGATGGCCAATCAGTTGGCAATCCGCTCGCTCACGCGGCCCGGCGACGCGATCGTGCTCGACGGCAACGCACACATTTACTGCTACGAAGCCGGCGCGCCGGCGGCGTTGGCCGGAGTGCAGGTGAGCCTGCTCGATGGCGAGCGCGGGCAGTTCACCGCCGCGCAACTCGAGGCCGTGTTGCCGCCGAGGGACGATCACTTCGCGCAGCCGAGTTTGGTTTGCATTGAGAATACCCACAACCGAGGCGGTGGCAGCGTCTGGCCGCTGGAGCAGATCGAGTCGGTCACGAGCACGGCGCGCGGGCACGGCTTGGCGTTGCACCTCGACGGCGCGCGGCTGTGGAACGCCTCAGCGGCGAGCGGCGTCAGCGGAGCCGGGTACGCCGGCCACTTCGACACGGTGAGCGTCTGTTTTTCGAAGGGACTCGGCGCGCCGGTCGGCTCGATTTTGGCCGGGTCAGCGGACGTGATTGCCAAGGCGCGGTTTTTCCGCAAGCAACAGGGTGGCGCGATGCGGCAGGTCGGCATCCTCGCGGCGGCGGCGGCGCATGCGCTTGAGCACAACCGCGCCCGCCTGGCCGACGACCACGCAAACTGCCGCGCCCTGGCCAACGGCTTGGCCAAGCTGCCCGGGCTCGAGGTCGATGCTGAGGGCGTGGAAACAAACATGCTGTTCATCGGCACCGGCGAGCGCGATGCCGCCGCCTTGGCCAAGCGGCTCGACGAGTCGGGCATCCGTTTGCTCGCCACCGGCCCGCACACCCTCCGCGCGGTGACAAATCTCACCGTGTCGGCCGGGGAAATCGTCCAAGTCATCACCGCCTTCGAGGAGTTGCCCTAACTTGGCCAAGCGCTCGGTTTTCATTTTCAACGCAGATGGTGAGCGCACGTGCCTCGCGTGCCGCCTTGGGCGCCCTCGCCCAAGGCATGGTTGGACTCCGGTGTGCCACCGCACGAATTGATTCCGGCGGGGCGCCGGAATCCGCACGCGAGGCGCGTACGCTCCCCAAACCAAAGCTTGGCCAAGCGAAGGGTGGGGACGGCTGGGGACCAGCCGTCCGTTGTCGAAGCCAATCGTCTCCGGCGCGCAGGGGACATCACGCCCTACCTTGCGCTTGGCCCAGCGCGGTTTTGCGGTTGTGGATATCTTCCCCTCGACCGCGTTCGGCTCGGCGATTAACGTTTGCGCGTGCCAAAGGAGGCTAAACTTACCCCGATGATGGCCCAGTACCGGCAGTGCAAAAACCAACTGCCGACTGGGACGATTCTGCTGTTTCGCCTCGGGGATTTTTACGAGATGTTTTTCGAGGATGCGCAGGAGGCGGCCGGCATTCTCAACGTCGCGCTGACCAAGCGCGGCGACATGCCGATGTGTGGAATCCCCCACCACGCCACCGGCAATTACCTCTCCAAGCTGCTCAAGGCCGGGCGCAAGGTGGCGATCTGTGACCAGGTCGAGACGGCCAAGCCGGGGCAGCTGGTCAAGCGCGAGGTCACGCAGATCCTCAGCCCGGGCGCGCACTTCGACGAGCGAATGCTCGAGGCCGGCCGCAACAATTTTCTCGTCGCCGTGAGCGTGTCCGGCGGCCGGTTTGGTGTGGCGGCGATCGATTTGACGACCGGCGATTTCAAGGTCGCCGAGTTGGAAAACGAGAACGCCATGCTCGCCGAGTTGGAGCGGCTCAACCCGGGCGAGGTGATTTATCCGGAAGAGTCGCAGCGCTTGGCCGCATCGATCGAGCCGAATGTCAGCGTGCTCAACGCCTACGACGGCTGGGTGTTCGCGCTCGAGACGGCGGAGTTCACGCTGAAGGATCATTTCAACGTCGCCGCGCTCGACGGCTTCGGGCTGAAGGGCCGCACGGCGGCGATCGGTGCGGCCGGCGGCGCGCTGCATTACGTCAGCCAACACTTGCGGCGCGACGTGGCGCACTTTACTCGGCTCGCGTTTTACGAGGTCGCCGACACCCTCGTGCTCGATGCCGCGACGCTGAAGCACCTCGAGATTCTCGAGCCGCTGCATCGCGAGGCGCCCAAGCCGGGGACGCTTTACGCCGCGCTGAACCGCACCTCGACGCCGATGGGCGCGCGGCGGCTGCGCGACTGGCTCTCGCAACCGCTCTCGTCGGTCGAGGCGATCCGGCGGCGGCAGACGGCGCTTGGCCAATTCCTCCACAACAGCCCGGCGCTCGACCGGTTCCGCGAAAGCCTGAAGGAAATTCGCGATCTTGAGCGGACGATCAGCCGGTTGAGCATCGGCTCCGGCAACGCACGCGACTTGGTGCAGTTGAGCGGCGCGCTTGGCCAATTGCCGATGCTGCGTGGCATGATCGCCGAGGTGCAACGCGCCATCGACCCCGTTGCGCCGACGCTGAGCGAGGAGATTTTCGACGATGCCGAGCCGGACGGCTCGCCGCCGTTGCTGAGCGAGCTGGGCGGCCAACTGTACGAGCTGCCCGAGGTGACCGGCCTGATTTCACGGGCGATTGCCGATGAACCGCCGCTGACGATCAAGGACGGCGGCATCATCCGCGAAGGCTTTGACCCGGCGCTCGACGAGCTGCGCCGCGGCGCGACCGAGGGCAAGGACTGGATCGCCCAGCTCCAAAAAGAGGAGTCGGAAAAAACCGGCATCACTTCGCTCAAAGTGCGGTTCAATTCTGTGTTCGGTTATTTCATCGAGGTGACCAAAACGAACCTCGACAAGGTGCCGGAGCATTACACGCGTAAGCAGACCATGACCAACGCCGAGCGCTTCATCACGCCGGAGCTGAAGGAGATGGAGGGCAAAATCCTCGGCTCGCAGGAGCGCAGCCAAAAGCTCGAGTACGAGTTGTTCCAGCGCGTGCGCGAGCAGGTGCTCCTGTCGCTGCGGCAGATTCAGCAAATCGCCTCGGCGCTGGCGCAGCTCGACGTGCTCGCCGGTTTCGCCGAGGTCGCCCGGCAGCGCGGCTACGTTTGCCCCGAGGTGCGCGACGACGGCATGCTGCAAATCGACGAGGGCCGCCACCCCGTGCTCGAGCAGGCGCTGGTCGGCGAGCCGTTCGTGCCGAACGACACGCAACTCGAGAGCGACGCCCAGCAGATCGCCGTCATCACCGGCCCGAACATGGCCGGCAAAAGCACGTATATCCGGCAGGTGGCGCTGCTGGCGTTGCTGGCGCACACCGGCTCGTTCGTGCCGGCCAAGCGCGCGCGGGTGGACTTGGTCGATCGCATCTTCACCCGCATCGGCGCGAGCGACGACCTGTCGCGCGGCCAGTCGACCTTCATGGTCGAGATGACCGAGACGGCGAACATTTTGAACAACGCCACCGACCGGAGCCTCGTCGTGCTCGACGAGGTCGGGCGCGGCACGAGCACGTTCGACGGCTTGAGCCTGGCATGGTCGATCGTCGAGCATCTGCACAACCAGGTCGGCGCGAAGACGCTCTTCGCGACGCATTACCACGAGCTGACCGAGTTGGCCGACAGGCTGCCGCGCCTGCGCAACTTCAACGTCGCCGTACGCGAGTGGAACGAGCAGATCGTGTTCCTGCACAAGATCGTCGAGGGCGGCGCTGACAAGAGCTACGGCATCCACGTCGCGCGCCTGGCAGGCGTGCCAAAGCCGGTTATCGAGCGGGCCAAGGCCATCCTGCGCAACCTCGAGGAGACGGAACTTTCTCCCGACGGGGAGGCGCGCTACGTATCGCGGCAGAGCGTCGAGCGGGAGAAACTCCGCCGGATCGAGCCCGCGCCGCAGTTGGACCTCTTCGCGGGCCAATGATGCCTTGACCCCGGGCGCGCGCTTGGCCAGGCTGCGCGGCCCGCTCGGAGAGATGGCTGAGTGGTTGAAAGCGCTCCCCTGCTAAGGGAGTATAGGTTCACGCCTATCGAGGGTTCGAATCCCTCTCTCTCCGCCACTT
>Ga0208879_1002119_pt1 | contig 17958 bp, 16 predicted proteins | sample Knorr_S15_td_Bot_FD_185605 | JGI IMG/M metagenome (GOLD analysis project Ga0208879, IMG submission 185605) | Marine microbial communities from Southern Atlantic Ocean transect - Knorr_S15_td_Bottom_ad_5009_LV_A (SPAdes) (version 2) | ecosystem: Environmental > Aquatic > Marine > Oceanic | place... | reverse complement strand
AACAGAAGATGGTTTTATTGTAATTGCTGTTATAACCAATAAATTTTGGCAGTCTTTACTTAATGTAGTTCAAATTGATGAATTAAGAGATACAAAATTTAATGATTCTGTAGATAGATTAGAAAATCAGAAGTTTATTGAAGATCTCCTTAATAAAAAATTAGAAACAAATTCTTCTAGTTATTGGTTAAACAAACTAAATAAAGCAAGGGTGCCCTGTGGACCTATTAATAGTTTCAGTAAAGCAATATTAGATGAACAAGTTCTACACAGAAACATGATAGTAGAAGTAAATCATCCTGATGGGGGTAAAGTTAAAATGCCAGGGAATCCTATTAAGATGTCTGTCACTAATGAAGACTCGTTCTCCCCTCCTCCTCATTTAGGACAACATACTAATGAAACTTTAGTTGCTTGGTGCAATTATTCTCAGTCGGACATAAAAGGATTAATTAAAAAGAAAGTTATAGCTTAACCATAAATTAATATCAATCTGTCTACTGCAAAGCTTAAAAAGGCTATTATTAACACAACAAGAAGTATAATTAAAAGTAACTTCCAAAATTGAAATTTCTTATCTGCCATATATTGTTTTGCTTAATTATAAATCCTAAGGCAAAATCTATTATAGATGGTAAAACAAGACTTGATTGAAATGGAAGGAGAGGTTATTGAAACTCTTCCTAACACTACTTTTAGAGTTAAATTAGAAAACGAACATGTAATTACTGCTCATATATCTGGTCGAATGAGAAAGCATTACATAAGAATTATGACCGGTGATAAGGTGAAGGTAGAGATAACGCCTTACGATCTAACAAAGGGTAGAATTATTTTTAGAGAAAGATAGTTTAAGAAACCCTGTCTTTACTTTTTACAGAATCTTTCAATTCCATTGTCAGCTCATCGTTTTCTTCATCTACATAAACGATTCCTCCTTTAGATGAAAATTTTCCAAATAGAATTTCTTCTGCTAGAGGTTTCTTAATCGTTTCTTGTATCAATCTTTGCATAGGTCTGGCACCCATAGTTTTGTCGTAGCCTTTATCTGCAATCCAGTTTCTAGCTTTATCTGAAACTTCCAATTGAACCTTTTTATCGTCTAATTGAGCTTGAAGTTCTACTAAGAATTTATCTACAACTGTTTTAATCACATCTTTGCTTAAAGGATTAAAAGAAATCATTGCATCTAATCTGTTCCTAAATTCAGGAGAGAAAGTTTTCTTAATAATCTCTAAGCCATCTTTAGTATGATCTTGAGCATTGAAACCCATCGACGCTCTACTCATATCTTGTGCACCTGCATTTGTAGTCATAATGAAGACTACATGTCTAAAATCTGCTTTTCGACCATTGTTGTCAGTTAAGGTCCCGTGATCCATAACTTGCAAGAGGATATTAAAAACTTCAGGGTGAGCTTTCTCTATTTCATCTAGAAGAATTACAGAATGGGGATGTTTTGAAACAGATTCGGTCAATAGACCTCCTTGGTCATATCCTACATATCCAGGAGGAGCTCCTATTAATCTTGAAACAGTGTGTCTCTCCATATATTCAGACATATCAAATCTTATAAATTCTATGCCCATGATTATTGCAAGTTGTTTTGATACCTCTGTTTTACCTACTCCAGTGGGACCTGAAAAAAGAAAAGAACCAACTGGCTTCTCAACAATTCCTAACCCTGCCCTCGATAACTTTATTGAAGCTGCAAGACTACTTATTGCCTCGTCTTGACCAAAAATTACCCTTTTAAGATTTTCTTCTAGTTTTTCTAAAGAAGCTTTATCTCTTGTTGAAACAGTTTTTTCAGGGATTCTGGCTATAGAAGCAACAATTTTTTCTACGTCTATTGCTGAGACGGTCTTTTTTCTTTTAGATTTAGGTAAGAGTTGTTGTCGGGCACCAGCTTCATCGACTACATCAATAGCCTTGTCTGGTAGAAACCTGTCATTAATATATCGAGAGGATAGCTCGGCAGCTGCTTTTAGAGCGTTTTCTGTATACTTAATACTATGATGATTTTCAAATCTAGTTTTCAAACCTTTAAGAATTTTAATGGTCTCATTTACAGATGGCTCTAGAACCTCAATTTTCTGGAATCTTCGTGAAAGCGCCCTATCCTTTTCAAATATGCCTCTATATTCTTTATAAGTTGTAGATCCTATAAAGCGTAAACTATTCTTTGCTAAAGCAGGCTTTAGAAGGTTTGAAGCATCCATAACTCCCCCAGAAGTTGCTCCGGCCCCAATAATCGTGTGAATCTCATCTATAAAGAGAATTGAATGTTCACTTTCTTCTAATTCTTTTAACACTAGTTTTAATCGCTTTTCAAAATCCCCTCTATATTTAGTACCCGCCAAAAGTGCCCCCATATCCATACAATAAACTGTGCTGTTTTTTATCAACTCAGGTACTTTATTCTCAACTATTAGTCTAGCTATACCTTCTGCAATAGCTGTTTTTCCAACACCTGATTCTCCGACAAGCAAAGGGTTATTCTTGTTTCTTCTAGCCAAGACCTGAATTATCCTTTCCACCTCTTCTTTCCTACCAATTAAGGGGTCTATCCTTCCATTTTTAGCCTCTTCATTTAGATTTAAAGTGAAAGCTTCAAGAGCTGAACTGTGTTTAGGGGATTCTTTACTAACTCCCTCTGATATGGATTCTTCTTCAAATTCTTCATCATTTTTCCCATGGCTTATATAGCTAACTACATCTAATCTAGTTATGCCTTCTTGTTCTAATAAATAAACACTGTGGCTTTCTTTTTCACTAAAAATGGCAACTAATAAATTAGCTCCGTCAACTTCTTTCTTGCCTGAAGATTGCACATGAAAAACAGCTCTTTGAAGAACCCTTTGGAACCCTAAAGTTGGTTGAATCTCCTGATCTTCGTCTTTCTGAATAATTGGTGTAGTTTTAGATATAAAAGACTCAAGATTTTCTTGAAGCGCTTTTAAGTCTGCTCCACAATATTTTAAAACTTCTATTGCTTCTTTATTTTCTAAAAGTGATAAGAAAAGGTGTTCTAAGGTTACAAACTCATGCTTTTTCTTATGAGCCAATTTAAAGGCATCATTGAGATTTTTCTCTAACTCATTATCTAACACTATTCTTCATCCACTGGTTCAATTTCACTAATTAAAGGATGTTCGCTTTCTTTAGCAAAATTATTTACTTGTGAAGATTTAGTCTCTGCTACCTCTTTAGTAAATATACCGCAAACTCCTTTACCATGTGTATGTACTTCTAACATAATTTGGGTAGCTTTGTCTCCATCTATTCCAAAAAAAATTTGTAGTACATAAACAACAAATTCCATCGGCGTGAAATCATCATTAAAAATAATAACTCTATAAAGAGGCGGTTTCTTTAATTTTGGCTTAGCTGTCGCTACTGCAACAGCAGTTCCATTATCTTCTAGATCATCTTCGGGGTCTGAATTTATTGCAGAGAATATTTTTCTGATGAACATTAGTCCATATTATCAATAATTGCTTCTCCAAACTCAGAACATTTAACAAGACTTGCTCCGCTCATTAAACGTTCAAAATCGTAGGTTACCGTTTTATTCTTAATAGTTTCTGAAAGACCTTTTATTATGAGATCAGCTGCCTCTGTCCAGCCTATATATCTCAACATCATTTCTGCTGAAAGAATTAGTGAGCCCGGGTTTACTTTATTTAGACCTGTATATTTAGGGGCAGTTCCATGAGTAGCTTCAAACAAAGCTACCTTATCTCCTAGATTAGCTCCCGGGGAAATCCCTATCCCTCCCACTTCTGCAGCTAAAGCATCTGATATGTAATCTCCATTAAGATTTAAAGTTGCTATAACGCTATATTCGTCTGGTCTAGTTAGTATTTGTTGAAGAAAAGAATCCGTAATTACATCTTTGATAATAATATCCCTTTTAGTAATTGGATTTTTTACAGCAAGCCAAGGTCCGCCATCTATTTCTACTGCTCCGTATTTTTCAATAACTAACTGGTAACCCCAATCTTTAAATGAGCCTTCAGTGTATTTCATGATATTGCCTTTATGTACCAATGTAACTGAGCTTCTATCATTATTTATTGCATATTGGATTGCTTTATCAACTAATCTTTGGGTGCCCTCCTTTGAGACCGGTTTTATACCAATTCCACAATTATCTGGAAATCTAATCTTTGTAACCCCCATTTCATTTATTAAAAAATTAATTAATTTCTTAGCTTCTTCAGAATTAGCTTTCCACTCAATTCCAGCGTAAATATCTTCAGAATTCTCCCTGAAAATAACCATATCTGTTTTTTCAGGATGAACAACAGGACTAGGAACTCCTTCAAAATATCTTATCGGTCTTTGGCAAACATACAGATCAAGTTCTTGCCTTAAAGTTACATTTAAGGATCTAAATCCACCACCAACTGGAGTTGTTAAAGGACCTTTAATTCCAACAAGATAGGCCTCTAAGGCTAAAAGAGTTTCAGAAGGAAGCCAGTTACCTTCACCATAAACTTTAACAGATTTTTCTCCACAATATATTTCCATCCAGGCTATTTTGTTATCATCTCCATAAGCTTTAGATACGGCATTATTGACTACATTCATCATCACGGGAGTAATGTCAGAACCAATTCCATCTCCTTCAATAAAGAGAATGATGGGATTATTGGGAACAATTAATTTACCAGTTGAGTCAAAGTGAATTTTTAACCCATCTTTAGGTTCTTTAATATGTTTAAATTCCATCTTTTTGCGATTAATTTTGTGAGCGGGACCAGAATTATATAGCATATAAACCCTAAATCTAATTGAAACACCTCAAAATGAGTAAAGCTAAAGTGCTTCTGGGACTATCTGGCGGAGTGGACTCTTCTGTGGCTGCTTTGATTTTAAAAAGTGAAGGCTATCAGGTTGATGCTCTGTTTATGAAAAATTGGGAAGACGATGACGGATCTCCTTATTGCAGTGTTAAAGAAGACTTCATGGATGCAGTTTTTGTAGCTGATCAAATTAAGATTAATTTAAGTGAAGTTAATTTCTCTGAAGAATACAAGAATAAAGTTTTTAATTATTTTCTTAAAGAATTAGAGTTAGGAAGAACTCCAAACCCTGACATTTTATGCAATAAAGAAATTAAATTTGATAGCTTTTTTAATTACGCGATGGAAAAAGAATATGACTTTATTGCAACTGGTCACTACGTTAGAAATAAAACATCTAAAGGCTCAACAAGCCTTTTAAAAGGGAAAGATAAAAAAAAAGATCAAAGCTATTTCTTACATTCAGTCAGAGAAGAAGCTTTAGCAAGGTCAATATTTCCTTTAGGTAAACTTAAAAAAACTGAGGTTAGGAAAATAGCAAAGAAAGAAGGATTGATAACCAGTGGTAAGAAAGACAGCACTGGAATATGTTTTATTGGCGAAAGGCCTTTTCCCGAGTTCTTAAATAACTATTTGTCACACAATCCAGGCAAAATCCTAGACGAATATGGAACGGAAATAGGAGAACATAAAGGCTTACCCTTTTATACACTAGGACAAAGACAAGGCTTAGGTATAGGTGGGATGAAAAACTCAACTAATTCAGCTTGGTATGTTGCGAAAAAAGATTTAGCTAATAATATTTTAATTGCTGTGCAAGGAATTAATCACCCTCTTCTAATGTCTAGCAAGCTAGATACTAGAAACCTAGAGCTAGTTAATCCAATTGAAAACAAAAAGTTTTCTGGCAAGGCTAAAATTAGATATAGACAAGAAGATCAAGACTGTCAAATAGAAATAATGAATAACAAATTAAAAATAAAATTTGTTCAGCCTCAAAGAGCAGTCACTCCAGGTCAATCTGTAGTTATTTATCAAGATGAAGTGTGCTTAGGGGGAGGTGAAATTCAAAATATTTCTTAAGGACTTTTATAAACCTCTCCTTCTTTCATTACAAAATCAACTTCTTCTAAAATTGAAATATCTTCTAATGGATTTCCGCTTACTGCAATAATATCAGCGGTTTTGCCTCTTATGAGGCTTCCTAGATTATGCTGTTCTCCAAGTAATTTAGCAGCTTCTAATGTGGCAGACTGTATAGCTTTCATAGGAGGCATTCCAGCTTCAACCATATGTCTAAACTCAGCTGCGTTTTTCCCATGTTCTGAAACACCAGTGTCAGTGCCAAAAGCTATTTTTACACCCGCTTGGTAAGCTCTGCCAAAAGTGTCTTTAATTTTTGGTCCTATTTCAGCAGCCTTAGGTCTAACTAATTCAGGAAAAAAATCTTTTTCTTTAGCCTTTTCAGAAACCCATAAACCGGCAATTATAGTAGGTACATAATAAGTTCCTCTTTCTCTCATCAATTTCATACCTTCTACATCCATTAAGGATCCATGTTCAATAGAATGAACTCCAGATCTAACAGCCCTTTTTATGCCTTCAGCTCCATGGGCATGTGCTGCAACCTTGAAACCATAATCATTAGCTATGTTAACTATTCGAGTTATTTCTTCTTCTGTTAGTTGTGGATTTTGACTATGTTTAGCATTACTTAAAACTCCTCCTGTAGCTGTGATTTTAATTAAATCTGCACCTTCCTTATATCTGTACCTAACTGCTTTTGAAGCATCATCTACATTGTTTACTATTCCTCTGGCTGGCCCAGGATCTGAGGTTAATGATTTGTTCAATGAGTTTGTGGAGTCTCCATGGCCTCCAGAAGAAGCAATGGTTGTTCCAGAAGAAAAAATTCGAGGTCCCGAAACAATTCCCTTCTTAATAGCATTTCTTAAACTAATGGTTACCCCATCGCTGTCTCCTAAATTTCTAACAGTAGTAAATCCTGCTTTAAGAGTCTTTTCTGCATTTGCCACTGCTCTAATTGCATAGTCACCTGAGTTTAAGGTTATTTTTTCTTGGAAAGAATTTTTGTTGTATTCAGAGCCAAGGTGAACATGCATGTCTATTAAACCTGGTAAAACTGTATAACCGCTTAAATCTATATACTTATCATCGGAATCTGGCGTGATAAAACCTACCTCAATAGACTCAATTTTAGAACCTTCAATAACAATACTCATTTCTGATGATGGGACAGAACTTTCTCCGTCTATTAATAAACCGGCATGAATAACTGTTGTGGCATAGGTAATTGGAGAGAAATTAAAGAAAATAATTATTAAAGATAAATATAATTTATTCATTATTAACAGTTTGCTTCCTGGCCAATGAGAACGCAAGTATAGTTGTTCATAAGTTATAATCCCGAATTCAAAAAATGAAATTTTCAGATTTATCTTCGATTTCTCCTATTGATGGAAGATACTCTAAGCTTGTAACAGAGCTTCAAGACATATTTAGTGAGTATGGACTTATTAAGTATCGAATTTTCGTTGAAATAGAGTGGTTTATTCATCTTTCATGCCAGTTAAATATTAAAGAATTGCCTAAATTAACAAAAACCTCTGCGAACTCTCTTAGAGCTATACATAATGAATTCAATTTAAAAGAAGCCAAGAAGGTAAAGAATATTGAGAAAAAAACTAACCATGATGTAAAAGCAGTTGAATACTATTTAAAGAACAAACTTTCCGAATCAAAACAACTAAGCGGATTGTCTGAGTTCATACACTTCTGTTGTACTTCTGAAGACATTAATAACATTTCATATGCCTTAATGGTTAGAGATGCTTCTGAACTTTTAATTTCATCTCATACCAAGAATTTAAATGCTCTTTTAAAAAGAAAAGCTCATCTTTATGCAAGCATTCCCATGTTATCTAGAACACATGGCCAAGCAGCAACTCCTACTACTGTGGGAAAGGAATTAGCCAATTTTTCTTCTAGAATTGACCGTATAACTAGGGACATAGTTGATACGAGATTAAGTGGAAAAATGAACGGAGCTGTAGGGAACTATAATGCTCATTTAGTAGCATACCCTAAAGTCAATTGGGAAAAGATATCCAAAACCTTTGTTCAAAATTTAAACCTAGATTGGTCCCCTTATACCACTCAAGTTGAACCTAAAGACAATATGGCAAAGCTATTTCATGACCACGGACGATTGAATAATGTTTTGTTAGATCTTTCTAGAGATTTATGGGGCTATATCTCTCTTGATTATTTTTCACAAACTTTCAGTAATAAAGAAGTGGGTTCTTCTACAATGCCTCATAAAATTAATCCAATAGACTTTGAGAATGCAGAAGGTAACCTAGGTATGGCTAACTCAATGTTTCATCATTTAGCTTCTAAGATAACTGTTTCAAGGTGGCAAAGAGACTTATCTGATTCAACTTCCATGAGAAATATAGGTATTTGTTTTTCCTACACTTTAATAGCTATGACTTCATTGGTGAAAGGACTTAACAAACTTGAAATAAATCGAAAAGTAATTAAACATAATTTAGATAACTCCTGGGAAGTCCTTACAGAAGCAATCCAAACCATTATGAGAAAACATGGAGTCAAAGGAGGATATGAAATGATAAAGGAAGCTGCTAGAGGAAAAAAGATTACAAAAAAAGAAATACACTCAATTATTCAAGCTCTAGATGTACCTGCTCATGAAAAAAATAAACTTCTATCACTCACTCCTTCAACATATTTAGGTTTAGCCAAGAAGCTAGCCAAAGGTATTTAAAACCTTAGCTAGGACCCTTTTATTGATTTATTCTTCGTCTTAGTTAAAATCCTCATCTTTCTGGTTATAAGTTATTAAAAAACAATAAATTTTATAGCGGTGTAAAACTTTTACAACAAAGACCCTAAAGACATGACTAAATATAAAGAACTCATAAAAGAACTCAAAAGTCTAAAAGATGACAAAGGCTCAACTCTAGGTGGAATAGACCCTGAACATGCAGCAAGAATGAGACTACAAAATAGATTTTCAACAGGTCTAGAGATAGCTAAATATACTTCAAATATAATGCATGCTGATATGAAAGAATATGACAAAGACCCTTCCAAATATACGCAATCACTAGGTTGTTGGCATGGTTTTATTGCCCAACAGATGGTCATGGCAGTTAAGAAGTATCAAAAAACAACTGCAAAAAGTTACGTATACCTTAGCGGATGGATGGTAGCAGCCTTGAGATCAGAATTTGGACCTCTTCCAGATCAAAGCATGCATGAGAAGACTGCAGTACCCTCGTTAATTAATGAAATTTACACCTTCTTAAAACAAGCAGATGCTAGCGAATTACAACACCTATTTATAGAGTTAGACGAGGCTCGAAAAAAAGGAGAAAACGAAGACAAAATCATTCAAAAGATTGATAATTTTGAAACTCACGTTGTCCCCCTAATTGCTGATATTGATGCAGGTTTTGGAAACGAAGAGGCAACTTATTTGCTAGCCAAGAAAATGATTGAAGCGGGTGCAGGTTGTATACAAATTGAAAATCAAGTTTCTGATGTAAAGCAATGCGGTCACCAAGCTGGAAAAGTTACAGTCCCACATGAGGATTTCTTATCTAAAATTAACGCCATTAGATACGCTTACGTAGAGTTAGGAGTAGAAAATGGATTGATAGTTGCTAGAACAGATTCCCTAGGAGCCGGATTAACTCAAAAGATTCCTGTATCAAGCGAGCCTGGAGATATTGCAAGTAGATATAACCATTTCTTAGAAACTGAAGAAATAGCTGATTTGAAGGAATTAAATCAAAATGATATAGCTATTCAGCAAGACGGTAGACTAGTTAAACCGGTAAGACTTGAGAATGGATTATATGCTTTTAAGAAAGATACTGGGGTAGATAGAGTCATACTAGATTGTATAACCAGCCTAGAATCCGGAGCTGATCTTTTATGGATTGAAACAGGGACACCTAATCTCAAACAAATAGCTGATATGGTAAATGAAATTAGAAAACTTCACCCTCAGGCAAAACTTGTCTATAACAACTCCCCTTCTTTCAATTGGACGTTAGCTTTTAGAGAGCAAGTTTATGCAAAGTGGTTAGAGTCTGGCAAAGACGTATCTAAGTATCCTAATCCAGCAAAAGAACCAAAAGCGTTAATGGATGAAAAGTTTGATAAGTCAGCACTATCTCTAGAAGCCGATGAATTGATAAAAGAGTTCCAGAAAGATGCGTCAAGAGAAGCAGGAATTTTTCACCACCTTATAACTCTTCCTACCTATCATGATACCGCTCTTGGTACTCATGTTTTAGCAGAAGGCTATTTCGGAGAAAAGGGAATGTTAGCTTATGTCAAAGAAATCCAAAGAAAAGAAATTAGAAGGGATCAAGCCTCTGTTAAACATCAAGATTTAGCAGGAACTACTATAGGCGATAAGCATAAAGAATATTTTTCTGGTGACAATGCTCTTCTTGCAGGAGGTAAAGGCAATACTATGAATCAGTTCTAGCTAAGAAAACCAGTTTCTTTACTTACACTTAGCTGGATTGCCACCGCAAATTTCACAGTCTCCACCGTCTCCCAATGCTTTTAATCCACCACATGAACCTGCTATCGGTTTCCTACCAAATATTACACCTATAGACATAGATAAAAATATCAATAAGAGAATACTAAATGTAATAAGTATTGTACTCATGTTTAAATTTTAATCTTCTTCAAAACCATTTAGAAGTCTTCACAATATAATTTTCATTTTCTTTTAAAATATAAACAGTTCTTATTTTATGAATATTTGAATACTTTAAACCTTGGTCGGGACCCATAACATTCAAAGCCGTAGCCAAAGCATCTGCTTTCATAGTATTTTCTGCTAAAACACTTACTGACACATGCTTTTTCTTTAAAGGCTTAAAGGTAGATGGGTCAATAGTATGAGAAACTATTAATCCATCTTTATTTTTAAAATTTCTGTATTCACCTGAAGTAGCTAGAGATAAATCTTTGTTGTCTCTTGAAGATAAAGTTATAAGAGGAGTGTTAATGGAACCTGGATTTTCTATTCCTACAACCCATGGCTCTGAAGAAGATTTATGGCCTTTAAATTTAACCTCACCGCCTAATTCAATTAGATAGGAATTAATTGACTTAGAATCTAAATATTTAGATAGAAGATCAATAGCGTAACCCTTAGCTACTGCCGACATATCTAAATAAACATTTTGTGTACGTTTTATTCTTTTCTCTTTAGGATCCACTTCAAACGAGAAACAATTTACTTCTTTTTTTAATCCTTCTAACAGACCAGTATCGTATGAATTAGATAGCTCCGGTGGACCAAATCCATAATAATTAACTAAATGGCCAACACTAATATCAAAAGAACCGCCTGTAGATAAGCAGGTTTCCTGTGAAAATAATGCCACTTCTATAAAATTATTTGAAACATTGATCCACTCATTAATATTTGTGGCATTTAGATATGAAATAGAAGATGAATTAATGTAAGTCGACATCTCTAGGTTTACTGAGTTGAGTACATTAAAGATATCCTTTTCTATGCTGCTATCCTCAAAATCTACAAGAATAACTTTATAGGAAGTTCCCATTACCTCCCCTTTAAAATTTAAAGTCTTATTTTCGTAGGTTAAGAATGTAACTAAGAGTATGAGGGCTAAGGAAAGAAAGAAAACAAGAAAGTAAGATCTCTTATTTCGTGCTCTCAATAGGTCAGATACTAAAGTCATCAAATCTGATATCTTCAGGTTCAACACCCAAATCGTCCAGCATGCCAAATACAGCATCCATCATGGCTGGAGGTCCGCACATATAGTACTCACAGTCTTCAGGAGCCGGATGTGCACTTAAATACCCGTCAAGTATAACTTGGTGTATGAAACCTGTTGGTCCATTCCAATTATCCTCAGGTTGAGGGCTATCTAAGGCCAGAGTCCATTCAAAATTGTCGTATTTTCTAGCTAGTTCATCGTACTCATCTTGATAAAACACTTCTTTAAGACTCCTTGCACCATAGTAGAAAGTGATCTTTCTTCTACTGTTAAGTCGTAATAATTGATCAAAAATATGGGATCTCATGGGGGCCATACCCGCCCCTCCGCCTATAAAAATCATTTCAGCATCACTTTCATTTGCATAGAAATCTCCAAAAGGGCCAAATATAGTTAATTTATCTCTAGGTTTTAAGTTAAAGAGGTAGGAAGTCATTTCTCCAGGAGGAAAATCAGTTCCAGGAGGCGGAAGTTCTATTCTTACATTAAACTTCATTACGCCCTTCTCTTCTGGATAACTTGCCATTGAATAAGCTCTTATTACATCCTCCTTAATAGAAATAGAGTTATTCCAAAAATTAAATCTTTCTAAATCTTTATGATATTTTTCAGCTATATCAAAATTCTCAAAATCTATCTGGCAAGGTGGTATTTCCATTTGCACATATCCACCTGCCCTAAAAGTTATTTCTTCATCTTCAGGTAATTTAATTATGAGTTCTTTAATAAATGTAGCAACATTTTCATTAGAAATTACTTCACATACCCATTTTTTAGCACCAAAAACTTCATCAGGAACTTGTATTTTCATATTATCTTTTACAGGAACCTGACAGGAGAGTCTCCAGCCTTCTTTTTTTTCTCGATTTGTAAAATAATTTTCTTCGGTAGGAAGAATTGAACCTCCTCCCTCTGAGATTAAACATTTACATTGCGCGCAGGTTCCTTTTCCTCCACAGGCAGAAGAAAGAAACATATCTTGACTAGCTAAAGCTTGAAGTAACTTTCCTCCAGCTGAAACATTCAAAGTTCTATCAGGATTATTATTTAATTCTATTTTAATATTCCCAGTAGCAACTAAAAATTTTCTTGAGAATAAAATTATTATTACCATAAAGTTAACTGCCGCTGTAAAAGCTATTACGCCTAAAAATATATCGTTTTGAAAATCAATCATGACTACAAAACAATTCCACCAAATGACATGAATCCAAAACACATGAGACCAACTGTTATAAAAGTAATACCCAGACCTTGAAGACCTTCTGGAATGTCTGCATATTTAAGTCTTTCCCTAATACCAGCTAAAGCCAATATAGCTAATGCCCAGCCGACTCCAGCCCCAAATCCATAAACTACACTTTCTACAAATAGATAACTCCTCTCTACCATAAATAGAGAAGCGCCTAAGATCGCGCAGTTGACAGTAATAAGAGGTAAGAAAGATCCCAAAGCGTTGTATAAGGTTGGTATGAATTTATCAAGAAACATTTCTAATATTTGAATGACAGCAGCAATAATACCTATGTAACACATAAGACCTACAAACTCTAAATTACTGTTTGGTAACCCAGCCCATTCAAGGGCACCTTCTTTCAGAAAATATATATAGATAAGATTATTAATAGGTACAGTTATGGTTAATACAACAATTACTGTCACTCCTAAACCTGCTGCAGCTTTAATCTTTTTTGAGATAGCTAAGAAAGTGCACATGCCTAGAAAATATGCCAAAGCAATATTTTCGATAAAAACTGCTGAGATAAATAAATTTAGATAGTATTCAAACATTTCTTAGATCCTTGGTTTTACTTCTTTTGTTTCTAAATTATTCCTTGCTATTCTGTATTCTGGCTCTTCTATCTGTCCTGTCTTCCAGCTTCTTAGCAGCCATATAAAGACTCCAATTATAAAAAAGGAACTTAAAGGTAAAAGCGCAAAATTATTACCAGGATACCAACCACCGTTTTGAACGAGAACCAAGATTTCATATCCAAAAAAAGATCCCGATCCAAAAAATTCTCTGATTGTAGCAACTATAATTAAAATTAAACTGTAGCCAATTCCATTACCCAAACCGTCAAGAAAACTTGGCCAAGGAGAATTTTGCATAGCGAAGCCTTCCGCTCTTCCCATAACTATGCAATTAGTAATAATTAAACCTACAAATACACTCAGAGTTTTACTACTTTCATAGTCATATGCCTTTAGTAGTTCGTCGACAAGGATGACCAAAGAGGCGACTATGGTCATTTGAATAATCATCCTTACATTCGTAGGAATGTGGTGCCTAATTATTGATACGAATAGATTGGATAAACTCACCACTGAGGTTAAGGCTACGCACATTATGAGAGTTACGTATAAATTTGAAGTAACAGCTAAAGCAGAACATATGCCCAAAATTTGAAGAGCAATAGGATTATCATTAAAGATAGGATTTAAAAGAACTTCTCTAGTCTTAGACATTAAAAATCTCCTTTTCTTCTAACTCTTTTTTTAGTTTTTTTAAGAATTTCCCATAACCTAAATCCCCTAACCAGAAAGAAAGCATGTTACTTACTCCTGTGCTGGTTATCGTAGCTCCAGAGAGGCCATCAATTTGATAATCTGCTTCTGAAGAATCAGGATCAACTAATCCTTTTATTACCGATATTTTTACTTCCCCTGATTGAGAGTATATTTTTTTGCCTTTCCACAACGACTTCCATCTGGGGTTGTCCACTTCAGCTCCCAAACCAGGAGTTTCTTTGTGAGTATGATATTCCAAACCTATTATTGTCTCTAGATCAGGTTCAATGGCCAAATAACCATAAAGAGTTCCCCACAAGCCTAGGCCTCTAACAGGAAGAACAATGGCCTTTATTTGACCCCCTTCTTTGTAAAAATAGATTTTTGCAAAATTCTCTCTTGTTTTTGATGTTAATACTTTTTTGCTACTTAAAACTATAGAAGTGGTAAGGTCTTTTGAATAATCTTGTGATTCAAAAAGCCGTCCATTAAAAGTATTAGGGTCCAGAGAATCTTCATATTCACCTGTTTCAAGGTTAATGATTTTCTCTTCAATTGATGAGAACAACTCACTCACACTTGTTTTATTTGTTAATAGTCCTGCTGAAGAAAGTATCTTAGACTGTTGATCTTTGAGCTTATTTTGTTGCTGTAAACCTCTTAACTCTACCGCCGCTGTCGAAATTATTATTGAACAAAATAAGCAGACAGATATTCCTACAAATAATGTTTTTAATAAAGTGTCGTTCTTATTCATAAATTTACTTGTTGCTTTAATCTTCTTTTAATATGGGATTCTTTAACGTAATGATCTATTAAAGGTGAAAAAAGGTTCGCAAATAGAATTGCCAACATCATTCCCTCAGCAAAAACTGGATTAACTACTCTTATCAGCACCACCATAATTCCTATGAGAACACCATAAATCCACCTTCCTGGATTTGTATGTGAACCAGTAACAGGCTCAACAGCCATAAAAACTAAACCAAATGCATAACCTCCTATAATGATATGCCAAAGGAAGGTTACATTGAACATTAGATTAGTGTCTGAATCTATAAGGTTAAATACAGAACTAGTAATTAAAGTGCCTAAAAGAACTCCAAGAACTACCCTCCACGAAGCTACCCTTGTCCACAAGAGTAAGAAAAGACCTAATAAAATAAAAAGTGTTGATGTCTCTCCAGAAGAACCTGGAATGCTTCCTACAAAGGCTTCCATCCAAGAATAGCTAGACTGAATACCGTTTAAGCCTTCCTGAGCACCAATGCCTAAAATAGTAGGAGAACTAAAACCATCCAAGGCAACCCAAACTGAATCACCTGACCAATAAGATGGGTAAGCAAAATATAGAAAGACTCTGCCCGTTAAGGCGGGATTTAGAAAATTTTTCCCCGTTCCACCAAAAATTTCTTTTCCTATGACTATTCCAAAACTTATTCCTATTGCGACTTGCCAAAGGGGGACGTCTGGTGGGCAGCAAAGAGCAAAAAGAATAGTAGTAACGAAAGCGCCTTCGCTGATCTCATGACCTCTTACAGTAGCAAATATCATTTCCCATATTATTGCTACGACAAAAGTGACTGCATAAATTGGTAAAAAATAACATGCGCCAAACCAAAAACAATCTACAAAACTATTTGGATCATAGTTACAAACTAAATTGATAAAGATGAAATGCCAATCTTCTGTAAATTTTCCCCCTCCTTCCACTGCACCTGAAAGGGCTTGAAAACCTATGTTATACATGCCATAAAACAATGCTGGGAGTGTGGCAACCATCACCGTGACCATTACTCTTTGTACATGTGAAGCATCCCGAATATGCAACAAACCAAAGGTCCTTCTACTAGAGGAATAAAAGAAATTTTCAACTACATCGAAAATAGCCGACCATCTTTCAAATGTTCCACCTGAAGAGAAGGAAGGTTTTAAATCATCAAAAACTTTTCGTAATCTATCCATTTCAACTAACCTTCGGTCTCTATAGTAGTTAACCTTTCTCTTAATAAACGACCAAAGTCATGTTTAGAAGGACAAACAAAACTACAAAGAGCTAAGTCTTCTTCATCTAATTCTAAAACACCCAAAGACTGTAGCTCTTCCGTGTCACCAACGGCTAGTTGTCTTAGTAAAAGTGTTACGAGCAAATTTAAAGGAAAGACTTCTTCATAAACTCCTAAAGGAAGGATAGATCTATCTGGACCGTACATACTTGCCTTAATATCAAATTTTTTATTTTTAAATAAGGAAGTAATAAAAATGCCTAGTTTAGAAAATTTATTCCTTCCCAATAACACCCAATCAAATAATTCTCTGTCAGAAGAACTGGGTTCTTCTATAACACAAATTTGATTATGGTATTTACCTAAATAAGAATAAGGCCCGGTTGCCTCTCTTCCATTTATTAAAGATCCGCTTACGATCCTATTATCAGATTGATTTAATTCTCCCGCACAAATTTCATCAATACAAGCTCCTATTCTGGTCGAGATAATTCTCGGATGGTTAATTTTCGGACCTGATAAACATACATAGGTAGTCGTAGGTATCTTTCCCGTTTTAAAAAAAGATCCAATTAAAATTACGTCAGAATAGCTAAGATGCCAGTTAATATTGCTCAATGAAGCAGGAGAAATGAAATGCATATGAGTTCCAACCAAACCTGAAGGGTGAGGTCCTGCAAAAGTATGTTTGTTGACTCTGTCTTGCAATTGAATATTTAGAGTACTTTTTTCTTTTGTACAGATATGAATAGGACAGTCAGACAAGAGCTTTATAGCTGAAATTCCAAGTTCAAAATCTTCTATATTTGAGGAGATAACTATTTCTGGATCCATTGCAAGAGGATTTGTATCCATGCAATTTAAAAAAATTGCTACTGGATTTGAAGAAACAGAAGGAATTCTACTGTATGGCCTGGTTCTAAAAGAGGTCCAAAGACCAGAATTTATTAAGCTTTCTCTAATAGAATTAGAAGTATGATTAGAAAAGTCTGTAGTTTTAATTGAATCAAAAGAAACTTTCTCTTCATTCTGATCTAATTCTATTACAACAGATTGTAAAGCCCTCCTCTCTCCTCTATTAATAGATTCAATCACACCGCCAGCAGGAGAGGTAAATAGTACACCTAGGTTTGCTTTGTCCTCAAACAAAGGCTGTCCTATTTTTACTTCATCACCTTCTTTAACCAGCATAGCAGGTTTTAGACCATGATAATCTGAGCCAATTAATGCAACAGAACGAGGTTTTTTAAAGTCAGTAATCTTGTGTTCGGAAGAACCGGAAATAGGAATATCTAAACCTTTTTTTATTTCTATCATTCCCTCTCAAAATTTGAGGTGAACCTAAATTCCTAAGGAGCAGTAAAATCCGCGCGTATTATAGTGTTGAAGGGCTTACTTTACTAGGTAGATTATTGATATTCAGGATATCTTTTATAGGTCAGTCCAACCATCTCTTTAGCCAATCCTAACAATTGGACCGTATACCCAAATTCGTTGTCGTACCAAACATAAAGAATAGAGTTATTTCCATGACAAATGGTTGCAGCTGAATCAATAATTCCCGCATATCTATTTCCAACAAAGTCTGAGGAAACGACTTCACTAGAATTGGTGAAATCTATCTGATCTTTATAAGAGGAATGAAAAGCAATTTGTCTAAGGAAATTATTTAGTTCAAAGGAATCAGATTTTTTCCTCAGGTGCAGTTTCATGATAGCTAGAGATACATTGGGTGTAGGAACTCTTATTGCATTAGCTGTTAATTTCCCTTTTAATTCTGGCAGAACTTGACCAACAGCTTCGCCT
>Ga0208879_1002117_pt1 | contig 17967 bp, 16 predicted proteins | sample Knorr_S15_td_Bot_FD_185605 | JGI IMG/M metagenome (GOLD analysis project Ga0208879, IMG submission 185605) | Marine microbial communities from Southern Atlantic Ocean transect - Knorr_S15_td_Bottom_ad_5009_LV_A (SPAdes) (version 2) | ecosystem: Environmental > Aquatic > Marine > Oceanic | place... | reverse complement strand
GCGCATACAATATTTAGCAAATGATTTATCAAACGGATATGCTAGTGGGATTGACATGAAAGTAAATGGGGAGTTTGTAAGTGGAGTGGAAAGTTGGGCAAGTTTATCAATAATGAAAACGGAAGAAGATATTGTTGGGGACACTAAAGTGGATGCTAACGGAAATATAGTTGAGGTGGGCTTCATTCCTAGGCCAACTGACCAAAGGGTTAATTTTTCCATGTTTTTTCAAGATTATATTCCTGGGAACCCAAATTATAAAATGCACCTAAATATGGTATACGGAACAGGTTTACCTTTTGGTCCTCCTAATTCAGAAAAGCACCAAGATATATTACGAATTCCTGATTACAGAAGAGTTGATATTGGTTTTTCGGCAGTACTAAAAGCAGCTGACAAAAGAAGTAAACTAAAATGGCTGAATGCTTTTAATAGTATTTGGATATCAGCTGAAGTCTTTAATTTATTAGATATCAATAATACTGTTTCCTACCTTTGGGTAGCGGATGTAAGTGGAAGGGAATATGCGGTACCCAACTACCTTACTTCACGACAGCTTAACGCTAAGTTAATTCTTTCTTTCTAATAACCTTACGTAAGCTTCTCTGCTAAAGAGTTATTGTAAATGGATTTATAATCAGCAATACTACCAAATCTTTTATCATCAATTCTAATTTCACCCCTTGTAACATGACCTAACAATACAAAAGGTGTTTCCATCTCTTTAAAAGCATCTAAAAAAGCATCCTCCCCTGTTTCGGTAACAGAAACAATTACTCTTGATGGCGCTTCACCAAATAAGAAAGCATCTTCTCTAACCTCTGAGCTACTTATAATTTCAAATCCTAAATTATTTGTAAAAGAGCTTTCTAATAAAGTAATAAATAGTCCTCCATCAGCAACATCATGTGCCGATTCAATTACACCTGCTCTTATCAGTTTTGTAACTGTTTTTTGCATTTCATACTCAGCATCTAAATCAAACTTAGGTGCTGGCGATTCTTTTAATCCATGATAAGAAGCTAAATACTCAGAACTTGAAATATCATTTTCACACTTACCAATCATATAAATTAAATCTGACTTTCCTTTAAAGGCTAAAGAAGTAATGTGTTTTTTATCTTCTACAATTCCTAACATACCAATAGTTGGTGTTGGGAAAACAGGAGTTTCAACCCCATCAATTGCCGATTGATTATAGAAACTTACATTTCCACCCGTTACAGGAGTTTTGAATTTTAAACAAGCTTTACTCATTCCCTTAATAGCACCAACAAATTGCCAGTACACTTCAGGATTATACGGGTTTCCAAAGTTCAAACAATTCGTAATTGCTGATGGAATACCACCCGAACAAACAATATTACGAGCTGCCTCCGCAACTGCGATTGCAGTACCTTCTTCAGGATTTGCATTTACCATTCTAGCATTGCAATCAACCGTCATTGCTAATGCTTTATCTGTTTCTTTTAAGTTTACAATTCCTGCATCAGTTGGTAAGTTGGTGCTCATATTAACTGTACCTACCATAGAATCGTACTGCTCATACACCCATCTTTTAGAAGCAATATTTTCGTGTCCTGTTAAGTATTTTGCAACCTCAACCAAATCTTTTGGCTGTTCTATACTATCAATATTGAATTTTTTCCACTCTTCAAAGTAAGCTGGTTCAGTATATTCTCTATGATAAACTGGTGCTCCTCCTCCTAATACTAAATCATCACAAGGTACATCAGCTACTAATTCTCCATGCATAAAATATCTTACTCTTTCTCCTTCTGTAACAACCCCTATTTCTTCACAAGACAAATCCCACTTATCAAAGATTACATTTACAATATCTTCTTTCCCTTTCTCAACAACAACTAACATTCTCTCTTGAGATTCAGAAAGTAAAATTTCCCAATCTTTCATGTCTGATTGACGAGTAGGAACTTTATCCAACCACAATTCCATACCGTGTTTTCCTGCTGCCGACATCTCGTTAGTAGAACACGTAATTCCTGCTGCTCCCATATCTTGCATGCCCACTACTGCATCCGTTTTTCCTAATTCTAAAGTAGCCTCTAATAATAATTTTTCTTGAAAAGGATCACCAACTTGTACTGCTGGTAAATCATTTACTGAATCTTCCGAAATATCTTTTGATGCAAATGAAGCACCATGTATTCCGTCTTTACCAGTACGAGAACCAACAATAAATACTGGATTTCCTACTCCTGATGAAGTAGCAGAAATCATATCTCCTTTCTTCATTATTCCTGCTGAAAATGCATTTACTAACGGGTTTGTATTGTAACATTTATCAAAGAAAACCTCTCCTCCAACAATCGGGATTCCGAATGCGTTACCGTAATCACCAATTCCTTTCGTTACTCCTTTCACTAACCATTTTGTTCTATCTAATTCGATATTACCAAACCTAAGTGAATTTAATTGTGCCACTGGGCGAGCACCCATTGTAAATATATCTCTATTGATACCACCAACCCCTGTAGCAGCACCTTGGTAAGGTTCTAATGCTGAAGGATGATTGTGCGATTCTATCTTGAAACAACATGCTAAACCATCACCAATATCAACCAATCCTGCATTTTCCTCTCCTGCTTCTACTAACATATGAGGACCTTCTTTTGGTAATTTCTTAAGCCAAACAATTGAGTTTTTGTAAGAACAATGCTCTGACCACATTACGCCAAAAATACTCAATTCACAAAAGTTAGGTGTACGGCCCAATATCTCTTTTATTTTATCAAACTCCTCAGGGAGCAAACCCATTTCTTGAGCTTGTTCAAGGGTAGATAAAGTAAGTGTTGCCTGTGATGACATATCATATAAATTTTTAGGTTGCAAAGATAGTTTTTAGAAATGAGTTTTAAGCCGCTAATAGCAAATTTCATTTAGGGTTCTCAATATATTTTTTAAAAACTAAATTTAGAATATCTTAGGATTATAATTTTCTGGAATTTTTCCCTGTAAATCGGAAAACTGTTCTTGTATAAATAACATGTCTTTATCAATATTTCCACTAGGTAAAAACTGATTAAAGATGCCTATTTCTTTATTTTTATAATCCAATTTTAAAAATAGTATCGGTACTTTAGCTTTAGTAGCAATAAGGTAAAATCCGGTTTTCCATTTTACAACTCTTTTTCGAGTTCCTTCAGGTGAAATTCCTAAAATAAACCTATCGGAACTTTCATACTTTTCGACAATCTGATCCACTACATTATGATTTGAATTACGATAAACTGCTATACCTCCATTCCATTTTAATAAAGTGCCTATAATCGGTACAAAAAGTTCACTCTTTATTAAATATTTAGGTACAACTCCAATAATGTAAGCATAACATCTGCCCATTAAAAAATCCCAATTAGAGGTATGTGGTGCAGCAATAACCAAGCATTTTTTAGGATAGACTGATGGGCCTATTACTTTCCATCCAATGCATTTAAAAATTAGCTTTGAAAGTATTCTTTTCATTATAAATATTTTTACAAAGAAAAAACATTTTATATTTATATCAGCAAAAATTGTAAGTTTGCATCACAAAAAAAAATTAACATGAAAGCAAAACAAATTGTACTTTTACTTATTCCTATAAATATCATATTGGCTTACTTTGTTTACAATAGCATTAACAGTGAAGTTGAATTCCAAAAAGTAGCCAAAGTAAGAATAGCGGAGAACATTCAAAAACTGAAAGATTTAAGACAAGTTCAGATTGCTTTCAAAAAAGTAAACAATACTTATGCTAATAATTTTGATGTTCTTATTGATTTTTTAGAGAATGATTCAATGCCAATAGTAAAAGCTATTGGTGAAACCCCTGACACCTTAACGGATGTACAAGCACTTGAATTAGGTATTATTAGCCGAGATACTGCTTATATACTAGCAAAAGAAACCGTATTTGATAATGTTTATTTAAACAGCAGAAATGAAAATTTTCCATTGGAATTAGCAGCACTTACTCAGGTTCCACACTCTGATGAAAATTACAATATTAATGCTGGTATAGTTGAAAAAGGAAAAGTATTGGTGCAGGTATTTGAAATTTCAGCTACTTATGGTGCCGTATTTACAGGTCTTGATGCCAAAAATAAAAGTTATGAATTAGATGGCTTATTAAAAGTAGGATCAATGGATGAAGCTTCATTAAATGGAAACTGGGGAGAATAGTCCTAATCTGATACAATCAAATAATTTTAATATTGCTTTTTCTGAGCAATATCATTTATCAATACAAATAGGATTAACTAATTGTGCATTTAGTATTTTAGATATTAATGACTTAAACTATCAGTATTTTAAATCTCACAATTTTACGGCAAATTCGGTGAAAGAAAGTGCCGATAAACTGACTGCAATTATAGGTGAAAGTGAGGTGCTCAAAGCTACTTTCTCTTCCCTATCAGTTACTTATGAGGGCTTTCCAAACACTTTAGTACCGCTTGCTGTTTATGATGTAGAAAACAATAAACAAATCCTTGAGTTAAACACTGATGTATTTGAAAAAATAGGTGCAGATGATATTCATTCGCAAGAGGCAAAGCTTATTTATGCAATTCCTGAAAGTATAGCCTCAATAATCGAGACATTTTTTCCTACAGCAATCTGCAATGCTCAGGAAACAATTCTTATTGAGCAGTATGGACAATTACAAAATTTTGAAACGCAGGCATATATCAACATCAAATCCGCAAAGGTGCTTATCACAATATTCAAGGGGAAAAAGTTAATTTTCAGTAATTCATTTGAGTTTTTTACAAAAGAGGATTTATTGTATTATATACTTTTCAGTTTTGAGCAGTTAAAATTATCGGCTGAAACTATTCCAATGGTGCTTTATGGTGATATTAGTATGGAAGATGAAAATTTCAAATTACTGTATGATTACATCCGAAATATTAGCTTTGGTGTTAGGAGTAATGGCTTTAGTTTTCCTGATGAATTCAATGATTTAGCTGAGCATAAATACTTTGGATTATTCTCACAAGTATTATGCGCATAATATCCGGAAGCCATAAAGGTAGGCGATTAGAAGCCCCAAGCAACTTATCTGTACGCCCAACAACTGATAGAGCAAAGGAGGCGCTTTTTAATATTTTAGAGAATCGATATTATTTTGATGCCAAAAATACATTGGATTTATTTTCAGGCACTGGAAATATTGCTTTTGAGTTTGCTTCAAGAGGGTGCAGCAACATCACAGCTTTAGATAATAATACTGATTGTATCAATTACATTAAATCTACAGCAAATGAGTTTAATTTTAACATCACAGCCATCAAAGGAGATGTGCTGAAGTATCTTGAAAACTGCAAACAACAATTCAATTTTATATTTGCTGATCCTCCCTACGATTATGAAGATTATCAAGCGTTAAAATCCTTAATTTTTGACAATAATTTAATTAAAAAAGACGGATGTTTAATTATTGAGCATGATAAAAAAACTTCATTTGATAATGAGAATGTTGAAGTTAGAAAATACGGAACTATTCATTTTAGTATTTTTTCATTTTAATCGCAAGGCTATTAATTTCCAAACCTTTAATTTAAACAAACTCAATCTAAAATTCCATTCACTTGCTATAAGCTAGTTTATTTTACTATTTTTGAGGCATGTCAAAAATTGCAGTTTTTCCAGGATCCTTTTCTCCATTTACTGTTGGGCATCAATCAGTAGTAGATAGGGCCCTTCTTTTATTTGATAAAATAATTATTGCTATTGGTATTAATTCAGAAAAAAACGAGTTTTTTTCAATTGAGGAGCGCATGGAATGGATTAGCAATGTGTATGGTAATAATTCTAAAATTGAAATTCAACGCTATGAAGGATTAACAGTAGATTTTTGTAAGAATGAGGGCGCTAATTTTATCCTTAGAGGACTCAGGGATTCGCATGATTTTAAGTTTGAAAAGAACATAGCCCAAATGAATAAAGAACTGAATTCAACTATAGAAACCATTTTCATCATCACACCACCAGAAATGTCTCATATTTCTTCATCTATCATCCGTGATATCATTAAAAATGGTGGAGATGTAAGTAAATTCCTACCTAAAGAAATAGACTTGTAAATATATTAAACCAACTAAAATGAACTTAAAAAACCTATTTACAATTGCTATTGCAACACTGCTTTTTGCTTGTACACAAACAGACCCAAATCAAGTTATAATAACAGGAGAAATTACCAATCCAAGAGGAGAATCAGTAACTTTTAGCAATCAAGATACTTCTTACTCCACTACTGCAAATGAAGATGGATCTTTCTCTATTACTTTTAATTTAGATTCTGCTACTTATTTGAACTTTAAACATGGAGTAGAGTACACTACTATGTTTGTAAGGCCTGGCGATAAAATAAAACTGAGCATTGATACAGAAAAGTTTGATGAAACTATTGAGTATAAAGGAAGTTTATCTTCCTCTTTTCTAGCAAAAAAATACCTTTTAAAAGAAGGAAACGATTTCTTTGGTAAAGTGTTTTATATGAGTAGCGCTGAAGAATATAAAAATGCTTTGGATAGTTTTAAAATAGCTGTTATTAATGAGTTTGGTAAAATCACTGACAGTGCATTTATAAAAAGTGAAATTACTAATATTGAAAAAAATATTGACTATTTTATTGGAAGGCAAAAAAAATTAGCTAACTACACAAAAGATGTGAAAACTTATATGTGGGAAACGAGTCAAATAGGAAAGGATTTGAATTTTGATGCTGCTCTTGATTCATTAAATAGTGCAGATTTTAATGAAATGCTAGCACAATATACTTCAGACTTTCAATCATTATTAAATAATGTAACAGATGCAGAATTTATAGTAGATGCCAAAGAGAGAATCAAAAAAACAACTAATAGTTGGTTAGATAAAAAAATCGCAATCGATAATATGCCACAAGAAGGTGAGCCTGCTATTGATTTTACTTATCCTGACAAAGATGGAAACAAATTTTCACTTGCTAGTTTTAAAGGTAATTTAATTTATGTAGACGTATGGGCAACTTGGTGCGGACCATGTAAGGTAGAAATCCCTTCTTTACAGAAATTGGAAGCAGATTATCATGACAAGAATATTACGTTCATGAGTGTTTCGGTAGATACCGATAAAGAGGCTTGGGAAAAGATGGTAGCAGAAAAAGAGTTAGGAGGTGTGCAATTATGGGCTGATGGCTGGAGTAAAATTACTAAAGATTATGCAATTTTTGGTATTCCAAGATTTATGCTTTTTGACGCTAATGGAAATGTAATTTCAACTGATGCACCAAGACCTTCTTCTGAGGATATTAGAGAATTGTTAGACGTTAATTTGTAGATAAAAACTCAACCAATTTCTCTACTGCCTTTCCTCTATGGCTAATGGCTCCTTTTTCGTTTTTTGTCATTTCAGTAAATGTTATTGAAATGTCTTATTTTGGCTATAAGCAATTTTATTTAATGAGAAAATGAAGCAATAATAAATTGATTCTTCAATAGTTTCCTATTATTTGTTATATAGCTCCCCCGACTTTTTCTCTTTTATTATTTCTCATAAATTTTGTATAAGTTTGCATTATAGAAACGACTACTATGGTAATATTTAATAACGAAACATTAAGAGAAGCAGTGCAAGAGTGGTTAGATAATCCTGATTCTACACAAACTAAATACGGACATATTTCAGATTGGGATGTGAGTAGTGTGACTGATATGAGTAGGATGTTTACAGCGGCTGGATATAATGAAGCAACATCTTTCAATCAGGATATAGGTAAATGGGATGTAAGTAATGTGACTAATATGGAAGGAATGTTTACTTCTGCAGAATCCTTTAATCAAGATATTGGTCAATGGGATGTGAGTAATGTGACTTATATGAGAAGAATGTTTATTTCTGCAGAATCCTTCAATCAAGATATCGGTGAATGGAATGTAAGTAATGTGACTGATATGTACGGAATGTTTTATAATGCAGCATCCTTCAATCAAGATATAGGTAAATGGGATGTGAGTAATGTGACTAAGATGTCTGGAATGTTTTATAATGCAGAATCTTTCAATCAAGACATTGGTAAATGGGATGTAAGTAAAGTGACTGATATGAGTAATATGTTTCATGGTACAGTATCCTTTAATCAAGACATTGGTAAATGGGATGTGAGTAATGTGATTACTATGGAAATTATGTTTTATAACACAGAATCCTTCAACCAAGATATTGGTAAATGGGATATGAGTAATGTGACTAATATGAGTAGGATGTTTAATGCTGCACCGTCCTTCAATCAAGATATTGGTAGATGGGATGTGAGTAAGGTGACCACTATGAAAAGTATGTTTTCTCATGCAGAATCTTTCAATCAAGATATAGGTAAATGGGATGTGAGTAAAGTGACTGATATGAGGAAGATGTTTAAAAAGGCAGAATCCTTCAATCAAGATATTAGTAAATGGGATGCGAGTAATGTGACTGATATGTCTGGAATGTTTGATGGGGTATACATAAACACTTGGTATAAACCAACATCTGAAGATGCAGCTACCGAAGAAGTAGAAAGTGAAGAAGTGACTTCATTAGAAGCTTATGCTGAGAGTCTTAATCATAAAGCAGAGGCTTTAGATTTAAAGACATCAATGCAAATTATTGAACAATATCTTTCGAGTCCATATAGATGGGTAAGAGAAGCTGCGGCAAAACATCCAACTATAGACAAAGAATGGATTGAAAAGAGCATGAAGGATCATGAGGAATTGGTTGCTGATTCGTCAACAGTTACTCCATATACTTATGAGATGTATATTGTGGAAGAAATAGAAATCTCGTGTTTTTTAGATAGATATATTTTAAAAGGGTTGATTAATAATCCTAATTGCACATCAGCTATAAGAGATAAGATCACTGTTTTACTTGAAGATAAAGAGAAATATCCAACTGAGTGGGATCAATATGAACTTCAATTTACATCAACGTGTTTTATTACTGGAGAACTTAGAGATTCAGTTTCTTTTCATAGTGTAGCAGAAGCTATTATTAATGGAGGAGATTGGGAGGATTATATTGAAAGTTCTGATAGTGATTGGAGAGATTTTGCTAGAGATGATGAATATGGTCCTACAACTTTAGTAGATTGGGTTATATATCCTGATGGTTCTGAAAGTGACATTGATTTAGATAATTTTTATCCGAAAGATTATGGTCCAGTAGAGGGTGGGTCTAACTATGGTCAGTTGGGTACATTTTTAGATTTTAGATCTGTAATTGATAAGGGTATCTGGATAGATTATATTTTTGATTTAGAATATGAATTTAATCCAAAATATTTAAAACCTATATTCAATGAGCATTCTATATGTGGTATTGTTTCATCTTATGAATACGACAATAAGGAAACCGGTGATTTTGAAGATGATATTACAGGAGAATTTGAAGAAGCTAGACCAGGTGTTGGTGGTGATATATCGCTTTTTGAAAATACTAAGAAAGGGTTAAAACAAATATGGAATTTTAAATCTTTAAAAGAGGAAATGGTGATGAAGAATATCAATGTTACAGATTTGACAGAAGTTACAGAATTTTTAAACAAGAAATTCAACCAATAAACTACATAGTTTTATAAAATAACTCCTTACTCAGAAAATCAAATTAATTTCCTAAGTTTATTTTAGTAGATTGGTTAGCGGTGCAAAAAGTGGTGCAAATTTTAGTTTAAAAGCTTTCTCTAACTCAGAAATAATTGAAAATATTTGATCATTCCACCCTAATAATAATCATATGATCTTTTTCAACCACACTTGTATTTCCTTTTTTAAAACTAAGCAAAACATTTTCAATAGAACTTGACACAATACCTATAAGAGTCGCAACTACCATCAATCCACTAAATAAAGAAAGTAAAGAGCAAATAATAAATAATACACTTTTTGATGGTTTAGATTCTGCGACTAAGTCAAAAACTAAAAGATTACCTGGGTCTAAAGCAGCTAATAATTGAGACAAGAAAGTTTCCCAAAAACTATTATTCTCCCCAACAGGATTTAATTCTTGGATTAAAGATAGCAGAAATAAAAATTATAAATGAGATAAGCACTAAAGGGATTAAAGAAAGAAGAGTCAACCAAATGTACAACCTATATGTTCCTTTAGTAAATTATTTGTAAAAAAGATATTTAATTCTTTTATTCATAATTTTAAATGTTTACCAATTGGGTTAAGAAAAATAAATTACTATTTTTTTTAAATAATCTTAACAATTTAGACGCTAAAAATAACTATTTTTTTTTAATTTGCAGAAAAAAAAAATGGATTCATTTACTATTACAATAATTATTATTTCTTTATCAGGATTTATTGGTGCTTTTATTAAAGGAAAGAAAAAAGATAGGTGCTTAAAAGAATTGAATCAGAGTAATATTCATATTATTAAAATGAATGGGAAGGAGAAGGGAGAAAGCGATATATTAGGACGACTAAATATTGAGGCTAATTGTATGGAAATAAAATTAAATGACAATGCTAAAAAGGAAAACCTAATTCTATATAAGAATGAGTATGTATCAATAAATAAAATTATTCGATATACAGAATTGCAAAATGCAAAAGAAAAAAAAGAGAGGCAAATTGAATTTAATAAGATTACAAACCCCTCCCTATTTAGGAAAATGAAAAGAACAATTATTATTTTCTTTAACATAACAAAAGATGCGATTTTTGAATTATCAGAAACTATGCTTTCTAAAACAAAATTAAGCTCGTTAAATCAGACAGAATTTGTAGAAAGTATAAAAAATCACACATCACAATCAGCAACGATATCAAGTTACCAACCAATATGGGAAAGGTATATAGGTAAAAAGGTAGTTCTTGAACAAATAATTGATAATATTAAAATAGAGTACTCAGGTATTTTGAAGGAGTATTCAGGTAATTATATTTTACTATATGATGTGAGTTTTGAAAATAAATCTCAAATGCAAAATAGTGATATAATTTTTCCAAGAGGGAATTCTGTGATAAGAAATTTATTAAGATAAAGACTTTATATTTACGGAGTTAAAGAAAAAAAATTGTCTGGATATAAAGGTCATATATATGGTGGTGTAATTTTAATGATAATAATCATTCATTTTTTTTATCATTCATTTTTTAACCCTTCATTCATAGAAATATTCTGGTATCTAATTATAGCAACAATGTTTGCTTTATGGCCTGATGTAGATATAAAATCTAAAGGCCAAAAATTATTTTATATAATATTTTTTCTAACTGATCTTTACTTAATTTTTTCTAGTCAATTTAAAATTTCCGCCTTTTTTGGTTTAATAATAATTCTCCCTATACTCTCAAAGCACAGGGGATGGACACACACATATTTAGCCATGTTATTAATTCCTAGCCCAATATTATTTTATCCTATGCTTAGTATTGGTTCAATTGATTTTATAGGATTTCCATATTATCTAGCTGCAATTACAGGTTATCTTTCACATCTTATTTTAGATAAAAAGAATCTATAATATAACGGAAAGGGTCTGTATGTGATGTTGGTGGCACTGTCGATTCTTGGTAAATTCTTCAAATACTTACAGTGTAAAATGTGGTGCAAATTTTAGTTTGAAAGCTTACTATAATCTAGTAAAATAAGTGTTGTTTGTATGCTGCAATTTCTAATCAGAAAATCAAATTAATTTCTTAAGTTTTCTTTAGTAGATTGGTTAGTAGTTCAAAAAAACAACTAATTTCTCAACTGCTTTTCCTCTGTGGCTTATTGCCCCTTTTTCGTTTTTCGTCATTTCAGCAAAAGTAATTTCATATCCTTTTGGTGTAAAAATTGGGTCATAACCAAAACCTTCTGCCCCACTTTTAGTTTTTGTAATTTTCCCATTGCATTCTCCCTCAAACAGATTTTCCTCTCCCTTTATAATAAGTGCAATTACAGTTCTGAATTTTGCATTTCTATTTTCCTCATTTTCTAATTTAGTCAAAACCTTTCGCATATTATCTTCTGCCTTGCAATCCTCCCCTGCATAACGAGCAGAATACACACCAGGAGCTCCACCTAAAGTCTCAATTTCTAAGCCAGTATCATCAGTAAAACAATTAAAGCCATAGTTATCGTACACATATTGTGCTTTCTGCAAAGCATTCCCTTCTAAAGTAGGATTTGTTTCAGGCAACTGCTCATTACAATTAATATCCTTTAAACTCAAAATTTCAATTTCAGCAGGAACTAAAGATCTAATTTCAGATAATTTATTAGCGTTGTTGGTAGCGAAAACTAGTTTCATTTATTGATGATGATAAGGTTCATTATTAAGGATGGTATATCCTCTATATATTTGTTCTACAAAAAATAAACGCACCATTTGATGCGAAAAAGTCATTTTTGATAAAGATAATTTTTCATTTCCTCTTACATATACATCTTCAGAATATCCATAAGACCCTCCAATTACAAATACCAAACGCTTTTTTCCGCTTAGCATCCAGCATTGCAACTTTTCAGCAAATTTAGGAGAAGTAAAGACTGTACCTTTATCGTCCAACAGCACTAAATGATCAGAATTTTGTAATTGTTTCAGTATCAATTCCCCCTCTTTTTTCATGAGTTCCGCATTCGAAAAATTCTTAGCATTTTTTAGGTTTGGAATTTCAAGCATTTCAAATTGTGTGTAATGCTTCAAGCGTTTTTGATATTGAGCAATTCCCTCAATCAAATACTTTTCTGATGTCTTTCCTATTGTCAGTAATACAATCTTCATTTTTTGTATTTTTGGCAATATTAATAAATTTGATTGTATGATAGAGAAAGACCTCTATAACTTTATAAAAAATGCACTAGCAGAAGATATTGGTGATGGCGACCATACTTCATTAGCAAGTATTCCTGTTGAGGCAACTAATAAAGCCCATTTGCTCGTAAAAGATAAAGGTATAATTGCAGGTATTGAATTGGCTAAAATGATTTTTAAGGAAGTTGATTCTTCTCTGAAAATAGAACAGCTCCTACAAGATGGTGATAAAGTGAAATTTGGCGATATTGTATTTATTGTAAAAGGAAGTTCTATCTCAATTTTAACTGGAGAACGATTGGTACTTAATTGTATGCAACACATGAGTGCAATTGCCACAAAAACGGCTTACTTCAACACCTTGATTTCTGGTACAAAGTGTAAATTATTAGATACCAGAAAAACTACTCCGCTTAACCGAACCATTGAAAAATGGGCGGTAAAAATTGGTGGTGGAGTTAACCATAGGTTTGGGCTATATGATATGATTATGATAAAAGACAATCATATTGACTTTGCAGGAGGAATTGCTAATGCAATCCAAAAAACAAAAACCTACCTTACTGACAACAATAAAAACCTAGAAATAATTGTAGAAGCAAGAAGCTTAACAGAAGTAAACGAAATACTTGCTGAAGGAGGAATAAAGCGAATTCTGCTCGATAATTTTGATTACAAAACTACCAAAGAAGCAGTTGCAGTTATTGGTAATAAATGCCAAAGTGAATCCAGTGGTGGAATAACAGAGAAAACGATTGCAGAATATGCGAAATGTGGAGTGGATTTCATTTCAGTAGGGGAACTCACCCATTCTGTACTTAATTTTGATTTGAGTTTAAAAGCAATATCATGATTAAATTTATCATTAAAATTGCTAAAAAGATAAAACCTTGGGGCTTTTCAGGGCTGAGTATTTATGATGTAACTATTTTCTTCTGGAAAGGCTTAATTGAAGGTGCAATTACCACAAGAGCTTCCTCATTAGCATTTAATTTTTTCTTGGCCTTTTTTCCTTCAATTATTGTTTTTTTCACCCTAATTCCGTACATACCAATTGAGGGTTTACAAGAAACATTAATGGAGCTTTTATCAGTAGTACTTCCTCCATCAACTAATGAAATTACTTTTAACACTCTTGATGATATTATCAATAACCCCAGAGGAGGGTTGCTTTCTATAGGTTTTATTTTAGCCCTTTATTTTTCAGCTAATGGAATGAGCTCCTTAATTGAGGCTTTTAATTCATCATACCATATAAATGAATATCGTTCAATATTAAGGCAAAAAGCACTATCCCTTGCCCTAACTGCATTCCTAGCTTTGCTTTTAATGATTGCAATCGGGCTCATCATCTTTGGGAAAGTGGCTGTTAATTACCTTACTGATTTTGAAATTATCAGTAAATTTTCGGCTGACTTAATACTATATGGAAAATGGTTTGTGATGCTCGCTATGTTATTTTCAGGTATTGCAATTCTATTTCATTTCGGACCTGCCACTACACGAAAATGGAAATTCTTTACAGCTGGTTCAATCTTGGCTACATTAGGAATCATCATCACCTCTATTGGGTTTAACTATTACATCAATCATTTCGCACAATATAACAAGGTGTATGGCTCCATTGGTACACTTATGATTATCTTAATATGGATGTATTTTAATTCAATAATTCTTCTTACAGGATTTGAGTTAAATGCTAGTATTTCAAATGCCAAGGAAAAAAGATAAAATTTAGAATAGGAATTGTAAATTCGCGACCAATATATTTTAAAATTATGAAAAACACTTTACTTATTGTTACGATTTTATTAAGCACATTAACATTTGCTCAAGATTCATTATTGAATTCAACAATTGATTCTGTATCCTTAAATATAGAAAAATATAATCCTCTTGAGGCCCCAAATACTTATCAGAATACTGATAATCCTAATTATTGGAAAAATAAAATGCCTCATAAAGCTTATTGGCAACAAGATGTTGACTATACTATCATAGCAAATATTGATGAAGAAACTGATATAATAACTGCTACTGAGCAATTAACTTATACTAACAATTCACCAGATAAATTAGATATTGTTTATTTCCATTTGTATCAAAATGCATTCCAACCAGAATCATATTTAGATGAACTACAAAAACAAAATAGAAAATCAACTATATATGGTGAATATGAAAAACAAAAATTAGGAACAGTAATTGAAGTAATTACTATAAATGGGGAGAAATTACAAACTGAATTAGATAATTCAATTCTGAAAGTTTACTTGCCTGAAAGTTTACAATCAAATGAAAGCGTTACCTTTTATATTAAATTTAAATCATATTTTGATGATGGAGGAAATACTAGAAGAAGGATGGATCTATTTAATTCTTGGGGTTACAAACACTATAATGGTGTGCATTGGTATCCAAGGATTTGTGTGTATGATGCAAAATTCGGCTGGACAAAGGACCAGCATTTAGGTAAAGAGTTTTATGGTGATTTTGGAGCATTTGATGTAGAGTTAACTTTTTCATCTGATTTTGTAGTTGAAGCAACTGGATTTTTACAAAATCGTGAGCAGGTTTTACCAAAAGATCTAAGAGAAAAACTAGATATAAAAAACTTTAAAGATAAGATCTGGAATTCTACACCATCAGTTATTACACCTTATAAAAAAGGAGAAAGAAAAACATGGAGGTATCATGCTGAAAATGTACATGATTTTGCATTTACAGCTGATCCAACTTATCGAATTGGGGAGGCTTGGTGGAAAGATAAAGTTTGCTATTCTTTAGTTCAAGAGCCACATGCTAGTAAATGGCAAAATGCTGCAGATTTCTCTGCTAAGGTTATTCAAGTTTATTCGGAAGATATTGGAATGTATACTTATCATAAAATGATAGTTGCTGATGCAAGATCTGGAATGGAGTACCCAATGATTACTTTAGATGGTGGTGGTGATCCTGGCTACAGGGGGTTATTAGCACATGAAATTGGACATAACTGGTTTTTTGGACAAATTGGAAATAATGAAACATATCGTGCTCTTTTAGATGAAGGGTTTACTCAATTTTTAACCGCATGGTCAATGATTGCAATTGATGGTGAATATATTATTGAAGATAAAACTACAAACAAGTATAAAGCCCGTTTTGATAAGCCTACAAAAGTAATTGATAGCAGAGTTTATTATTCATATATTAATGATGCCACAAAATACAATGATCCTGTAATCTCAACGCATTCTGATGGTTTTAATGGCGCCTTACGACATGGTGGTGGCTATAGGCATGTGTATTACAAAACTGCATCAATGCTTTATAATTTACAATATGTTTTAGGAGATGAATTATTTTTAAATGCAATGAAATACTACTTTGCTACATGGAAAATTGCTCACCCTTACAATGAGGATTTTAGAAATGCAATTATTCAGTTCACAAAAGTAGATTTGAATTGGTTTTTTGATCAATGGCTGGAAACACAAAAACGTATTGACTATTCTGTAAAGGTAAAAGGAAATACGGTAACTTTTAACAGAAAGTCACGAATGCAAATGCCTATTGATTTCACTGTCATTGCAAAGAATGGTGAAACTTATAATTATCATATACCTAATAATTGGTTTGTAAAAGAAACTGAAGCGTCAGTTTTACCTAAATGGCATGGATGGGACTTAATTCATCCTGAATATTCAACTATTATAGATATACCATCTGGAATACAAGAAGTTATTATTGATCCTACTAATCGATTAGCAGATGCTTATATGCCAGATAATAATTCAAAATGTAACACTACATTTAACTTTGACAATCAATTATGGGAATACCCAGATTGGAAAAATTATGAAATAAAATATCGTCCTGATGTATGGTGGAATAATTATGATGGAGTAAAGGTGGGGCTAAATTTAAATGGTGGCTATCTAAGACATCATCATTTATTTGATGCGACTGTATGGTTCAACACAGGAAAATTACAAAAGGATAGTATTGATAATCCAAATGACTATGATTACTATTCTTACCGATTCAACTACAACACTAACTTAGATAAAATTGCTTTACATACTAGGTTCAATGCAAGTAGTCAATTTATAGCAGGCTTACATACCAATAAAATATCTATTGTTAAAAGAGATAGTAAAGGAAATAATAAGCTTACAGTTGACTTCTTATCTCTTTTCAGAGTAAATGACAACTACCTTATAAATAGTGGTTGGGATTTAAGAACAATGAATAATAGAGTAGATGTTAACCTTGAACATCAGTATAAATATAGCTATGGTAAAGGTAAGCTTAACTTACTTTTGCAATCTTCAGCTTTAGGTAGTGCTTATGATTATAACACTTTGTCGCTTTCTGCTAAAAACAATAATAAATTAGAGAAATTAAAAATAAATACTCGTGTATTTTGTCAAATTGGTACTGGTAGTAATTGGGCAGAAGAAAGTAAATTAGGATTAGCAGGTGCTAATAACGAGCAGATGATAGACTCAAAATTTACTAGATCTGAAGGAATTATTTCCTCCGACTATATGGGGTATGATTATACAACAAATTATTTTCATCAAGCAGGGGGATTAAACCTAAGAGGATATACAGGTTATTTAGCGCCTGAATTCAATCAGGACGGAAGTATTGCGTCCTTTAGTTACAATGGAATTAGTGGGGCGTCTTTTAATACCGAAATTGATTTTACTGCTTATCTACCTTATTCGATACGTAAGCATAATATCGCTTCTTATATTTTTGCTGATGCCGGAATTATCACAAATGATAAACTTACAAGCGAAAATCTAAAAAATCTAGTTAATAATATAAGGGCTGATGCGGGCATAGGATTTACTTATACTCTAAGAAATTTTGGCCCATTGGAAACGGTAAAACCACTAACAATTAGATTTGATATGCCAATCTTTTTAAACAGACCTCCAGCAACTAATAATGATTTTGTCCAGATGAGATGGTTAATCGGAATAAATCGAGCATTCTAACATGACTAAGATTCTTGTTACAGGTGGTGCGGGATATATTGGTTCACATACAATTGTTGAACTAGTAAATGCTGGATATACTCCTGTTATAGTTGATAATTTATGTAATACTTCAATACAAAACATTGATGGAATCAAAAAAATAATTGGTACTAAAGTAAAATGGCATAATATTGATTGCACGGATAAAATTG
>Ga0208879_1002114_pt1 | contig 17981 bp, 16 predicted proteins | sample Knorr_S15_td_Bot_FD_185605 | JGI IMG/M metagenome (GOLD analysis project Ga0208879, IMG submission 185605) | Marine microbial communities from Southern Atlantic Ocean transect - Knorr_S15_td_Bottom_ad_5009_LV_A (SPAdes) (version 2) | ecosystem: Environmental > Aquatic > Marine > Oceanic | place... | reverse complement strand
AACACTGCCATATCGCTGAATGTTCGCTGTCTACGGGAAACAGGGCTGCACCTGTTTTTAACTTTTCCCTGTTGATCAAATCACCAGCCATCACTAAACTTTCTTTATTGCTAAGCGCAACATCTATGCCTGCGTGCAAAGCTGATAAAGTTGGTTCCATACCCGAAGAACCTACCAGACCGTTGAACATTATATCAACATCACTCCTTGCAGCGATATCTAATAATCCTGATCTACCAGCCAGAACTTTTATTTGCTCTCCAGCCAACCCATTTTCGACAATTTTTGCTGCTTCTTTATCAACAACCCCAACAGCAGAGGGTCTGTATTTCAATGCCTGTTGAACTAATAAGTCTGCGTTCTTCTTTGCTGTAATGTATACCACTTCTATTTCCGCCGACAGACTGTCAATCACCTTGAGTATGTTTTCCCCAATCGAACCTGTTGATCCCAATATCGAAATTCGCTTTACCATCAATGAAAACCTCTCAAAAGATCTACAGATATCTGAACAATTTCCGGATGGATTTTAATTTGTGGAACCAATACAAGAGATCCTGATTGAAATTGAGTTCCGAATTGAACATAATTATTCTCTCCCTCAAAAACCGATGGAATGACTTCAGAATTTAAATAAATATGGGTCCTGCTATAATTTTTACCAAAGCCCACAAAACACCACATAATTTTCAGTCTCCATTCTTTCGAAAGAAAAACATCTAAACTTCGAAGGCGTAAATTCCCTGAGCTTTTAACATGAGAGAAATTGGTAGACAATTTCCATGCAGACGGATTATTCACATCTGAAAGATTCAGGGTAAATCCCCAGCCAGCATATTTACTAATGTCGCCTCTTGAAGTGAAGCCACCAAGTTTCCCCTGAAAAAATAAGTTATTTGATATGAGGATTTTCCCGTAAAAGATTGGTATTCCGCCCAGGCGATCATTGATAAATGTTGATTTATTCAAATTCTTAATATAAATAAATGATACTCCTGTAACCAGCCGTCGTTCTTCTTCTTGCACTACTCTGGTATGATTACTAAAACCAAGCGAAATACCTGTTAGATAAATTTTAACTTGATCTGTTTCACTAGCTGAATCAAGATTAAAAGAGATCCACTGTGCGTGAGAAAAACTAAAACAAAATATTAAAAAATTAAGCAGGCGCATTAATCAAGTGTTTTCTCAGTTATATTAAATAATCCCTCGTTCACTGGAATAAATGAACTTAAGAATATTTTTAATATTAGGGTCACCTGAAAACTCATTTTCCGCTTTCTCCAAAGCTGCCGTTCGGGTAAGTTTTGAACGGAAGTAAGACCGATAAAATTTTTTAATTGTGTTTCTTTTTTTCTGAGAAAAACCTCTCCTCTTTAAACCTATACTATTAATACCAGAGTATTCTAATGGATCTTTTGATGCGAGGATAAAAGGAGGAACATCTTGTACAATTCTATATCCACCACCAACGAACACATGCGAACCAACTTTACAAAATTGATGGATTAAAACTCCTCCTCCTATGGAAGCCCATTCATTCACTTCAACATGTCCACCAAGCGTTACAAGATTTGCAAAGATAACATTATTCCCAATAATACAATCATGTGCAATATGAACATAAGCCATCAATAAAACATTGCTTCCTATTTCTGTAGTTCCGTGTGCTGCGGTTCCCTTGTTAATAGTTACGGATTCACGAATTATAACATTATCCCCAATCTGTACAAATGTCTTTTCACCAGTATATTTAAGATCCTGAGGGATTTCACCAATTGTACAATTATGAAAAATCTGACAATTTTCACCAATTATAGTCCCTGTCTTTACCGTGGTAAAACTTCCCACAGATGTCCCGTTTCCTAGCTTTACGTCACTTTCAATTATAGAAAAAGGACCTATTGAAACTCTTTCCCCCAATTCAGCTTTTTTACTGACTAGGGCAGTAGGGTGTGTCTCCGTTGAAATATTTAATTTCCAGCTCGGTCTACAATATTTGCAATCAATTTAGCTTCTACGACTAAATTATTATCCACATAACATTTGCCGTCAAATATACAAATATTAAGTTTTTGTTTTACTAGATTCATTTGAATACGTAGTTGATTCCCTGGAACAATTGGTTTGCGAAATCGAACATTATCAGCACCTGAAAAAAACATATTTTTTTTAAGTGGATCTTCTACATAATTAAGCACTAAAAACGCCCCTGCCTGTGACATGCTTTCCAAAGTGAGGACACCGGGCATTACAGGTTGATATGGGAAATGTCCCTGAAAAAATGGTTCATTTATCGTTACATTTTTAATCGCTGTCAAAGATTTTCCTGGGATTATTTCATCAATTCGATCAATTAAAATAAAAGGATAACGGTGAGGTAAAATTTTGACAATGTCATGAATATCAAAACTCGTTTTTTCTCTTAATTCTTCCATTTATTTAATTGTAACTCAAGCCTTTCATTTCTTGAGAATATTCCCGCTTTAATGTTTTAACAAATTCTACATTACTTGCATGACCAGCCCTTGCTGCAGTAACATGTCCCTTAATCGGGATTCCTAATAAAGCTAAATCACCAATTAAATCCAATGTTTTGTGTCGAACAGGCTCATTTCTAAAACGAAGTATTTTCCCGTTCAAAATCCCATTGGCTCCAGTAATAATATTTTCTTCAATACCAAAAAGATTTCGTAAACGATTTATCTCAGAGTGATCGAGAATTTTATCAATTAAAACAACCGCATTATCTAGGGAACCTCCCTTAATCAAACCATTTTCTTTGAGCATCTCTACTTCACTAAGAAAACAGAAGGTACGTGCTGGAGCTACCTCTACAGCAAAGTCTTCGGCCATATTATAAATAGCTTCATACTGAGTTCCCAAAGAAGGAAGGGGATATTCTACCATAAATGTCACACGGAAACGATCGGAAGGAATAACATGAATATCAATATCACGGTAAGGATCAGTATAATTTACAGCCCGTCGAATTTCTAAAACATTCCGCTCATTCTTTTGATTTACAATCCCACTAGCCAAAAGCGCTTCCACAAAATCTTTTGCACTTCCATCCATCACTGGGGGTTCTTTGCTTGTCAATTCTATCAACACATTGTCAATACGCAATCCGCTAACCGCGGCAAGAGCATGCTCAACCGTATGAATTCTTACTTTTTTCTCCTCTATGGTTGTTCCGCGGGAGATATCTACTACATGATCAATATCCGCCTTAATCTCAGGGCAATTTTTAATATCAGTTCGAATAAAACGTATCCCATAATTGTCAGGGGCGGGTTTAAAAGTAATGGTACACTCAACCCCAGTATGGAGTCCTATCCCAGTACAGGAGGCGGGGCGAGATATTGTTTGTTGCTTCCTTTTCATTATGATTTTAATTTGGTGCTTTTTCTCCTAATTTTTCTACACGTTTTTTAAGAATATTTATTTCTGTTAAAACTGCATCCCGCTTGTTCTGTTCTTTTATTTCCCTCGCTGGCATTCCCGCATAAATCTTTCCTCCAGAAAGAGACTTCGTCACACCTGTTTTTGCGGCAAGAACTGTTCGTGCCCCCAGTTTCAGGTGGGGGGCAACCGAAGAGTGTCCAGCAAAAATACAATAATCACCAACCTCGACGCTTCCGGCAATTCCTACACCTGCAGTAATAAGGCACCCTTTTCCGATTTTTACGTTATGGGCAATATGAATAAGATTGTCCATTTTCGTATTATCTCCTATTTTTGTTTCCCCTATAGTACCCCTGTCAATAGCACAATTTGCTCCAATTTCTACATCCTGACCAATAATAACACGACCATTCTGCGGTATTTTATTATGAATATCTTTTTCGGTTACAAAAGCAAAACCATCGCCGCCAATTACAGTCCCGCTGTGTATAATGACGTTACAGCCAATAACACAATCCTGATAAATGATTACATGAGGATATAGTAATCCATCATCGCCAATTTGTGATTTACTTCCAATCGTAACATGGGATCCGACAATACATCTGTCTCCAATTGTTACCTTCGAATCTATCACAGCAAAGGCACCTACTGTTACTTCCTTGCCTATCTCTGCTGATTTATGAATAATGGCAGTAGGATGAACCCCTGATAAAATATCCGGTTTCTCTTGAAAAAAAGATAAAATCTTTGCAATAGCAAATTGGGGGTTTTTAACAACGATTCCATCTTTCCCATTTAAAAGGGCTTTGCTTGAAACAACTATGGCAGATGCTTTTGTTTCTGAAATATATACCTTGTATTTGGGATTATCATAAAAAGTAATGGTTTCTGATTTTCCATTTTGAATTTCGGAAACACCATTAATCTTTATATTTGAATTTCCAGAAATCACCCCGGAAACCAAATGAGCCAGTTCACCCAAGGTAGGCAATGTTATTAATAAATAAAAAAATGGTTAATTTTATCATCAATGTTCACTGTCTTTTTTCTGTTTCTTAATATACTATTTCCTTAATTCATACAAAACATCATCCGTTACATCAAAAGTAGGTTTTCCATAGAGAAGAGAAACAGATCCATCAAAAATGAAATCATAGCCATTTGTTATAGCAACATTATCAACTGCTTTTTTTACCTTGGATAACAACCCATATTCCATCTTTGTTTGACGTTGGTATAGCTCACCCTCAGGCCCAACTTTTATTGCCTGAAAAGTCTGAATCCTACTTTCAGATTCTGAGATTTCCTGCTCTTTTTCCCTTCGCCACTCCGGTGAACTCATTAATCGTTGCGTTTCATAGGTGTCTTTTAAACTATCTAACTGTGATAGCATTTCCTGGTACTCAAATTGTACTTTCTGAAATTCAAGTTGTAATTGAGATTCTGCTTCTTTGAATTCCTCATATTCCATCCGAATCCGGTCAGATTGAACAAAACCAACCTTTACTTGTCCCTTTATAAAAACCGGGAGAAGAATCAAAGCCGTTAACAATACCGATGGGATTAATTTTTTAAGCACATTACCTCCTTTAAAGTTAAAAGGGTTGACCAAAGGTTATCGTATAGGTCCAGCCCTGAGGCTTACCTACCCCTGTTATATCATCAAATCCATATCCCATATCAAATCCAAGCATACCAAGCATTGGCATAAAGAAACGAAAACCAACACCTGCACTACGTTTTAACGACAGCGGTCCTGTTCGGGCAAATCCAAATGGCTCGGTCATATCTACAGTGTCCCACACATTGCCCATCTCACCAAATATCAATCCATATACAACCGGATTTTCAGAAAATGGAATGCGAAATTCAGATGTGAACTTTAGCATTGCGCCTCCTCCGATAGGGCGATTGCTTGTTGTCTGTGGACCAATAGAATTATCAGGATACCCACGGAACATGTTTCCATAGGGTATCCCATTACCTCCCATAATAAATTTTTCATCAAACGGGATAATAGATAATTCTTCATTTCTTGATTGCAAGGGCTTAATAGCACCTAATTTAACAGAACTCATCAAAACAAATTTCCAGAATGTAGGGGTAAACCATTCCAAATTCAACACATGTTTATGAAAGTTTTCATTGCCTCCTAATGGTCCACCAGATATTGTAGTTTCCAGTGAAAACCTGGATCCAGATGTCGTAAACTCAGGCCTGTCACGACTATCTCTTGTAATTACCTGCGTTATGTTAAACCCCCGGGATATTTGTCCCAAAAGATTTTCATAAGGACCAAGATCTGTGGCGGTAGTATTCTCTGCACTATACTTTTTCTGTACACCTCTTAGCACCCAATGTCCCCTAAAAAAATCATCGGGCCACCTGAAGCGTCGCCCCCAACTAAGACTCCCTCCAAACATTGAAAAATCCAATGGGAATGAATAGTTTGTCGCAGCCCCCCGAAAGGTATAAAACACGGAAAACCCAACAAGGTTTGGTGTGTCCTTAACCATTGGATCTGTAAAACTTAAACTGACAGATCGATATTTTGATGGGGATCTGGTTTGATATACAGAATAATTGGTCCCTGTGTTAAAACTGAGGTTAAGTCGCTGCCCGAGTCCTCTGAAATTATTAAATTCCACACCACCCCCTCCTGTAATTCCATATTCACCCGTAAAACCAATATTTGCTTGGGCCCGATCAGCGGATTTTTCTTCAACGGAGATTTCCAAATCAACCTCGTCTTCATCTACTGGAATCACATCGGGAATTACATTGGAAAAATAATTTAGAATCCACACTTCCCGTTGACTGCGTATAAGCTTATTCCTGTTAAAAATATCACCTGGAAAAATTTTTAACTCTCTTCGTACCACATTTTCCCGTGTTTTCGTATTCCCGGAAATCAAAATATTGCGTATATACACTTTTTTATTTTCAGTAATCACAAAATGAATATCCAGAGAATCTTCTCCGACCGGTGTCATTTGAGTCTCAATTTGGCTATAAATATATCCCCGATCCATATACATGCCCTGCATTCTTTCATACACCGCACTGTTAAACTCTTCTTCATTAAAATAATCTCCAACAGATAAACCCAGCCGGCGTTTGAGTTCATCATCGGAATACAGGATATTCCCCTCTAAAGAAAATTGACCATACCTATAACGAGGACCTTCAAAGATTTGTAGATGGAGATTCATTCTACGCCTGTTTTTGCTGTAACTGAGTGAATCGGACGAAATCGAAAAATCACGATATCCCTTGTTTCTATAAAAGGTAATAAGACTTCCCCTGTCTTCGCTAAACTTATCTTTATCAAAATAGGATCTCCAAAACAAATACCATCTCTGTTGTTTTGTTTCTTTTAATACTTTTCGGAGCTGACGACTGGAGAAAGATTGATTACCATCAAAAATAATTTTACTTATTTTAACTTTCCTATTTTCCTTGATATAAAAAACTATATCCTTTGTAATATTTTTTGCCCGCTTATTTTTTAGATTGTCTCCTATGGTTTCTACAATTTCTCCATTTATTTCTGCCAGAAGAAAACCCTCATCTGAGTATAAATCCATGATTTTCTGAGTAGTTTCTTTTATTAAATGTGGTTTTATTCGCTGGCCTGTTATTAATTTGATTTCTTCCTCAATTTTACTATTTTTGATTTTTTTATTCCCCTCATATCGAATTGCTCCCAATACGGGGTTTTCTTCAACCAGGATAGTAATAGAAATTCCTTTTGAGGTTTCATCATCAAGTAAAATCTGCACATTTTTAAACATTCCCAGGTTCCAGAGTCTCTTAACACTGCGGGCAAAATCACCTGATTTTATTATTCTCCCTGCTTTTAAACCGGCGGTATAACGAATCATATCATCGGTTGCAAGCACATTCCCGTCAACTTCCACGTTTAAGAGTTTTACCTCCTGTGGGCTTTGCCCCAGGGACGTCGTCATTAATAAAAAAAGAGAAAATAACAATTTATTAATCATTTTATAAATTATCCGACTTTTGTTCGGTTGTTTTACCGAACCTCCGTTCACGTAACTGAAATTCATACACAGCTTGAAGCAACTCCTTCTCACGAAAACTAGGCCAATAAGACGGATAAACGTATATCTCCGAATAAGCAATCTGCCATAACAGGAAGTTACTGAGTCTGAATTCACCGCCAGTACGAATTAAAAGGTCAGGATCAGGGACCCCGGCAGTATAATAGTATGACTTTATTGTGTCCATAGTAATACTCTTCGGCAGAATTTTACCTTTATGTACTTCATTTGCAATTTTTTTAACGGCATAAAGAATTTCTTGACGACTTCCATAACTTAAAGCAAGAATTAAATTTAACCCTGTGTTATTTTTTGTCAGTTTTATGCCTTCTTCAATTTCTTTGCGGGCATCTCTTGATAATTCCTCAATAGCCCCTATGGTAGTTAATTTAACATTATTCTTATTTAGCTTTTTAATCTCAACGCGAAGAGTGCTCAGTAAAAGTTTCATTAAAGCGGAAACCTCTTTAGGTGGGCGTTTCCAATTCTCAGTTGAAAACGTATATAGAGTGAGGTGTTTCACGCCAATTTCACCGCAAACGCGGGTCACTTCCCGAACGGAACTGATGCCTTCCTTATGACCGGCTATCCGAGGCAATAATCGTTCTTTTGCCCATCGTCCATTACCATCCATAATTATGGCTATATGATTAGGGAGAGTTCCTCCCTTCTTAATTGCTTCTTGTAACTCGAATATTTTCATTGAGAAATAAAATAAACTGAACAGGCACCTTCTTGTTTTCCATCAATTACACTTATACTTTTGTTTCTATCCTTATTTTTTTCATATTCAACATAAAAGACATTATTCTGTTCCCTTTCTATAACAAGAACAATTTATTACTCTATATTAAACAATAAAAAAAACCTACATATAATCAGCTAAATTAATTCCATTATTCGTTCAACAATATCACGATATATCTTACTGACAAACGATTGAGGTTTCTTGAAAACGATCGGTATCCCTGCATCAGTAGCCTCCATAATCTCACGTGAGAATGGGATAGTACCAAGCAGGGGAACACCAAGCCTCTGACTTTCCTTTCCACCCCCTCCCATCTTAAATAAATCTAATAAAAGGTTAAATTCGCCTTTTTCATTTAAAGGTTTTGATTCCTCACCTGAAATATAAATATGTCCGTTTTTCAAAGGGGCTCCCCTGGAATCTAAAACCTTACCCTCAACTGGAAACCCTGACATATTTTCAATTACTCCCAATATTGGAGCTTGTACTTTTCGAAACATGTTCGCACCCTTTCTCACGTCCGCCAGAGCAATATCCTGCGGTGTGGTAACAATAACTGCACCACTAATTTTAATCTTCTGAGTCAGAGTTAGTTGAACATCGCCTGTCCCTGGAGGAAGATCCAATACAAGATAATCCAACTCTCCCCACACTACATCCCTAAAAAACTGTTCCGTCATTCGTGCCACCAGAGGACCGCGCCAGATCGCAGGACTGTCTTCCTCGCTGAGAAAACCAAAACTCATCACTTTCATCCCACGAAACTCCAGTGGAATTAATTTTTTTTCTTGTGTGAGTTGAGGCTGTTCTTTTAACCCAAGTATAATTGGAAGAGAAGGACCATAAATATCTAAATCAAGCAATCCAACCTGAGTAGATTTTTCACACAAGGCAGCCGCAAGATTTGCTGCCACTGTGGATTTTCCTACTCCTCCTTTCCCGCTGGCCACAGCAATCACAAATTTAACCCCGGCTACCGGTTGGTTTTGTTGTATGCTTCCGCCTGGGCTCTGGGATGGCTGATCAGAAACCTTTGTAACCAATGTAACATTAACTTTTTCAAATGCTCCGCTATCTTCCAATGTTTTACGTACTGCATTAAGAATTGTTTTACGTTTATCTTCATCAGCAGATACCTTCAGAACAACATTGACATTCTTTTTATCCACTTGTATATGTTGTACTATGCCAAATGAAACTATATCCCGGGTAAAACCAGGATAAGGGATGGTTTTTAGCAAATCGATGGTTTGAACTTTATTCATTCTAAAAAATAATCATACAAAAAACGGCTGTAAAAAACAGCCGTCTTTTCATGTTTTAAAAAATTGACTATCCGCTATATTCCCTACCGAACCAATCGTAATTTATTTTTGAAAATTTATGCCATTCCTCCGGCACTTCCTCCTCTTCAAATATAGCTTCTACCGGACATTCCGGTTCACAGGCCGCGCAGTCAATGCATTCCTCTGGATCAATATATAATTGTTTCCCCGCCGGGTCAAATCCGTCTTCTTTTACCTCTGCACCCATCCCTTCGGGATCCTCGGGGCCATGGATACAATCAACGGGACAAACATCCACACAAGCCGTATCACAGGTACCAACACATGGTTCTGCAATAATATATGTCATTTTAATTTCCTTTCAATTAATCAAATAGTGATAAATATTTTCTTCCGCACACTTTATATGACTAATAACTTAACTTTTTGAAAAAATAAATTCAATACTGTACTGTTAACCGTTTTTGTTCAACAATTAATTTAAACTCAAATAAATGTATGAAAAATTACCTTGCTTTTCTAAAAGGTAAAAAGCCTTTTATATCCTAAGTTAAATCATACAGATAATGAAAAATACTCCAACATTATCTTCAAAAAAAAATATCATGCTCCTCTGGGGAGCCCAAATGATCTCAGCATCCGGAGATGCAATCTACCAGCTAGCCCTGTTGTGGCTCGTGCTTGATATCACCGGATCTTCCGTTTTAACAGGACTAGTAGCTATGAGTGCCCACCTTCCAGCGATTCTATTTGGACTTTATGCCGGGGTGCTTTCAGACAGATTCAACCGTTTTCATCTCATGGTTTTTGCACACGCCAGCCAAGCAATTACTGTAATGATAGTCCCAATTGTGTTGTTTTATGGCATAAAACACATCATGCTGCTTGGTTTGTTGGCTTTTATCCGCAACAGTTTTGGGACTCTTTTTCCTCCTGCATTTAATGCCTTTGTTGCAGAAAATTTTTCAAAAAATAAATTGGTTAAAGTGAATTCTTTACTCACGTCCAGTGGATATCTTGCTTTCTTGTTGGGACCAGCTTTAGCGGGAATTCTCCTGGGAATTCTAACCCTCAGGGATCTCTTCATTTTTGATGCATTGTCTTTTTTAATAGCTATGCTTTTATTGCTCATGATCACTTTACCCCGCTCTGTCTCCAAAAAAAAGAAATCTCACGCTACCATTCAGGATCTTCTCTCCGGGTTTGGTTACCTTCGAAAGCATCCTGCCATAGGCTATCTCCTTGCTCTTACAACTATAAATAATCTATTTATCATGGGACCGGCAATAGTGGGGATGCCAATCCTAGTAAAAACGCATTTAGGTGGAACAATCACGGACTTTGCGTTCGTCGAGGCCGGCATGGCCCTGGGGATGCTTATTAGCGCTTTTACAATTTACCGCATTTCTAATCGCCTGAGTATTGGGAAACTATTATTTGCAGGAATGATTTGGGACGGAATGACATATTTCTTGTTTTTCTGGGTTCCTTCCATTCCGGTTGCTATCATGCTGATAATCTTTCATGGTATAGGAATCCCCACTATAACAATTTCACGCACCGTAATCATCCAGCGGTACACGCCTGCAAATTACCATGGTCGGCTTTTTGCCATGGTACACCTTGGAGTCGTGGGCATGACATCCCTGTCTGCCGGGCTTGTAGGATTCTTGAGTATGGTTATTCCTATCCACGAAATATTCTTTTTCTTTGGAATAGGAGGAGCGTTGTGTGGAATTGTTGGTGTTTTGATTCCTAAATTGAGAGCATTGAAATAATGGACACACCGCAAATAAAAAAGAACCTTTTTCTAGTTATTGATCAGGGTACGTCTTCTACAAAATCATTTCTTTTTGATTCTCAGGGAGTTTTACTGCTTTCAGATAAAATAAAACATTCCCTGAATAACCCCGCACCATATCATGTAGAGTGTGATCCATTGCCCATATTAAATGCATGTAAATCATTCATTGAACAATCTCAATTGTATGCTACGAAGCAGGGATATAACATTCATTCTATGGGTTTAGCCGTCCAGCGATCTACATTTCTTTTTTGGGACAAATATTCTTTAGAACCACGCACACAAGCCCTGAGCTGGCAGGACAGCCGTGCTGCTACACTTTTAAAAAACTTTAAATCATACAGGAACGAAATAGTTCGCTTAACCGGATCTCCGCTGAGCGCTCATTTTGGAGGGCCAAAATTTCTCCATTGTATAAAGGAAAATCCATCATTAAAAAAAGACGTACAATCAGGAAATCTTTTGTTTGGTCCACTAAGCGCATTTCTAACACACGCTTTAACAGGAAGACCTAACATAGACGAGTCTATTGCTTGTAGATCCTTGTTGTTTAATATTCACAAAAGAAAGTGGTCTAATAAACTATTAGATTTGTTTCAAGTGCCTGTGCACGCTCTCCCGGAACTTGTGCCAACAGAACACAACTTTGGAATAGCCGCCCCCGGAAACATTCCCCTCAATTGTGTAATAGGCGATCAGCAGGCTGCCCTTATTGGTCAAGCCGGAAAACACACTGGAAGTATCTCAATGAATTTTGGGACTTCAGGAAGCATCCAATTTAATGCTGGGACAAAAGCTACGGTTCTCCCTGGATTAATATCCAGCATACTATCCTCATCAATGACAGATAAAATCTATATGGTCGAGGGGACAATCAATGCCTGTAATTCACTTTTTTATCACTTGGAAAAAGAACTAAATATTTCCCATAAAGATATGCAGTGGGACAAACGGTGTGAGGGAAGAAAAACAAATGGAGTCTTCGTTCCGGGATTTTCAGGCATCGCAGCGCCATACTGGACAACCGGTTTCTCTGATATCTATGATAGGATAGATACATCTGACCAAAATGACATCATCCGGGCAGGAATGGAATCCATTGGTTTTTTAGTAAATGATATTCTTGATAAGATCAAGCCAACTGTCCCTTCATTTCCAAATAATTTAAACGCCAGCGGGGGATGCGCCAGGCCTCCTCTTTTACAGTTTATAGCCGACTTGACTAACGTACCGGTTTGTCATTCCAAAATGAAAGACAGAACAGCATTTGGTGTTTTCAAATTATTAAACCCAACAGAACATAGTGACTCAACTGTAGAAGAATCTTGTATTGATTCTACTTTCAACCCAAACATGTCAGATGTCAAACGCAAAAAGAAAATCAGGCTCTGGCATAGCACATTAAGAAGTGCTGAAATAATTACATAAAGAACTAATTTATATCTTACTGGAATGGTTACTATTTTGACGGAAACAAAACAAAAATTATATCTTGTAAATTAATAACTCATCTTTAAATTATATATAGAATGAATCCCAAAAATAATAATATAGAAGTCGTACCTTTTTCGCATACTTTTTTAAAGGATGAATTATTAACTGCTATTAAGGAGTTAGGTTTTAAGAAACCAACACCTATCCAAGAAAAAGTTATTCCACACTTGCTATCATCCAATCAAGACTTGATTGCATCTGCACAAACAGGAACAGGAAAAACAGCTGCTTTTGGTTTACCATTATTAAATTTAACACAAGTTGAAGATCTTAGAACTCAAACAATAATTTTATGTCCAACACGAGAGCTTTGTATACAAATTACAAATGATTTAAAAAAATATTCCAAATATATAAAAGGTATCAATATAGTGGCTGTTTATGGGGGAGCTAGTATTGAAACACAAATAAAAGGACTGAAGAAAGGTGCTCATATTGTTATTGGTACTCCAGGAAGAACAAAAGATTTAATTAAACGAAAAAAATTATCAATTATAAATGTTGAGCGCGTTATTCTAGATGAGGCGGATGAAATGCTTTCTATGGGGTTTAAAGAGGATCTTGAAGCAATTCTAGCAAAAACACCAAAGATTAAGCAAACCCTACTTTTCTCTGCAACAATGACAAAAAATGTTATAGCAGTTACTAAAAAATATATGAGAAATGCTTTAGAAATTTCTGTGGCAAGTATAAAGATGACCGCTGAAAATGTGACGCATGTATTATATACAGTTCAAGCCAAAGATAGATATGAAGTGGTCAAGCGGGTTGCAGATATTAATCCGGACATTTATGGTCTTGTTTTTTGTCGCACGCGCAGGGAGACCAAAGAAATTGCCAATAGATTGATGAATGATAATTATAATGCCGATACGCTTCATGGTGATTTGTCCCAACCACAACGCGATGAAGTAATGGGTCGTTTCAGAAAGCGTCAGATACAATTGTTAGTAGCCACAGATGTAGCCGCTCGCGGTTTGGATGTAGTTGATCTTACCCATGTAATTAATTACAATTTGCCAGATGATGATGGAATTTATATCCATAGAAGTGGTAGGACTGGTAGAGCTGGTAAAAAGGGCATTTCCATAGCTATCGTTCATGGTCGAGAAACCAGAAAAATTAATGAAATTGAGAATAAATACGGGATATCATTTACGAAAAATCTTGTACCGACTGGAGAAGAAATATGTCAGAAACGTTTGTTTGCACTCATAGACAAGATTGAAACTGTTAACGTTAATGAAAAACAAATTGAACCATTTTTACCAGTCATTTACAAAAAACTTGATTGGCTTGATAGAGAAAAATTAATAAAACATTTTGTCTCCGCAGAATTCAACAGGTATTTATCATATTATAAAAATGCGAAAGATATTAACTTAACAGACCGTCCAAAAGGAAGGAAAAGAGGTAAAACAAGTAAACAGGCTAGACGTCAAACACCTTTTGAAAAATTCTATATAAATATAGGATTTAAAAACAAAATAAACCCCGGGCGTCTGATTGAACTGATTAATGACTGTTTAAACTCTAGAGATGCTGTGATAGGGCACATTGAAATTCTGAAGAAGTTTTCCTTTTTTGAGATTGAAGGTAAATATGAAGCCCAGCTGGTCAACTCTATAAAAAATAAAAAATTTGAAGGAATTCCTCTGTTAATTGAAACAGCAAAAGAAAAACCGCTTTATGTTTCTAAGCCAAGGAATAAATTTAATAGAAAAAATAATCAAACTAAAAGAAGAAGGTAATTATGACTGAACTAATTATAAACCAATCCGTTGCTATATTATGTGATGGAAACAATATTGAGCGAAGCATTCATGAAATGTCAAAATCGACAAAAGCGATGATTAATTTTGATACCCTTATACCTAAACTGTTAAATGGAAGAGGATTAAACAGACTCATCTATTTTCGAGAGGGAAAATCTATATCTGAAAAATTTGCTGAACGGCTTCATGAAAATTTTTACGGGTCAGTAGTCCCTTGTCATAAATCTGCGGACATTCCGCTCTCCATTAAAGCAACTCAAGTTGCCTCTAAAGTAGACACAATAATAATTATGTCAGGAGATTCAGACTTTGTTGAGTTAGTTACACACTTGAAAGCAGAGGGAGTTAGAGTTGAAATTGCTTCGGTAAGAAAAACTACAGCTAAAATATTATTAGATGCATCTGATCATTATCATGAAATTACAAGTGATGATTGGTTTGTTTACAGGGGGCCACCAAAAGCAGCATATAAAAAAAGTAAATAAAAAAACAATTTAATCCTTACCAAACAGATCATTTCTTCATTTTATAACAACCCGCCCTAATCAAATAATAAAACTTCAAAACAACTCATAATCCGATTGATGTGAGTTTATAAAAAGACTCCAGAGCATTAAAGTTTTTTGAGTATAACGTCAAAAAGAAGACTTTGGGGGAAAGCTGTTATATCAGCACCTTCAAAGTATCAATGAGTAAATCTGCATCCCTTTGATCATTATAAACTTGGAATGAGTATCTTAATAGGGTTTTCCCATTCCGCTCAAAAATAGGAACTTCAATGGAAAATTCATTTATTAAAGTGTTCTTTAACTTTACAGGGTCGTTGGTTTTAATCTTAACACTTGCCATTTGCCCCAGCCATTCTTCCGTATTTGGACAAAAGTGAGTGCATTGAAAATGTTCATCCAAGCGATTTCGAGTTTCTCGAACAATCAGTCTGCATTTTTCGGTACGATTATCCCAGTTATTATTCTGCTGAAATTTGATTGCTACCGGAATAGTTAAAAATGCACTCATATCCCGGGTTCCCTGCCATTGGTTCTCCAATAAAAAAGGAGATTTTGAGGGATCATCACCTTCATTCCCCCAACTGACCACCAAAGGCTTTACCTTTGGTTGAAACGATTTCCGAACATAAAGAAAGGAGGAGCCTTTCGGAGCACAGAGCCATTTGTGACAAGTCCCGATGTATACGTCCGGATCCATTTCTGAAATATTCAGTGGAATTTGCCCCGGTACATGGGCACCATCAATGATCGTCAGGATGTTCTGCTCACGAGCGCGCCAGCAAATCTCATGTACAGGGAAAATTAGGGCAGTAGAACTCGTAATCTGACTTATAAAAATCACCTTTGTACGGTCAGTAACACCATTCCAAAAATCTTCTGTAAAATCATCATGAGTAGTAACCGGAATGGGAATAATACGCTGAATAAGTTTAGTGTTTGATATTTTACAATAAGTATCCCAAGCCCGGATGAGGGCACCATACTCGTGATCCGTCGTCAGAATTTCATCACCGGGATTTAAGTCTAAACTGTTAATAACCGTATTTCCTGCTGTCGTGGGGTTTGAAATAAATACCATATCATCACCTTCACATCCAACAAATTTGCTCAAACTGTCCCGGGCTGTTTTCAGATGTGTATAAACATCCTCAGTCATAAACTGGACAGGTTGGAGTTCCAGCTCTTTTTGCCAGTACTGATATTTTTCAATGACAGATTTCGGACATGCACCGAATGAACCGTGATTGAGGAAGGTTACATCGGGTGAAAGAAGAAATTGTGTCTTCACAGCTACTTATGAAATGCTAAATTGCCAATGCCCCCATTGGATCCCACGGCTGTAGTTTGATGGGGTCCCTTTGATATGTTTCCAATTCCTCTTTGGTCAAATATTTCTTATGAACCACCACTTCGTAATTATATTCATCAAACCATTTATCCGTCATAATATCATATCCCTTATCTCCCCGCTTGTCGCCCCAACTGTTTTCCACACGCCATTTCCGAGGATTCCCTTTTTTATCCAAATCTACTCCAGTAAACAGCATGGCATGTGTCATCTGGCTATCTCCATATTCCAGTCGGACCGACTTAGTCATGGGAAAATCAGTGCTATAAAAGAGTTCAAAATCAAACAGGTCCATATCCATAACGCCCAAGTCCCGATGGAAATATTTGCCCACATCACAGCCAAACCAGACTGGATCATCATCCCGAATTGATTGAACCGCGCACTCTTTCAAGCGTGAAGACGGAAGATTCAAATAGCGGATAATGTCTCCTTCAAGCACATTCCCTAGATATTTCACAGTGTATACTTCATTATAGGTTTTATCAGACATCGGGCAATTTATCAGGCACACATAGTCATCTAATTTTAAGCCAATGTGATCCGAAAAAAACCGTTTTGGGGTAAGGTTTTCAAAGCGGTGAAAAGTTTTATCTTTATCTCTAATTTGCCAGTCAAACCAATCTGGCGGAGTGCCTAGATGTATGACGAGCATTTGATAAACAACTGCCAACATTTCTTTTTTCATCCGATGGAGGGTTGTTAAATCCTTACCTTTGTTATGGGCATCTCTTAGTGTTTTGGAAAACTCACGGAGCTTGCGTGTTATCATACGGTTCATGCGCATGGATTTGCTGGATTGAAAACTTTCCGGCATTTCTGTTTGTGGTACCACACCATATTTCCGGATCAAGTTCACAAACATGTCCCATTGTCCACCATCCTGAATCGGATTTTCTACCAAATGCATTATGAGCCTGCTGTTGTATGGTTCGGTGGAAGTCTCTATAATGTTTTCCAGAAAAAAATTGGATTTTTCGATTTTATCCCAGAACATGAAATAACTTTGTGAAAACTCAAACTGTTTTAAATTATATTTCCGCCCAAGATAAACACGGAACAGATTAAGTCCTGCGAATCCCCAACACCTCCCGCTGGATTTCTGATTGGTAACTTTTAGCTGCCCGCTTACCATATCAGAAAAGGTATGGTCAATTTTTCGGAAGGCTTCCCAATCCATGGCCAGGTCTGTGATTTCCCCACGTACTGCTGCATTTCGTGCCAATTTAATTTGAGAGTTTTCTTGCGTGTTTTTTCGATATTCCTTAATTGTTTTCAACAATATTTTTGAACTCATGTGTTTTTCCTTTATCTAATCTGTTAAATTTTTTTTGTCGTTTATCTATGTTAACTATTATTTTTTTTAAGATTGAATTAAATCACTAATTTTTTCCCTCGTAAAATCCCGTAACTGCTCCACTGTCATGTTCCTAAACTCATCAGAATGTATTGCTTTACCAAAATGTAAGGTGAGTAATCCGGGTTTTATGCGCCAGTCGTTTTTGCTCTTCGCTTCAAATGCTCCCTGAATTCCTATTGGTA
>Ga0208879_1002112_pt1 | contig 17988 bp, 18 predicted proteins | sample Knorr_S15_td_Bot_FD_185605 | JGI IMG/M metagenome (GOLD analysis project Ga0208879, IMG submission 185605) | Marine microbial communities from Southern Atlantic Ocean transect - Knorr_S15_td_Bottom_ad_5009_LV_A (SPAdes) (version 2) | ecosystem: Environmental > Aquatic > Marine > Oceanic | place... | reverse complement strand
GCTCGGGGTCGTCCGGGGGGCGGCGGCAACTAGTCGCCGGCTTCGACGGCTCGAGGGGCGCTTCGCATGTCGTGCGAAGCGCCCCTCGTCTTTTCCTGGACAAGCGCCAGTATTCTAGCCGTCGTCCCGGTCGAGCACCTCACGGACCTTGTCCCTAAGTCCCTGCACCGAGAACGGCTTGGGAATGAAGTCGACCTCCGCCAGACGAATCCCTCGAAGGATGACCTCGTCCTCTGTGTAGGCAGACATGAAGATGATGCGGACGTCCGGGTATCGCTCGCGGAATGCGTCGCCGAGTTCCCTCCCATTCATGGACGGCATCACTACATCGCTGAGTAGCACCGAAATCTTGCCGTCTACCTGCCCAGCTACCTCGAGCGCGGCCTCGCCCCCGCCCGCCTCGAGCACCTCGTAGCCGCCGCGCCTCAGGACCTTGCTCGCAACCGCGAGCACCGCCGCGTCGTCGACGACGACGAGCACCGTCTCAACGTCGGGTGGCCTGGTTGACTGGTCCATCACCTCGTCCCTGTGCGGAGCCTGCGGCTCTCGGCCGCCGCCCCTGCACATGCGAAGCGGGACGAAGATGTAGGGTGAGTCACGTCCACGAGGTCAGCCTCCCGACCGCGAATTCGCGATGAGCCAGATGGATGGTGTGCCGAGCTGCCGTCTCGGCGCGGACCGTCTCAGAGGTCGCGGAGCTTCGAGAGCGTGCAGCGGCCGCGAAGAAGAGGTTGCCGACGTTCTCGCTCGAGAGCGCCGTGAGGTTCTCCGACCCCGCCGCCCAAGCCGCCTTCGTCAGCGACCTTGCAACCGCCATCAAGACACTGGTGGCCGAGTATCACGACGCGACTGCCCCAGTGGGGCGCTGGTTCAGACTGACTCCCGGTGCGCATCCCGCGCTCACCCCACCCAACACGCCGCCCTCCGACCCTGAACGTTCGACGGCCGGAGACTCCCAATGAGCGAAAAAGAAGCTACCGCCGAGACGCGCTCGATCGTGATCGAGAAGACCATCGACCTTCCGCCGGAGATCGTGTGGCAAACGATAACCGACCCCAACGAGATCAGTCGGTGGTTTCCCCTCGAGGCCCGAGTCGACCCACAGATCGGGGGGCAGGTTTGGTTGTCCTGGGGACCCGGGTGCGAGGGCGAGGCACCGATTCACGTCTTCGAGGCACCGAACCGCTTCGGCTGGACCGAGAACTACGGCAACGACGCCGAGGGTAACCCGATCGAGGTCGCAGTCGACTTCTACATCGAGGCCCGGGACGGGGCAACGGTCGTCCGGCTTGTACAGTCTGGGTTCAGCGCCGATGCCGAGTGGGACGAGATGTACGATGCGATCGTCGACGGGTGGACCTACTTCATGTTCAACCTGGCCTTCTACCTGACCAAACACCGGGGCAAGCCACGGCGAATGGCTTGGCGGCGCATCGCCACAGACATGACGCGCGAGGCTGTCTGGGAGCGCCTCATCGGGGGCGCGCTCGTGAGCGCTGCGGCGGGGGTAGCGCCCGGAACCGAGTTCGAATTCCATCTCGCGGATGCACACCGGGGTGAGGTCGTTTCGGCACGTATAGGCCATCACTTCGCCGGCACGGTGCCGGGCATGGATGACAGCCTTCTGTTTGTCGAATTGGAGGGTCAGCACGTGGGCATTTGGCTCAGCACCTACGGCACCGAGGCCGATGACGTCGCCAGACTCCAAAGGGAGTTGGACGATCGACTCGAGGGGGTGCTCGTGGCCTCTTGAAGTAGGCGGCGCCGGCTTCGGCCACCCCGCGACGATTGTGCATTACATTCTGCGAATGTCCGGACCGCAGTTCATCTACCACATGCATCGTCTCTCGAAGATCGTCCCGCCGAGGCGGGAGATCCTCAAGGACATCAACCTCTCTTTCTACCCCACCGCCAAGATCGGCGTGGTCGGGCCGAACGGAGCGGGCAAGAGCTCATTGCTCCGTATCATGGCGGGCCTCGACACCGATTTTCTCGGAGAGGCGTGGGCCGCGAAGGGCACTCGGATCGGGTATCTCGCCCAGGAGCCCGAGCTGGATGCTTCTCTCGATGTGAAGGGGAACGTCGAGCTCGCTGTCGCCGAGACACGTGGACTCCTCACCGCCTTCGAGGCGGTGAACCTCAAGTTCGGCGAGATATCGAGCGACGAGGAAATGAACGCGCTCATCGACGAGCAGGCGAAGCTCCAAGACAGGATCGACGCCACAGGGGCCTGGGAGTTGGACCGCAAGATCGAGATCGCGATGGACGCCCTTCGGCTCCCGCCAGGCGACGCCGACGTCACGATCCTATCCGGAGGCGAGCGACGCCGGGTAGCGTTGTGTCGAGTCCTGCTCGAGCAGCCCGATATGCTCCTGTTGGACGAGCCGACGAATCACCTCGATGCCGAGTCGGTCGCTTGGCTCGAGCACCACCTATCCGACTTTCCAGGCACCATCGTGGCGATCACGCACGATCGGTACTTCTTGGACAACGTCGCGCAGTGGATCCTCGAGCTCGATCGAGGTCAAGGCATCCCCTGGGAGGGCAACTACTCGTCCTGGCTCGAGCAGAAGCGGGAGCGCCTGCGCGTCCAGGAGAAGCAGGAGTCGTCGCGGCAGAGAACATTGGGACGTGAGCTAGAGTGGATCCGGATGTCCCCGCGAGCGCGACAGGCGAAGGGCAAGGCCCGCCTCAATGCCTACGAGGACCTCCTGGCGAGCGACGAGCGTGAACAGGTTCGCACGGCGGAGATCCTCATCCCGAAGGGACCCCGTCTCGGCAAGACCGTGATCCACGCAGAAAACGTCTCGAAGGGCTTTTCGGACCAACTCCTAATCGACCGTCTGTCGTTCGACGTTCCCCCTGGGGCCATCGTCGGCATCATCGGTGGCAACGGCGCGGGCAAGACGACCCTCTTTCGCATGATCGTGGGAGACGAGGAGCCCGACTCCGGTACGCTCGAGATCGGGCAGACCGTCGAACTCGCCTACGTGGGCCAGTCACGCGAGGACCTGGACGGCGACAAGACCGTCTATGAGGAGGTCAGCGCTGGTCATGACATTCTGTACTTCGGAAGGGCCGAAGTGAATGCCCGCGCTTACCTGTCGTGGTTCAACTTCCGCGGTGCGGACCAGCAGAAGAAGGTCGGCCTTCTGTCCGGTGGAGAACGAAACCGGCTCCAACTCGCCAAGCTGTTGAAGGCCGGCGGCAATGTGATGTTGTTGGACGAGCCGACGAACGATCTGGATGTGGACACGCTGCGGGCCCTCGAGAACGCCATCCTCGACTTCGCCGGGTGCGTCCTGGTCATCTCGCACGACCGTTGGTTCCTCGACCGGGTCTCAACGCACATTCTCGCGTTTGAAGGAGACTCGAGGACGTTCTGGTTCGAAGGCAACTACGCCGAGTACGAAGAGGACAGGAAGCGGCGGCTCGGCGACGAAGCGACTCAGCCCCACCGCCTCAAGTACCGAAAACTGGTGCGAGAGTAGTCGCCACTCTTCGCGGCCGATTTTGATTTTGAATGACACCGGTCGGATCCGGCACGTATTATGAGGCTTACACCTAGCTGCTAGTGACGCATCGTGATCGAAGACCTAGACGACACCGTCGATGACATCAGGACACCGGAGGACCGCGCACGCCTCCGTCACGTGTACGTGCTGGATCTTCAAACACGCAGCGTAGTGGCGACGGTGACTGGCGTCGGACACGACCCCTATGCACTGGCGGTCGTAGTGCGGTGAAGATGTCGGCGCCCTCACCTAGTTCCTACGTCCTTCCGAAATGCTCCATAATGGCGGCCGCGTACTTGATGCCCTGAAGGTACTTATCCACGTGGATGTTCTCGTCAGGGGCGTGGAGGTTCGCGCCCGGGTTGGCAAAGCCCGTCAGGACGCACGGGATCCAAACGTGGCGCAGGATCGCGCCCTCGGCGGAGACGCCGTTCACTACTGGGAGTTCGCCGTAGACCTCCGTGGCGGCTGCGATGATCGCCTGGCTGATATCCTCCTTCACCGAGATCTTGTAGGGTGGCTCGGCACCATCGAAGGCGTTGACCTCGATATGGCCGAAACCATGCTTCTCGAGGTGCGCCTTCAGCTTCTGGATCGCCGCCGCGGGCTGGATGTTGGGTATCAGCCTGAAATCCAACCGGACCCGGGCCTCGTTGGGGATTATGGTCTTCGTACCTGGGCCGTTGTATCCGGCGACGATGCCCTGGATGTTGGCCGTGGGTTCGTAGGCACGGGCGCGGATCGCGTCCACGCCGTCCCGCCCGAGGGCGAACTCGGAGATGCCCCACTCCTCCTTCAGGGCGTTCAGGTCGACCCGCGCCGCCTTGTCTGCCAGTTGCGCTTCGTCGTCGGGACCGAGCTGCCAGAGCCCCTCCTCCCAGTCTTCGATGAGAATGCGACGATCCCGATCTAGGATGGTGTTCAGCGCCCAGATGAGTTCCCATACCGGCGACTCCACCAGCGGGAAGTTGAGGGAGTGCACGTCCAACTTCGCTCCTCGGGCGACGAGCTCCACGAAGAGCACCGACTTGAGCCCCAGCGAGACATCCGGGACGTCCGTCCCAGTCTCCATGGACCCGTCCAGGCAGTGCATCCCATCCGCCTCCAGAAGCTCCTTATTGCCGGCTGCCCACGCGGCCAGGTTCGGCGAGCCGATCTCCTCCTCCCCCTCGATGAGAAACTTGAGGTTCACCGGCACCTCTCCCCGGACCTGCAGGAAGGCTTTGGCGGCCTTGTTGAAGGCCAATATCCCCGCCTTGTTGTCCGTGGCCCCCCTCCCGTAGAGGACCCCGTCTACGATGCTGCCAGACCAGGGGCCGCCATGGCTCCATTCCTCCAGCGGCTCCGGCGGCTGGACGTCGTAGTGGGAGTAGCACAGGATCGTCTTCGCCGGCTTCCGCGCCTCGAGATGTCCGAAGACTACCGGAGGGCCCTCTTCGAGCTCGTGGAAGTCGGCCGGGAGTCCGTCGTCGTGCATCATATCCCGGACCAGAGCGGCACACTCCCTGAGCCCCACGCCCAGGGCGGAGATCGAGGGCTGTTGCACCAAGCGCTGCAAGTCCTGGACGCACTCCTCGGCGTGGGCGTCGATCCAGTCGTAGATGGGCTGCATGCTCATGGGGCGGATTCCTGCTGGGAAAGGGCCCATGCATCCAGCCGTTGACCGGACAAGTGCATGGGACGGGTGGCGAGATACGAAAAGGCCGGAGCGAGAAGAATGGGGTCCACCCATTTCTCCCGGAGTTCCGGGGGATACGTGGTCTCGGACATCGGAGTATGCATGTACATGCCCGGCGTTATGGTGACGGACAGGATCCCGTGCGGTGCGCCTTCCATGGCCAGGCATTTGGAGAAGCCCTCCAGCGCATGTTTCGCGGCGCAGTAGGCGGTCTCGTCGGCGAAGCCCTCGATGCCGGATCGGGAGGTAACGAAGACGAGGCTACCGCCGCGCTCCTTCATGTCCGGCCAGACCGCCTTCGTCAGCTGAAAAGCCGCCTGGATCCCCACGTTGAGCGTAGCCTGGAACGTACTTAGGCTCACGGCGTCCACGGGCTCCACCCTGAGGATCGCAGCGTTGTGGATGAGCGTATCCACCGGCCCGGTCACCACCTCGGCGATCGTGCGCTCCGTGGCTGCGGCATCGGCGAGGTCGACCACGGCACAGGCGGCTCCCGGGCATGCGACTGCGATGTCGGCCAACCCCTCGCTGTCCCGGTCGAGCAGGATCAACCTCGCGCCCAGTCCGTGGAGGTGCCTAGCGATGGCGGCGCCCAGCCCCTGGGCCGCGCCGGTGACCAGAACGGACTGCCCCTCGATCGCCGCGCTCGTGCCCGGAACGGACTCCCCTTCAAGAGCCGGCAAGAGTCTCTCCCGGTTGGACCCAACGCCGCTCCGCCCCGGAGATGCGGACCGCGTCTAAGACCGCTTGATTGGCCAATCCATCGGCGAATGTGGCGCCCCTAGAGGGCTGTCGCCCATCCCGAATGGCGGAGGCGAATTCCTGCATAAGGGCGACGACCGAGACATTCCAGATGCCGGCGTTCACCCCTGGAAGCGCCGCGTTAGGGTCGGCGACCGTGATGTCCTGAAAGTCCTCCCCTCCGCGGGCGAACAGGAGCCTCTCGTCGTCGTTGGAAAGCGTGATGGTTCCCTTGGACCCGAAGATCCGGGTCGCGTTTCCCATGTTGTGGGCAGCGACGCCTGACATGAAAACCTGCACGACGGTCCCGGAGGCCATCTCGAGCGTGAAGAAGGCCACGTCGTCGGCGGTCGCGGTCCATGGCTCACCGGTAGTCGGATCGAGGCGGTCCGGCACCATCACCGGCGCGGCTCCACTCACCCACGCCACCTCCCCCAGCCACCAGCGCAGGAGGTCTACCTGGTGGCTTCCGTTCGCACCCAGCCGTCCCCCGCCCTTCTCCGCGAGGCTCCACCAATCCCCGCTCGAACGACTGGCAGGGTCCCTCCAGGTCTTTCCGATGTTGGAGATATCCACGTGACGGATCTCCCCCAAGGCTCCCTCGGAGATGAGCTCGGCGATACGCATGCGGTTGGGATTGAAACGCAGTTCGTGGTCGATCATGTGGACCCGCCCCGCCGCCTCGGCTGCCGCGAGCATCCGGGCCGCCTCACCGGCATCCATTGCGGTGGGTTTCTCGCAGAGCACGTGGGCTCCCGCCGCGATCGCCGCGAGCGTCTGGGGCTCGTGCAGGACTGTGGGGGTCGCGATGCAAACCAGATCGAACTCGTGGGACGCCAGCATCGCCTCCCAGTCGTCGTAGGCGTGCGGCACCCCGAACTCCGTAGCCGCGTTTCGGGCACTCTCCATCCGAGCCGAGGCCAGCGCCACCACCTCAGCTCCAGGCACGTGGCGAAGCGCCGGCAGGTACGCAGCCTTCGCGAAACTCGCCCCGATAATCCCGACCTTCATGTACGTCTCCTCAGGTGCGTTCCCGCAGGCGTGGGTCCAGAAAATCTCTGAGCCAGTCTCCCAGGATATTGAAGCTCAGCACGGTCAGCATGATCGCCACGCCCGGGAAGACCGCGAGCCACCACTTGTTGGCAATCAACGTGTCCCGACTCTCGGCCAGCATGCTGCCCCAAGTGGGGACCGAAGGCGGCACCCCGAGGCCGAGGAACGAGAGCGCCGCCTCGGAGAGGATCACGCTCGCCACGTTGAACGAGGCAATGACCGTGAGAGGAGCCAGAATGTTGGGGAGGATCGTCCGGAAGATGATCGAAGCAGTGCTGTCCCCCAGAGCCCGTGCCGCCTCGACGAACTCCTTCTCTCTAAGGGAGAGCGTATCCGCGCGCACAATGCGGGCGTAGGTCACCCACTGGCCCACCCCCAGGACGAGGATGAGGTTCCAGACCCCGGACCCCAGCACCACCAGGAACATGATCGCCAGGAGGATGAACGGGAACGCGAGCTGGATATCCGCCAGGCGCATGATCAGATCATCCACCCATCCACCGAAATACCCTGAGAGCAGCCCAGCCACGATCCCGATGCTGCCCCCCACCGTGATCGCGGCGAACCCGACGAGAAGGGAGACCCGCGCCCCGTAGAGGAGCCGGGAGAGCACATCTCGGCCGAGCGCGTCGGACCCCAGCCAGAAGACCGCGCCGTCCGGGCCCGGGGCCATGGGACCCGCCAAGCGGAGAACGAGGTTCTGCCGATTGGGATCCAAAGGCGACAGCACGGGGCCGAAGGCTGCCGCAATCGACGCGGCCAGTAAAAAGATCACGGCGAAGAGCGGCCAGCGGGCGTCCACCATGACACGGGTCGCCCGCCGGAACTCCCAGCGAAAGCGGGTCTCGCGTCGGGTTGTGGGCACGGTCCCTTCGCCTGGGCGATCGCTCATCCACGCCCCCCCGCCAGCTTCATCCTAGGATCGAGTCGGACGTACACGAGATCCACCACGAGGTTGAGCAGGATGAAGATCCCCGCCAGCAAGACGACGCCGGCCTGCACCAGGGGGATGTCTCGCTGGTTGATGGCCGCAAACAGGAGACGCCCGATGCCCGGATAGCTGAAGACCGTCTCCACAACGACCACCCCACCCAGCAGGAAGCCGAACTCGAGCCCGATGATGGTGACGACGGGGAGCCACGCGTTGCGCAGCGCGTGGTGAATCAGGACGCGCCTCTCAGGCAGCCCCTTCGACCGGGCGGTGCGGACGTAGTCCTGTTCCAGCACCTCCAGCAGTGAGGACCGGATGAGCCGGGTGTTTCTGGCCAGCGAGTACGTGCCCACCGCGATCCCGGGGAGGATGAGGTGGAAAATCGTGCGGGGAAGGTTCGACAAGGCCGTGCCGAAGTCTCCCGCCATCATCGGTGCGAGGAACGGCACGTGTCCCGAGATAGGGAACACACGCAAGTAGAGCCCGAAGAAGAGGATCATCATGATCCCCATCCAGAAGTTCGGGATGGACTGACCCAGCATCGAGAAAGTCATGATGGACCCGTCCCACGCCGTCCCTCTATTGATGGCCGCCAGTATCCCCAAAGGGATAGCCAGGAGGAGGGCGATCACCATGGAGAAGAGCGTCAACTCGATGGTGGCTGGCAGCGCCTCGAGCACGATCTCCATGGCGGGCTGCCGGTAGGACAGGGACTGCCCGAAGTCGCCCCGGGCGAGGTCGCCCACGAAGCTCAGATACTGCACATGAAGGGGTCGATCGAAGCCCAGAGCCTGACGGGTGGCCTCGATCTCCTCCAGGGACGCTCGCTCGCTGACAAAGAGATATGTGGGGTCGCCGCCCGCCTGCAGCGCGAGGAAGGTCACCAGAGTCACGCCGATCACCACGACGACACTCTGGAGTAGCCTCCGCACGACATAGGAACCCATGGCGCCGCCCCCCTTCAGATCGCTGCCGGAATCACTTCAGCGCGGCGGCGAAAACGTGCAGCCGTTCGTCTCGGCGAGCACTCCATTCGATCCGGTTCGACACCCCGTAGAAGTCCGGCTGGAAGTACATGTGCAGCCAGGGACCGTCGTCGTAGAAGACTTGGAGCATCTCGTCGAGGATAGAACGAGTCTGCTCGGGCGTCTCGGCCTCGGCCACATCGGCCCACCGGCTGAACCAGCGATCGTCGTCCCAGTGCGTGTAGTTGGTTCCGGAGGCCACATCGGCCATATCGGTCATGTCGTAGATGGGACTCCACAGCCCTCCACCGGTCCCCAGAAAGAAGAGGGGGCCCATGCTGCGTTCCCTCAGGAGGGGTGTGTAGACCGAGGCCCACTCCATGATATCCACCTCCACATCGAGCCCGACGTCCTCCAGGTACTGGCTCACAGCGAGCACGATGTTGACGTCATTCACATACCGGCCCTGGCCCGCTTGGAATCGGATCGCGAAGCGGGTCCCGTCACTCCCCCGAGCCCAACCGGCTTCGTCCAGCAGCCGCTCGGCCGTGGCGGGATCGTACGGATACGGGGTCAAGCTGGAGTTACCGTTGGGTGGGTTCACGGGCCCGGTCGCCCGCTCGCACTCGACGCTGAGCAGCTGGCGGCAGATCGTGGGCACGTCCACGGCGTACTGGAGCGCGCGGCGCACCCGCGCGTCCTGGATCGCCTCCCCTCCTGGCATCTGGCTGTGGGCTTCCGACAGGTTGAAGCCCACGTACATCCGCCGCGTCCCCGAAACCACCTGCACTTCGGCGCGACCCGAGGCATTGATGGCCTCGATCTGCTCAGGGACCACGTTGGTGATGATATCGACGTTCCCAGCGATGAGCTCCGCGGTCCGGGTGGACGCCTCGGGGATGACCCGCCACACGATCCGCTGGAAGTTGCCGGGCTCCCTGACCTTCTCCAGCACCACCTCAGAGCCACGAGTCCAGGAAGCCAACCGGTAGGGGCCCGACCCGATCGGGTTGGAGGCCGCCTCGTCGAGAGTCATCCGCTCGTAGCTGTCCTTGCAATGGATATCGATTTCGGTGATGAGGCCGAAAGCGATGGGGTTCTTCCTGGCGATATTGATCTGCACGCGGAGGTCGTCGAGGGCCTCGGCATCCTGGAAGCCGATGGAGGTGAAGACGAAGCCGGGGGCGTTCCCCGTGAATCGGTTCTCGGGGTCCGCGATCCGATTGAAGGTGTACGCCACGTCTTCCGCGGTGAGGGGCTCACCGTCATGGCAGGTCAGGCCCTCCCGCAGGGTGTAGACGTATGCGGTCCCGTCCTCGGAGATCTCCAGCGTATGGGCGAGGTCCGGGGTGTGCTCCCCGTCGGGACTCAAGGAGAAAAGGTGGCCGAAGATGTGATCGGCGATGTTCGAATTGTCGCGACTCGAGATCATCCCCGGCTCGAAGGTGGTGATGTCGGCACTGAAGCCCACCACGATGGTATCCTCAGATCGTTCGGCGCAGGCGGTACCCATGACGATCGCCCCGAGCAGTCCAGCGACACGGGCCAGGGCCCGGAGGGTTCGAAGGTTCATCGGCGGGTCATCCTCCTGGTTCGTGCAGAGTCACGGTCCCCTCGCCGCCGGAAGCCCGGATGCAGGCCTCCACCATGTGAAGGGAATTCAGGTGATCAGTCCCCGGGCATGGCAGAGGCGTGCCCTCCCGGAAGTGGCTGACGAAGTCCTCGAGAAGGCCGCGCGCGTCGTCCACCCAGGGCTCCTCCTCAGGAAGCGGAACCGGGGTGAGTTCCGGGTCGTCCCGCAGCGCGTAGCCCAGCGCCCCGAACATCTCCTCCTGCACGGCGACCCCCCGCCCGCACTCGGTTCGCCACTCGAAGCCCATCTTCTGCCAGTTCCCCGCCCAAGTGCCCTGATAGGTGACCTCGATGCCCCCGGTGAAGGTGATGAGCGCACCGACATTAGCATCGCCTTCATACATCGACCACGACGGGTTGAAGGTCCGCGCGGAAATACGGACCGGCTCCGCATCATAGACGAACCGCATCAAGTCGAAATGGTGGATGGACTGTTCCCAGAGCATGGGCTGTGTCATGGACAATGGATATTTGTTCAGGCGCGGGAGCGTCCCGTCGCGCCACCGCTCGTACGTGAATCGGCCGAACTCCGGCGGGCCCAATCGGTCCGGGGAGAAGAGGTCCTTCAGCGCCCGGGTCACTTCCAGGTAGCGGAAGTTGAGCCCCACCGCGAGCGGGACCCCAGCCTCGGCCGCCGCGGCCACATGGGCCTCGGCATCGGCAAGTGTGTCAGCGAGCGGTTTCTCCGCCAGGATCGCGAGGCCGGCAGCACACGCGGCGGCGATCTGACCGTGCCGTCCACCCGGTGGCGTGCACAGGAGCGCGACATCGGCGTCCACCGTCGCTGCCACCTCCTCCAACGAGGCCCCGCCCAGAGCACCCGGGATCTCTTCCAGCGCCGAGGCAAGCCGGTCCGGATCCGTCTCCACCAGCCCCACCAGCAAGCAATCCGGATGCTCTTCCAGCACTCTCCGCCAAATGCGGGACCGTGCGCCCATCCCCACGAGGATGAACCGCAGGGGGGTCACGCCGCGACCTCACCAGAGAGGAGAACCTGCAGTCCAGCGGCAGGATCGGTCCAGCTGAAGCCACGCAGGGCCGGGATGTCGCTCGGGATCATGGGCGGCTTCACCGGTCCGGTCGCAGGTACAGTGACAGGTTCCGCACCCGGGACCTGGGAGGCGATCAGGTTGGCGAAGGCGCTGTCCGTGCAAACGTGGGGACTACCCAGATGGACCGGGTGGCCTGCCGGCGGACCAGCCACGACCCTCTCCAATGCGGCAGCCAGGTCGGAGGTGAAGGTCCAGTCCCGTCGGGGGTCGTCCGACCGCACCTCGAGCGGCCGCCCGTCCCGAGCGGCAGCCAGCCAACGAGCCACCAGAGACACCGCGAGCCGGCTCGGGCGGGCCAGCTCATCGGGACCAAAGAGATAGCCCAAACGCACGACGTGCACCGCCGTGGCCTGGGGCGACTCCGCAGTGCCCTGGGCCAGCAATTCCCCTGCCCGCTTGGCGGTGGCATAGGGAGACGTCCCCGTGGGGTGATCAGCATCGGTCAGTCCATCGGTCGCGTCGCCAGGAGCAAAGACGCCAGAGGAACTGAGAAAGACGAACGCGGGCGGGCGGGTACGGACAGTGTACTCCAGAACAGCCCGGAGGGGACGAAGGTTCAGAGTGACGGAAGCCGCCGGAGTGATCCCGAGCGTCTCGGCATCCGTGGTCACCCACGCTGCGTGCACGACCAGGTCGACCCCTGGCACCTCTTGAGGCACCCCCTCCGCCAGCTCTGCGGCGACTTGACGGATGTCCTGACTCTTCGACGCCGCGTCGGCCTGCCGGATGTCCTGGTGCTCCCATCCCCCGTCGAACGCACGGTCCAGGCCAATCACCTGCCAGCCCAGGTCGGCAAAACCCAGGGCCAGGGACCTACCCACGAAACCGCCCGCCCCCGTGACCAGGACCCGTCTCTGCGTCATTCCGAGTGCTCGGCGATGCTGGCGGGATCGAAGTCGGCAAGCGCATCCGCGTGCTCGGAGATGAGACGTACCCCCAGCTCCACGTCCTTGTCCTCCAGCGCATTCACGATGGGAGGATGGTTTCCCGCAATGTCCGCCAGGTCGACCTCCAAGTCATTCCGGAGGGACATGATCTGGTGAATACGCAGGTAGAGGCCCGCCCAGAGTTGTGCGAGGAGCTGGTGGTCGGAGAGCCGGATCAGGGTTCGATGGAAGGCCTCGTCCGCCGTGACCAAAGCTTCCCGGTCTCCCGCGGCCGCGGCCTCTTCCATAGCCGTGCAGGGTGCCCAGAGCGCCCCCACCGCTGTGCCGTGATGCAGGATCCGGCGCACGGCCATCACCTCGAAGACCTGTCGCATCTCACAGATCTCAACCACTTCTCGCACTGTCAGCGGCTTCACCCGCTTCCGCCGATAGGCCACAGTCTCCACCAGGCCATCATTCTCGAGGTCCTGGATCGCCTCCCGAATGGGCGCCCGGCTCACGTTGAGCTGTTCGGCTAGGGCGGTCTCCACTAGGGCGGTCCCCGGGCGCAGCTTTCCCGTGACGATGGCGGAGCGGAGACGTTCGGCGACCTGTATCCCCAAGGGAGTCCGCTCGATGGGGTCCAACGTCGAATCAGCCATGGACGCGTCCTATCTCGCCGGAGCCCGCATGGTGCACGTCGAGCGGGGGGACGGGAGGGTGCACCGCGAGCGGAGGAATGGGTGCGAAAACATCGTCCTCCTCCGCACCACGCCACATCAAGACAGCGAAGGTGGCCTCAGCATCCAGCACCGACATTCCGGCATGCCATGTCCCCGGATGGTACACCACCCCTAATGTGCCCGGGAGGAGGAAGGCCAGCGCCCGTGATGGGTCGGGAGCTCCGGCCTCGTCCGAGGGCATCACCGTCACCAGGTAACGGGATACCTGAATGGGTAAAAAGAGCTGGGAGGCATGCGGGTGGCACTCAACTCGATCTACGCTCATGGGGAGTGTCGAAGGCGTCACCCGGTTCAAGTGGCACTGCTGGGACAATCCCGCAACGGGCTCCAGCCAGTGACTGAACATCGACCGCTCGCCCACCGCGGCCGGCGGCTGGACGAACGCGCCGAAGGGCGCGAAGGCAGCGGGGTCCGGATCCCGAGCGGTCAGGGGCAAGGGACCTCCGGGGGAGGCACCGTGGCCCGCCAGTGGGACGCGATATCCCCCCGGCGGCAAACCCAGACATCGTCCCGATCCTGGATGTGGTCGAGGAAAGTCCGAAGCCCCCCGATCCGGCCGGGCTGCCCCAAGATCCGGGCATGCATCCCTACCGACATCATCCGGGGATGCAGCGCGGCTTCAGAGAGCAGCTCCTCGAAAGCGTCGATGAGGAACTCACCGAAGGCTCGTCCCGTCACCAGGGGACCGCCCACGAGCTTCGCGTCGTTGGTCACCAGCGAATAAGGAACGACGAGATGAGGACGACCCTCCACCTGGACCCAGTACGGGAGCTCATCGTTGTACGCGTCGCTGTCGTACGTGAACCCGCCGTGCTCGACGAGCAGTCGACGCGTGGCAAGAGACGGTGCATACCGGCAGTACCATCCCTCCGGGGGACGGCCCACCAGTTGATGAATTAGGTCGAAGGCCCGAGCGATCTCTTCCCGCTCCGTGGCCTCGTCGAGAAGGTAGTGCTCGATCCACCGCCTGCCGTGGCACACCACGTCCCAATCGCTGTCCGCAACGGCGCGGGCGGCTTCAGGATTGCGCTCCAGTGCCAGAGCCGACGCAAAGACGGTCAGGGGAAGCCCCCGGTCGCGGAAGAGCCGGTAGAGCCGCCAGAACCCTACCCGGCTCCCGTACTCGAACATGCTCTCGGCCCCGAGGTCCCGTTGACCCCGGGGAACCCTGGGCTGCGCTACCTCGGTGAGGGTGGCGTCGGAGCGATCATCGCCGTCCGCCATGGAATACTCCGACCCCTCTTCGTAATTCAGCACGAAGTTCACGGCCAGTCGCGCGCCCCCCGGCCACCGGATATCCGGGGGGCTCTCTGCGTAGCCCACGAAGTCGCGCCGGCTCTCCACCTCAGATCCCCTTGACGTCTTCGTACTCTTTCAACTGCTCCGGCGTGTAGACCTGCATGAACTCGATCTCGATCCCCCCCGCCTCGTCGTCGAGGAACGCGACCCATCCCTCGGGGTGCGGGTGGGAACCATGGATCTGACAGGGTTGGCAGATACGGAGCTGCGCGCCCTCGCCCTGCGCGTGGGCCAGAGCCGCGTCGATATCGTCGACCTCATAGCAGATGTGGTGGAGTCCCTCGACGTTCCGCTCGTCGATCCACTTCGCGAACCGTCCTTCGGGGTCCATGGACTCGCAGAGTTGGTACTCGATCCCGCCGAGGTAGAAGAGTGCCACCCGGTTCTTCGACTTGGGGTAGACCTGGATCTCCGTCTCGGCAGGGACGTGGAGAAAGCGCGCATAGGCTTCTAGCGCCTTGGCCGCATCGCGCACAGCGAAGGCCATGTGCTTGATCCCACGAACATTCGGATTATCTGATTTCATGCAGGGAGTCCTCTCAAGCGACGGAGCGTTCCTGGCGGATAGCGGAGACGACGCGGGCGATGCGGGTCAGCGCCTCTTCGATGCGGGGGATGGGTTGAGTCAGGGAGAAGCGAGCATAGTCGTCCGTGTAGTCCCCGTAGATCTTTCCTGGGAAGATCAGGACCTGTCCCTCCCGAAGGAGTCGCTCACAGAACTCGGTGGCGTCGATGCCTGTCTCCGAGACCTTCGCGTAGACGTAGAAGGCTCCTTGGGGTTCCGCGAACGGGATGTCCAGGGCTGTGAGACCGTCGCAGAGAACCTGCCTTCGCTCGTCGAACGTGCAGCGTATCTCCTCCACGCACTCCTGCGGTCCCGTGAGGGCGGCAAGCGCCGCGTGTTGGCTCACTGCGGCGGTGGAGATGGCGAAGGCGTGGTGAATCTCGGCTAGAGCCGGCATGAGGTCCGAGGGACCCGCGAAGTAGCCCACCCTCCAGCCGGTCATGGCATACGCCTTCGAGAGCCCGGAAAGCGTGAAGGTGCGCTCCATCATGCCAGGGAGCGCCGCCACGGGCTGCGCGCTGTGGTTCCCGTACGTGAGACGGGCGTAGATCTCGTCAGACACCACGATCAGGTCATGCTCCCGCGCCACCTCGCAAATCCGGGCCACCTCATCGGGGGGGATCACGGTCCCCGTGGGATTTCCGGGGTTGATGAGGGTCAGGATCTTGGAGCGCGGAGAGATATGCTCCCGCACCATGTCCGCCGTGAGTGTGAAATTGGTGGCCCTCGTCGTGCGAATGTGGACGACTACGGCGTCGGTGAGCTCAGCCGCCTGGAGGTAGGGGTTGTAACCGGGACAGGGGACGAGCAACTCGTCTCCCGGGTCCAGAAGCCCCAGAGCGAGGATGAACATCGCCTGCTGTGCGCCCGGGGTGACCACGATGTCCTCCGGCGCGTACCGCGCGCCTCCGTGGGCCGCGATGTTCTCCGCGATGGCCTTGCGCAGCTCCGGGAGTCCCAAGGGATGCGTATAGTGTGTCGCCCCCGCTGCCAACGCCTCCTGCCCCGCCCGGACGATGTGCTCCGGTGTGTCCAGATCGGGGTCCCCCCGCCCGAGCTTGATCACGTCAGGCAACCCGGCGGCGATATCCATCATCCGGGTCACGATGTGGGCGTCCTTCAGCTTGACGCGTCGGGCAAGGCGGCTGCGGCCATGGGGCATGGCGGAATCAGATCCCATAGATGTCGGAATACTTCCTCGTGAGGTGCTCGATGTAGAAGGTCGGATCGAGACTGCCTCCGGTAGCCTTCTCCAGGAGCTGGTTCCGCGTGTAGCGGCGGCCATGTCGGTGCACATGCTCCGTCATCCACTCACGGAGCGGCAGATAGTCCGCTGTGGCCAAACCTTCCCGGATCCGGTCGTCCTCGGTCGCGGATGCGAACAACTGTCCCGCCATCACGTTGCCGATCGTGTAGTTGCAGAATGTCCCCACCTGCCCCGACGACCAGTGCACGTCCTGGAGCACACCGAGACGGTCGTTCGGGACGTCCAAGCCCAAGTATTCCTTCACCTTCGCGTTCCAAGCCTCGGGCAGATCCGGCACGCTCAGGCTCCCATCGACAAGCGCGGCCTCGATCTCCACCCTGAGCATGATGTGGAAGTCGTAGGTCAACTCGTCGGACTCCACGCGGATCAGCCCCGGCTCCACCCGGTTGACGGCCCGCCAGAAGGTCTCGGTGTCGATCCCTGCGAGCTGCTCCGGAAACGTGGCCTGCAGTTCGCCATAGTTCTGTTCCCAGAACTCACGGCTTCGCCCGACGTGGTTCTCGAAGAGGCGGGACTGGCTTTCGTGGGCCCCGAAACTCACCCCGCCCACTGCATACAGACCGACGAGGTCCGTGGCCAAGGGTGTGCGCGTATAGGCCGGATCACAGAACTGTTCGTAGAGCGCGTGCCCCGTCTCGTGGAGGGTGCCGAAGAGGCACTTGGGCATCCACTCATCGTTGGCTCGCGTGGTGATCCGGACGTCGTTCCGAGTGAAGGAAACCTCGAAGGGGTGTACGGTGAGATCCAGGCGTCCCCGGTCGGTATCGTAGCCCAGCTTCCTGGCCATCTTCAGGGCGAAGTCGAGCTGAGCCTCCACCGGGAAGGGTCGCTCGAGGAAGTCCACGCGAGGTGCCTCTTTCTCGCCGATGGCTTTCACCAAGGGGAGGAGGCCCTCCCGAAGGGTGGCAAAGAGTGGCTGGAGCGAGCGCACGGTCTCGCCCGGCTCGAATCGGTACATGAGCGCATCGTACGGATGTTCCTCGTACCCGATGCACTCCGCCATCTCCTGGTTCAGGGCGATCGTCTGCTCGAGCACGGGCGCAAAGGACGCGAAGTCGCTCTCCGCCCGGGCCTTCGCCCAGATGTGCTGACCAATGGAGCCCACCTCGGCCCGCTTGTGCACCAGGGCTGCCGGAATCCGGAGATGGTAATCGATAGCCTCCCGTACGTGGGCGCACATCGTCCGTTCGACGCTGTCCGAGGGCAGGTTCGCGACCTCGGCCTCGGCACGCTCCAGCAGTCGCCGCGTCTCGTCCGCGACCAGGTGCTCCCGGGTCACGACGCTCAGCGTGGCCAACTGCTTCGCCCGGGTGTCAGCCCCACCAGGAGGCATCATCGTCCTCGCATCCCAGTTGAGGATCGAGTCTGCGTTGAGGAGGTCGTTGACCTCCCCCATCCGCTCCAGGAAAGCGTTGTATGCCATGTGCTTGGCCCCTTTTGGGCCCCTTTTGGCCCTGTGAAGCCCGGAGCGGTGACGGATTGCATCGGGGCCCTGGGCACCGTAGTCTGTATGTTGTCGACAGGCGACAGCGCAACGTGCCCTCCGTCGACCGGAGTTGTCAAGAACGTGCTCCGGCACCCCTCGGCACCCTCCGCAACGTTGGCTTTGGCATTCCGGAGGCACATGGACGAAGGGCTTCGGTGGAATTTCGACGAGCTCGTCGAGATGGCGGTGACGGGC
>Ga0208879_1002111_pt1 | contig 17997 bp, 20 predicted proteins | sample Knorr_S15_td_Bot_FD_185605 | JGI IMG/M metagenome (GOLD analysis project Ga0208879, IMG submission 185605) | Marine microbial communities from Southern Atlantic Ocean transect - Knorr_S15_td_Bottom_ad_5009_LV_A (SPAdes) (version 2) | ecosystem: Environmental > Aquatic > Marine > Oceanic | place... | reverse complement strand
CGCCTTCCAGGAGATCAACACCTTCCTCAACAAGATGGCGGCGCACCACATCTACAGCTTCAGGATCGTCATTGGGTAAAATCGAAGCCATTTCCAATACAGTGACTTTTGCGCCTAATTGCCGATGGGCCTCGGCCATTTCAATGCCGATTGGCCCGCCGCCAACAACAATTAAATGATCAGGTATATCCGTCTGGGTAAAAATAGTTTCATTGGTGAAATAGGGCGTGTCAGAGAGCCCCGGTATGGGTGGCACCAACGGCCCGGACCCTGTCGCAATCACAAACCGTCGGGCCCGGATGCGCTGGTTATCCACTGTGACCTCACGGCGACCTGAAAACCTGCCTTCGCCCAATATAACCTTGACGCCGTAATCTTCGAACCGTTCAACAGAATCATGCGGGGCTATTGCATCTATCGCGCTTTGAACGTGGTCGAACACGCTTTTCCCATCAATTGCCAGAGCGCCAGCGTTGACGCCAAATCGGCCAGCACCGCGCGCCGTTTGAGCAGCATGTGCGGCAGCGAGAAGGGCTTTCGACGGCACACAGCCGTAATTGAGGCAATCGCCACCCATCTTGTCACGCTCAATCAGAACCGTATCAATACCGAGCTGAGCAGCGACCGCGGCAACCACCAGGCCACCGGAGCCAGCGCCAATTATGCAGATGTCAGTTTTCAGAATTGCTCCAGCCATCGATTATTAGGTTTTTTTATATTTCCGATATATCACCGGAATGAGCGCCAAAAAAGCCAAGCCAATTAGGGGGAATAGAATTTCCGGGCTCCAGATGGCGGCAATGTCCGGCATGCCGCCCTGGTCAATGATATGACCCAGCCCACTGCCAAGGCTCGCATAAACAAACGTGCCGGGCATAATACCGATAAAAGTGGAAATAACGAAGGTCCGAATCGGTACGCTCAAAAAGGCCGGCACTAAATTCACCAGCCAAAACGGAAAAAGCGGGACAAAGCGCAACACCAATAAATAACAAAAGGCATTTTCTTTAAAACCTGCTTCCATTTTCTGGATTGTCGCGCCGCATTTTGCATGGAAAAAATCAGCAAAAGCATAGCGCGCTGCCAGAAATACAATAGTCGCGCCAAGCGTTGCCCCAAATAGCACCAACAACCCGCCTTTAATCGTGCCGAACATAAACCCGCCGGCAATCGTCATCCAAATTGCGCCCGGTATACTGATCGCGGTTGCGAGACCATAGGCGAGAACATAAGCAAAAGTGGAAACCGTATAATTTTCCTGTTTCCAATTCATGATAGACGTACGGTTATCTTGCAGAGATTCGAACGTCAAAAAGTGATGGAGGTCCATATAAAAGGCCGTTATTAATCCAATCAAAAGCACCACCACTGGCAACACCCGCCACAGCGATAATGTATTTTGGTCTTTAGACTGATAAGCGTCAGTGGTTTCTCGGGAAGGGCTTTGTGTCATCTAAACCTATTATTCAATTTTAGTTTTCACTTTGGAGTGCCAATCGGCATTTTGAGGACACCCGTTACAGTATATATATGTTCTCTCGGACTTAATTAGGCAAAGAAGCCGGATACTGCTAGTCACCATTGCGTGACTAAAAATTGAACGCCAGCAAACTTTATGAGATTATTTTTCCGGGTATCGTTGACTTATCGAGCCCAAGAACGTATACACCGGGCCTTGCTTTTACCGGTTCCCTGAACCCACGCTTTCACTTGAGCGTTTTAAGGACCGTAGAGAAAATTTTTTCGGAGAAGTTTAGTGAAACGCACTTTCCAACCGAGCAACCTTGTGCGCAAACGTCGTCATGGCTTCCGCTCCCGTATGGCTACTGCTAACGGTCGTCGGATTTTGGCCAGACGCCGTGCAAAAGGTCGCAAAAGCCTGTCCGCTTAACCGCCCGGTTTTGTGACGGTCCGGTGGTGGCCTACCAGATAGAAAAACTGAAAGAACGCCCGGAGTTTCTTCGGGTGGCTTCTGCGCGCGTGAAACACGTGATGCCGGGCCTGATTCTACAGATGCGCGAGCATAGCCAGCAGGAACGTTCGCCTGACGCTTCAGATAGAAAAATTAAAGCTCTGCGCCTAGGGTTTACGGTCAGCAAGAAAGTTGGCAATGCCGTGGAGCGCAATCGTGTCAAACGACGCTTGAGAGCGGCTGCAGAGGTTATTTTGCCCATTCATGCGCGTCCGTACCGCGATTTTGTCATTATTGGTCGCCAAAATGCGCTAAAATGTCCCTTCGCGGCGCTGGTCTCCGATCTGGAGACCGCGCTTAAGAAACTTAACGCCTATGAGGATGCCTCATGACGATAATCTCAACGTTCTTTCGGGGGTTCATTCGGGGCTTATTTCTGTTTCTTATCCGAGCCTATCAGTGGCTAATTTCGCCAATTCTGCCCGGATCCTGTCGGCATTTGCCAACCTGTTCGGAATATGGTGTTGAAGCGATACAAATTCATGGTCCGTTTTATGGATTCTGGCTGACTTTGAAACGCGTTTTGCGCTGCAATCCTTGGGGCAGTAGCGGCTCTGATCCAGTACCCCAAAAACAAACCTCGAAAAAGGCTCCACAAATAACCGAAAAGTCGGTTGCAGAAGAGCCTCCGCACGAATATATAGAGCGCGCAAATCCGTCACAGGACTCACATTCGCACAAATCTTTCGCAAAAATTGCGTCGGAACCGCCGTTAAAGAGATAAAGTCAGGAAAACAAAAAATATGGAACAAAAGAACCTGCTTCTCGCTATCGTGCTGTCGGCCATTATCATGGTCGGTTTTCAGTGGTATAGCGCGAGCCAACGGCCGCCAGAAGTCGTTCAAACTGCTGAGCAGAAAAAAGCGGCTGAAATCAAACCCGGCACGCCGACAGCACCGAGCATGCCTGCGGCCTCTTCAAATGGCGCACCTTCTATCGCAGCACCGGGCGCGCCCGGCATGGCCGTTCCCGTTCCAGGTCAAGGCGTCAGTTCGGCTGCTTTAAGCGAAGAGAATTATAAAAAAGTATTGGCGGCAACCCCACGTTTGAAAATCGAATCGCCGCGCGTGAGAGGCTCTATCTCTTTAACCGGCGCACGCATTGATGATTTAATTTTGAGCGACTACCGGGAAACCATCGATGAAGACAGTAAAAACATTTCCCTGCTTTTGCCGTTTGGCAGTGCCAGGCCTTATTACGCAGATTTTGGTTGGGTTTCAGCAGATACAAAAGTGCCCGATGCGACGACCGTCTGGACGTCTAACCAACAAACTCTGACCCCAGAAAATCCCGTTACGCTTTCCTGGAAAAACCCTGATGGCATTACCTTCTTCCAGGAAATTTCTCTTGATGCCAATTACATGTTTACAATCAAGCAGCGGGTTCATAACAGTGGCAGTAAATCAGCAACAGTTTTCCCTTTTGGCCGCATATCTAGAACCGGCACGCCGGAAATCACTGATTTCTACATCCTCCACGAAGGCCTCTTAGGTGTCTTCGAAGGCGTTTTGAAAGAAATTGATTACGACGAGATCCAAGAAGATAAGCTCATTCAAAACAAATCCAAAGGCGGTTGGATCGGCATCACCGATAAATACTGGCTGACGGCCTTAATTCCCGATCAAAATACCTCGGCGGACAATCGTTTCTCAGACCAAATTCAAAAAAATCTCGATAATTATCAGGTTGATTTCCGCAGCGATGCTCAGGTGATTAGACCCGGTGCAATAGCGGAGACCAGCAGCCGATTTTTTGCCGGAGCTAAAGAAGCTCAGCTGATCATCGATTATCGCGATCAGTTAAACATCACGCGCTTTGATCTGGCGATCGATTGGGGTTGGTTTGAATTTCTGACCAAGCCGATCTTTTTTGCCCTCATATACTTCACGGGTTTCCTCGGTAACATGGGTCTCGCGATCTTGTTGCTGACGGTTCTCATCAAGCTCGCTTTCTTCCCTCTCGCCAATAAATCCTATCGGGCAATGAGCAAAATGAAATTGCTTCAGCCCGAAATGGTCAAATTGCGCGAACGCTTTAAAGATGACCGCGCCCGGATGAACCAAGAAGTGATGGCGATGTACAAGCGAGAGAAAGCAAATCCGGCGTCGGGCTGCCTGCCCATATTACCTCAAATTCCTGTGTTCTTTGCGCTTTATAAGGTCGTGTTCGTGACCATCGAACTTCGTCATGCACCGTTTTATGGCTGGATTCATGATTTGTCGGCAGCCGATCCTATGACACCGCTCAACCTGTTTGGTTTGATCAATTGGTCACCGCCGGAGATTTTGGCAATCGGTATTTGGCCGATTATTATGGGCGTTACCATGTTCATTCAGCAAAAGCTGAACCCGCCGCCGCCAGACCCGATGCAGGCTAAGATTTTCATGTTCCTGCCAATTATGTTCACCTTCATGCTGGCGCGTTTCCCAGCCGGATTGGTGATCTATTGGGCCTGGAACAATGCGCTTTCCGTCTTGCAGCAATACTTCATTATGCGGAAAGCCGGCGTGCCAATCGGTAACCCTAAGAAAACTTAACATCAGGCTGCCAACCCCTTTAGGAACTCCGCATGGAGATCGACCAAAACGAAATGGAAACAGGTCGGCTGTTATTCGCGCAGAATTGTGAGTTTTTAATCAGCGCGGCGGCCTTTGATCAATTACCGGACAGCGACCTGCCTGAGATCGCTTTCGCCGGGCGCTCCAATGTCGGCAAATCGAGCCTTTTGAACGCCCTGACCGGTCGTAAAAACCTGGCCCGTACATCTAACACACCGGGCCGCACTCAGCAGGTGAACTTCTTTGACCTCGGCGGTCGGATGATGCTGACCGATCTACCAGGATATGGCTATGCCAGAGCTTCTAAATCGGTTGTTGATCAATGGACCAGGCTGATCAAAAGTTATCTGCGAGGCCGCGTTCAATTGCGCCGGGTTTGTTTGCTGATCGATTCCCGGCACGGCCTTAAATCAACGGATCGAGAAGCGATGGATTTGATGGATGAGGCCGCCGTAGCCTACCAAATCATCCTCACCAAATGCGACAAAATCAAACCTGCTGAGCTCGAAAATCTGCTGGCAAAAACCAACACTGAAATTTCTAAGCACGTCGCCGCCCACCCCGAGATTTTGGTGACCAGTTCTTTTAGATCCAAAGGGATCGAAGAAATGCGCGCTGCCCTTGCAACTCTTGCAAATTCGACGTCTAAATAATTCTACATAAAATAATTGGCGGTTTTCAATTAGTTAGGCTAAAGTCCGGCCCGAACAAAACCGCCCATATACCTTTTTAGATCAAAGAACAAAACCATGAGTAAAGCTGACGATGAATTAAAGGAAAAATCTCTCGCCCAGGCAGCTGTGCTTGGCGAGGCGCTGCCCTATATGCGGCGGCATGCGGGAGAGACTTTCGTGATTAAATATGGTGGCCATGCGATGGGGGATAAAACTCTCGCAAGCCAATTTGCAAATGACATCGTCCTGCTCGAGCATGTTGGTATTAATCCGATTGTCGTGCATGGCGGCGGACCGCAAATTGCAGAAATGCTGGATCGTTTGAAAATTCAATCCTCTTTTATCGATGGACTTAGGGTTACCGATGCCGCCACTGTTGAAGTTGTCGAAATGGTTTTGGCAGGCTCCATCAACAAACAAATCGCGGCGTCTATCAATGATGCCGGCGGTTTTGCAGTGGGCCTTTCCGGTAAAGATGGAAATCTAATCAGAGCCACCAAAGTTCGGCGCACCCAGCGCGATCCAGATTCCAATATCGAGAAAATTCTCGATCTTGGGTTTGTTGGCGAGCCTAAAACCATCACCACTCATGTGCTCGATGTTTTCAAAGAGACGGACATGATCCCGGTGATCGCACCCATTGGGTCTGGCGATAAAGGCGAAACCTTTAACATAAACGCCGATACGGCCGCCGGCGCGATAGCTGCAGCAATGACGGCAAAACGGCTGTTATTACTCACCGATGTCGCCGGAGTCTTGGATGCTGATGGCAAGTTGATCCAGAAAATGGATGCAAAACAAGCGCGTCAAATGATCGAAGATGGCACCATACAAGGCGGCATGATTCCTAAAGTAGAAACCTGCCTCAATGCGGTTGAGGATGGTGTTGATGCGGCTGTTATCATTGATGGCCGGGTGCCACATTCGCTACTACTGGAACTGTTTACCGAGCACGGCGCCGGAACTCTCATCGAAGCCGATTAGCTCACTGTTCATTTGTTGAATTAAAAATCTTCGAAGGCAAAACCACCTTTGCCTTGGCGTTTGACTTTGTACATCGCTTCATCGGCCCGATGGAGCAAGTGATCGATATCTTCCTCGCTGTCCGAGGCGTACATCGAAACTCCGATTGATAGTCCGAGCGGGTGATCCATATCGCCAGAATGCTTTTTGAAAATTTGACTGTCTTCAATCATCGCCGCAGCGCGTTGCTCGGCGCTTTCGGTATCGATACCATCCAGCCACATCGCAAATTCATCGCCGCCGACTCGCGCCCGTTTAAACTTAACCGGATGGTCGCATTTTCGATGCGTCCTCTTTTTTTGGCAATATTGATAAGCTGCTGCGCCAAGGTACGATCGCTCTCGGCAACGAGATCAATAAAATTCTGGCCCATGAGCTCGCCGGGAGAGCACCCAATCAGGGCCTCGGTTGCACCGGCGACAAAAGTGACATCCTGATCTTCATTCAACACCAAAAGTGCGTCGGCCCAGCAAAAGGCAAACGCGACAAAACGATCACGCTCGGTCCGAGCATCGCCATTTAAAACATTTATTTGATCATTTGGTGTTGTGTCAGGTGCCATATTTTAATCAGCAGGATATTTTAGAGAAATTCTATAATTACGCCGCTCAGCCTTCGCATAATTATTTTAAACGCATATTTGGGTATGTCGAACTATAGGTGATCTCCCAGGGTCGGAAAATCCGTAAAACCCCTTAAATTTATAAATGGGGAGAAAACGTACAATTTCAAACCGAAAAAAATAGGGATTTTCCCAGATTCGTATCGGATTCTGCTGGGTTTTTCCGAATAAATTTACGATATTCCCTAATATGACCAACCTTCCTTCAGAATTGCGCGAAATTGAGGCTTGGATATTTGATCTTGATAACACGCTGTATCATGTGTCGGCCAATTTATTTGACCAGATTGACCGACGCATGTGCGAGTACGTGGCCGAATACCTGAACATTCCCGCCGCCGAGGCCTATAAAGTGCAAAAGAGCTTCTTTAGAGAGCATGGCACAACATTGCGCGGCATGATGGATTGCCACGATATGGATCCCGGTCCCTATCTTGACTATGTCCATGACATTGACTTCTCACCCATTGAGACCGATCAAATCATGATTGATGCCTTGGAAGCTCTCCCAGGCCGCAAAATCGTCTTCACAAATTCAGCGACAAAATATGCCCGCCGCGTATTGGAACGCTTAGGCATAGAACATCAAATGGAGGGGGTCTTCGATATCGTCGATGCGGGTTATATTCCAAAGCCGGCCCCTGCCGTCTACGACCGGTTTGTTGAAAAGTATGAAATTGATCCCACGCGTGCTGTGATGGTTGAGGACATCGTTCGCAATCTCGCGCCGGCGGCGGTTTTGGGGATGAAAACCGTCTGGGTGCAGACCGACCGACCCTGGGCCGAAGCTGATCGTGAAGCCACCAATCCAGACTTCACGACAGACAATCTGTCAAAGTGGTTGGCGGAGGTTGTTCGGCAATAGCTCGGGCATTGACATAAGCGGGCTTTGCCACCACATTCCGGTCCTTCTTTAAAAATATTAAAAGGTATGGATTTAACGTGACCGATCAAAAATTACAAAGCACCATCGACGCAGCCTGGGACGCGCGCGATGACGTGAACACTGAAACAACCGGCGAGGTTCGAGACGCCGTCGAAGCGGCGCTCGATTTGTTGGATTCAGGACAAGAACGAGTCGCCGAGCCGATTGAAGGCAGCAATTCCGGCTGGAAAGTCAACCAATGGCTCAAAAAAGCCGTTTTGCTCTCCTTCAGCCTAAACAAAATGGAGACCATCAATAACAGTGCCGGTGACGGCAATTGGTGGGATAAAGTGCCGTCAAAATTCTCTGGCTGGGGTGAAAAAGAGTTTTCCGCAGCCGGTTTTCGCGCGGTGCCCAGTTGTGTTGTAAGACGCTCAGCCTATATCGCGCCGGGTGCAGTGCTGATGCCGTCTTTTGTCAACCTCGGTGCCTATGTTGGTGAGGGTACTATGGTCGACACCTGGGCAACCGTTGGTTCCTGTGCGCAGATCGGCAACAACTGTCATCTATCTGGCGGTGTTGGTATCGGCGGCGTGCTGGAGCCTCTGCAAGCCGATCCTGTCATCATCGAAGACAATTGTTTCATCGGCGCGCGTTCGGAAGTCGTTGAAGGCGTCATTGTCGAGACCGGGGCCGTTCTTTCAATGGGCGTATTCATCAGTGCCTCTACAAAAATTATAGATCGCGCGACCGGTGAAATTCACATCGGCCGCGTGCCGGCTTATTCGGTTGTTGTGCCAGGAAACCTACCCGGCAAAGATTTACCGGATGGCTCACCAGGTCCAAGCCTCTATTGTGCGGTGATTGTTAAAACCGTTGATGAAGGCACGCGTGCCAAAACTTCCGTGAACGAATTGTTGAGAGACTAAATAACCGCTGTGGCAACTCTAAATGCATTAGACCTTTCACGCGCCCTGATCGCCTGTCCAACAGTGACGCCCGAAAATCAGGATAGCGATGGGCAGGCGCAGAACGTGCTGCAGGAAGCGCTGGAAGGTCTGGGATTTACCTGCCACAGTAAAACTTTCTCAGATGTGAACACACCGGACGTGACCAATCTTTATGCTCGGCTCGGTTCTGCCGCGCCGAATTTCTGCTTCGCCGGTCACACCGATGTTGTGCCGGTAGGTGATCTTGATGCCTGGCATGTTGACCCGTTCGGCGCAGAGGTCACCGATGGCATTCTCTACGGCCGAGGCGCATCGGATATGAAAACATCGATTGCGTGTTTTGCCGAAGCAACGTCGCGTTTTATCGATAGACATGGCAGTGATTTCGGCGGCTCGATCTCGTTTCTGATCACCGGCGATGAAGAAGGCCCGGCCATCAACGGCACCCGTAAACTTCTCGAATGGACCAAAGAACAAGGCGAAGTGCTTGACGCCTGCCTCGTCGGCGAGCCAACCAATCCGACAACGCTGGGCGAGATGGTTAAAATCGGCCGCCGCGGCAGCTTGAACGGCACGTTGACGGTCTATGGTGTGCAAGGACACACAGCCTATCCGCATTTGGCCGACAATCCTGTCCATCGCTTGGTGCGCATGCTGGATATTTTGATTTCCGAGACGCTGGATAGTGGTTCTGATCATTTCCAAGCATCAACGCTCCAAGTGTCCACTATTGACGTCGGCAATCCCGCGACCAATGTGATCCCCGCCAAAGCGACGGCGGTCTTTAATATCCGCTTCAATGATCTTCATAGCTCGGCGACACTTGATAAATGGCTGCGCGAGAAATTGGACGCCATTGTCGGTGATTATGAGTTAGAAGTTTATGTCTCCGGGGAAAGTTTTTTGACGCCGCCGGGAGACTTGAGCGATATGATTGTTGCCGCCGTAAAAGCAGCAACCGGGAGAGAGCCAGAGCTTAGCACCACCGGCGGTACATCGGATGCACGCTTTATCAAAGATTACTGCCCGGTTGCCGAATTTGGTTTGATTGGACAGACGATGCATAAATCCAACGAATGTGTCGCGGTTGAAGATATGGAAGCACTCACGGATATATATACCTCCTTGCTCGAACGTTTTTTCAAGAAGAACGGTTAACGCCCATGGCCCCGATTGGTGAGATTCTTTCGTCACTTTTCGGTGCTTTTCGCCTCGCCCATGCCGACCCTGACGGGATGAGGTATTTTAATGCGAGCCATGAAGGTTTCTGGCGTTCATTCACCGCTGCCATCCTCATAGCGCCTTTATTCGCAATCCTGTTGACTGTTCGTTACATCGGCGGCGAAGAAGCGGCATCTGTATTTCGCTTTAGCGCAGTAGAAGCCATCGCCTATGTCATAAGCTGGGTCGCCTTTCCTTTATTGCTTTTTTATCTCACAGACATTCTGAGCATTGGCGCAAAATATATCCGCTACATTGTCGCCTATAACTGGATTTCGGTGCTGCAAAATGTGGTCTATTTGCCCTTTGCTCTGTTGGTCGAGGCGCATTTACTTGAAGGTTCTCCGGCTGCCTTTATCGGCTATATTTTGCTGGGGCTGGTTCTCCTATACACGTGGTTTGTTACCCGCACGGCCTTAGAGGTCTCTAATTTTATGGCCGCCGGATTGGTGCTGGTTGATCTTCTGATCAGCATATTTATCAATACACTCGCGCAAGGAATGTTGCGCCTTAGTTAAAAGGACTTCGCATGCCGGATATAATGGAAGGACCAAATTGGTTTGATACCTACCGCGGTATTGTTCTGCCGCGCCATTGTGATCATTACGGCCATTTGAACGTTCGCTTCTATGCGCATTTTTTTGACGATGGTGGTTTCCAGCTATGGCATCACATCGGCATCAAGCAAAGTGATCTGACAAAAGATGGCATGGGGGTGGTCGTTGCCAACATCTCAATCGATTTCCTCCATGAGATCACAGCCGGCCAACTCATGGTCATCAAGGGCGCGTGGACAAAAATGGGCAATAAAAGCATGGCCCATGAACAGCGCATGTATAATGTAGACACCGGCACCCATTGTGCCACCCAGAAAACCGCAGAAGTTTTTTTTGATATGGAAAAACGCCAAGCCGCCGCCATGCCGGAGAATTTACGCAAAATTGTCGCGGCGCATGTTGTCGATGTTGATTAAGGCAGCACTTTAAACATGCCGATCGTTTGACCCCAGAGGAAATGCAACGGCAGAACCACCAAAACACCGAAAATCATATAAGTGACCAGCATTTTGGTGACATCCGCTATATTTAGGTTTCCAAGCGCGACAGCAACCACAACCGGCGGCGCCTGATAGAAAAATGGAAAAACCCCCCAGGCGGTCATCGATGCCATAATGACGCTCAATTGCGACCAGCCCGTTGCCCCCGCCAAAACTTCCGCCATCGACACCATGATTGAGGGCTGTGCGGGCATTGTCGTGAAAAAACCAACAATGATGCCGGTAATTGAGATTGAGGCAAAATTCTGAAAGTCTGCGCCTTTCTGAAATTCAAATATCTGCATCACCTTCTGGCCAATCAACGTGCCAAGGTCGGCATGGCTGGCGACCGCACCGAGGCCAATCACGCCTGCCAAAAACAAAAGCGGGCCGTAGTTGATATCGCCGCTGAGGACGTTTGGCGACAACATCCCAACGCGCGGTAATAAACAGACGATGGCGGCTCCCAAAGACACCCAGGCCGGAGACACGCCGTGCAAACTATCGGTAATCCAAAGAACAAGAGCCGCCAGCACAATGATCAACAAACGTTTTTCATCGCCGCTCCAAGACTTCGATTCTTTTTGGTGTTCCGGATAAGCGGGGTTCGCTTTAAATAAAAACGCAATAACCGCAGGGTAAACCAGCAACGCCATGCCACCAACGACGGGGAAATTTAACAAAAAATAATCTGCATAGGTGAGCTGAATGTTTAAAATACCGTCGGCGGCACCATAGAGTGCCATGTTCGGCACATTGGCGGGCAGGATGTTAAAAGCAGGTATCATCGTGCCCATTGAGGCGGCGAGTATTAAACCGGTGCGCCCTTTGCTGTTTTCGCCAAAGCCAAGCTCTGTTGCCAGTGCTGCCATAATCGGCACCAAAAGCGCAACGCGTCCGGAGGCTGACGGCACAATAAAAGCGAGCGCCGTGGAGACCCAAAAAATACCATAAATCATCGCGATATAGGTTTTCGGAAAATGGGTTAGGAGCGAGCGCACCAATCGGACATCCAGGCCAGACCGTTTCACGCCGAGACCAATCACCAATCCGCCAAAGACCAGCCACATCGCGCCCGAATGAAACCCTGAAAACACCACTTTCGGCGGCGCAACGGATAATACGACAGAGGCAAACAAAAAGATGAGAGAGCCAAAGTAGGACGGCACAATCGCCGATGACCACAATCCAATGGCCAATACGATGACGGCTCCGGCCTGCATGACTGCGGGTTCAACACCGCCGGGCGCGGGCAAAAGCAGCAGTGCCAAACTAAGCAGGAAAGATAGCCCAAACACTGTTTGAGATGAATTTTTCAAAATTATAATTTTGTGACCCCTTTATCCCTTTAGGCAGGCAATGAAGCGCAGTATGCTGAACGATGATGGAAGATGAAACCCAAAATACATCTGTGACCGCTGAAAATCCGCCCGACATATCACCGTGGAGTCCGTTCCGTCACAAGATGTTCGCGCTCCTTTGGGTGGCGATTGTTGTCTCCAATGTCGGCACCTGGATGCATGATCTATCTGCGGGCTGGCTGATGGCAACAATGACGCCGTCACCAATATTGGTGGCTTCTGTTCAAGCCGCGACAACCTTGCCGGTATTTTTGTTTGCTCTGCCCGCAGGCGCGCTGGCGGATATTGTCGATCGACGGCGCCTCCTTCTGATTGTCAAAATCTTGCTGACGGTCGTCGCGATTGCGCTGGCCTCTAGCGTCTATCTCGGTGTGATGAACCCCTGGCTTTTGTTAATATTCACTTTGGCCATGGGCACTGGCGCCGCCTTCATCGCACCTGCCTGGTAAGCCATTGTGCCGCAACTGGTACCCCGGTCAGAGCTTCTGCAAGCCATTGCCTTAAACTCTGTTGGCATAAATGTGAGCCGCGCCATCGGCCCTGCTGTTGGTGGATTTGTCATTGCGGTCGTCGGGCTTTGGGCACCGTTCCTGCTCAACGCGATCAGTTTTGCTTTTGTCATTGGCGTATTGATTTGGTGGAAAGCTGGTTCCGGCGAGGCCCGCGCCCTTCCGGCGGAGCGATTTACCGGTGCCATTCGGACTGGCCTTCGTTATACCCGCGAAAGTGGGCCGGTGCGCAATACTCTCTATCGTGCCATTGGTTTTTTCTGTTCGCGACAGCCTATTGGGCGCTTCTACCGCTTATTGCTCGGGATCTCCTCAAAGGCGGACCATCCTATTATGGACTTATGTTGGGCGGCATCGGCATTGGAGCGGTACTTGCTGCCCTTGGTCTCCCTCGCCTCAAAAAAGTGTTGGGTCCCAATAAGGTGGTTGCCCTTGGCTCAGCGGGTACGGCGGTTGTATTAGCTATTTTTGCGGCGTCATCCAACCAAATCGCCGGGCTTGTTGCCTGTATGTTGGCGGGTGCCTGTTGGCTGGCAGTACTCTCAAGTCTCAATGTATCAACCCAGCTTGCCTTGCCGGAATGGGTTCGCGCGCGTGGGCTCTCCATGTTGATAACGGTGTATTTTGGCGCAATGGCGGGCGGTAGTATTATATGGGGAAATATCGCAAATCAGGTCGGTGTCCCCAACACCCTTTTAATCGCGGCTATCGGTGCGGCGCTCGCCATCCCTATTACTTGGCGTTGGAAAATTATTGCCGATCCCAACATTGATCTGACGCCGTCATTTCATTGGCCGGTACCGGTTGTGGCCGAAGAAATAGAAGAAGATCGTGGTCCCGTCATGGTGACCGTTGAATATCAAATCGATCCGATTAATCGAAAGGATTTTGAACAGGCGATGGAAGAATACGGTCACACCAGAAAACGCGATGGGGCTTTCTCATGGGGGATTTTTGAAGATGTTGAAAGACCCGGACATTATCAAGAGTATTTTCTCGTCGAGTCTTGGCTGGAGCATGAACGCCAACATCACCGGGTCACAGAAGCAGATATCGAGATCGAGAACAAAGTCATGCAGTATCACTTAGGAAAAAGCCGCCCGATTGCCCGCCATCTCATCGCGCCTATTCCACCAACGTCAAAAGGTTAAATTTCGACTGTTGATAAATAGGCGATAAATAGGAATTCAGTACACCACTTCAACGAAGTAAAGGCCTTCCGGCGGTGCGGTAGGGCCACCTTTAGTGCGGTCCGCCGCTTCGAAAGCAGCCTTGAATTCATCAATTGTCCAGCGCCCCTCGCCAACGTTTTTTAACGAGCCGGCAAAGTTTCGTACCTGATGATAGAGAAACGATTTTGCCCGCACGTGGATGCTGATTTCATTGCCATCTTTCTCCACTCTGATCGCATCCAATGTTTTTAACGGGCCATCAGCTTGGCACTCGGCGGCCCTAAAGGTGGAAAAATCATGTTTACCCAACAGCAATTGAGAAGCTTCGTGCATCGCTGTAGCATCAAGCTCAACCGGGATCCACCACGCCCGCCCGCGATCAACTGTTAGCGGCGCCCGGCGGCTAATGATGCGGTAGACATAAGCGCGCTGTTGGGCGGAAAAGCGAGAATGAAACTCCTGGTCCACTTCATCGGTGGACAATATTGAAATCGCAACATCTTTTAAATGATGGTTCAGAGCTCTACGTACCGTATTTGCATCGCTGTCTTTTTCAATATCGAAATGCGCAACCTGGCCTAAAGCATGGACTCCTGTGTCAGTGCGCCCGGCAGAAAATACGGTCACGTCTTCACCGCAGAATTTTTGAACTGCCTCTTCCATGCATTGTTGAACGCCAAGACCGTTTATCTGGCGCTGCCAGCCGACAAAACCGCTGCCGTCATATTCAATGAGAAGTTTATAGCGTTGCATTAGCTGAGCCTGCTGCCGGGCGGTAGGCCAAAGCCTCTAAGGAAAGCTGGCGCCTCCATCGGTGATTTTCCGGCACGCTGGACTTTGGTCAATCGGAGGGCACCTTGACCACAAGCGATCGTCAATTGATTATCTAAAACTGTGCCAGGCGCGCCGCTGCCGTCAACAGGCTCTGCCGCCAAAATTTTAATGCGCTCTTTTTTATGCTCAAACCAACTGCCGGGCCAGGGCGTAAAAGCCCGCACCAGGCGCTCAAGCTCAATAGCAGGTTTTTGCCAATCTATGTGGCCCTCGTGACGTTCAAGTTTGCTGGCGTAGGTGACGCCATCTTCAGGCTGCGGGATAACCGAAAAAGTTCCTTCCGCAAGACCATCCAGAGCCTCCAATATTAATCTAGCCCCCATTTCCGATAGCGCATCATGCAGGCTTTCGCCGGTGGTTTCAGGCGTAATCGGCACCTGATCAACGAGCACCATGTCTCCAGTATCAAGACCTTCATCCATTTGCATGATGGTCACACCGCTTTTTTCATCACCCGCCAAAATCGCGCGCTGGATTGGTGCTGCGCCCCGCCAACGCGGCAATAAAGAGGCGTGGATATTAACACAGCCCAACTTCGGAGCTTCCAAAATTGCTTTCGGGAGGATCAAACCATAAGCGACAACAACCGCGCAATCGAGCCTGAGATCAGCAAAGGCCTGATGTTCATCTTCTGATTTAAGGTTTTTGGGTGTCCGCACTTCAATGCCCAGTTCCAGCGCCTTTGCATGAACGGGATTGGGCCTTTCTTGTTGTCCGCGCCCGGCTGCGCGGGGCGGCTGCGCATAAACACAAACTATGTCGTGACCCGCCTTAACCAAAGATGTCAGCACCGGCACTGAAAAATCTGGCGATCCCATAAAGGCCAGCCTTAGACTATTGCGCCGGGCGTCAGACATTAGGCGTCAACTTTATCTAATTTATCCAAACGATCTGGCGGCAATTGGGCTTTGTATTTTTTGAGTTTCCGAATGATTAGATCGCGGCGCAGCTTGGAAATATGATCGACAAACAAAATGCCTTCAAGATGATCCATTTCGTGCTGGATGCAGGTTGCCAAAATTCCATTGGCTTCAATCTTTTTCGTCTTTCCATCTCGGTCCATATAGGTGAGTTGTATTTTTTCGGGCCGCGTAACCTGGGCATATTGATCGGGCAAAGACAGGCAACCCTCCTCGTAATCGAGAAGTTCTTCAGAGCTCCAGGTGATCTCAGGATTGATCATTTGGTAAGGCTGGCGTTCGTTATCGTTTTTTGTAACATCGACGACAATGATGCGCTTGGTCACCCCCACCTGCGGTGCCGCCAAGCCAATGCCGGGCGCGTCATACATCGTATCCAACATGTCGTCCATTAGCGTTCTCAGCTCATCCGTCACTTCGCTGACAGCTTCACATTTCAGCTTGAGGCGGGGATCGGGAGCAACAATGATCGGTAAAAGCGCCATGATTCGTCAAATTTCTCAGATTTTTCCAGGTTTTCTCAAGTGGAAATAGGCCAAGCAGGGCCTGAGGTCAAGGTTCCACGGGCTTCCACAGTAACTAGATTGCAATCTGATCAACAGTCGGGCTAGATTCAGCATGGATATGGGGTCTCTCTAATTTCATGGATACAAATCTAATATTAATCGTTCTGGTGATTATTGCTTTGGTGGCAATGGTCTTTTTGTTATTTCGAGGAGATCGTAGCCGCGCCGAAATGAGCCAGCAGCTCTCACAATTTAGCCACGAGCAGGTGCGCGCCCAGGCTGAGACCAAAGTTCGGATGGAACAAAACCAGACGGCCATCGATAACCTATCCAAACGCCTTGGTGACGGCCTCACCCAGCAAACCGAGAAAACTGGCGCGACCTTGAAACAATTGCATGAGCGCCTTGCCGTTATTGATACCGCGCAGAAGAACATCACCGGCCTTTCAGAACAGATGGTTGGACTGCAGGATATTTTATCCAACAAACAAGCCCGCGGCGCGTTCGGCGAAATTCAACTCAAGGATCTGGTAACCTCGATCCTGCCGCCCTCGGCCTATGGATTTCAGGTGCAGATGAGCAACGGTAAGCGCGCTGATTGTGTGCTTGATCTGCCGAACCCCCCTGGATCGATTGTGATAGATTCCAAATTTCCGCTCGAGGCCTATCATTTGTTTCGCAAGGCTCAGCATGAAGCCGATCAAAAAATTGCGTTACGCGCCCTCGGCGCGGCCATTCTCAAACATGTTCAGGACATTAAGGAAAAATATATTATTCCAGGCGAAACCGCGGAATCCGCTCTCATGTTTCTGCCTTCCGAGGCCATCTATGCGGAACTCCATGCAAGCTTGCCCGAGATCGTGGAAAAATCCTATCGGGCCAAGGTTTGGATTGTGTCGCCAACAACGCTCATGGCGACCCTCAATACAGTGCGCGCCGTCCTTAAAGACGTGCATATGCGCGAACAGGCGGGCGTCATTCAGGCCGAGGTTCAAACCATGTTGGAAGATGTGAAACGCCTTGATGATCGCGTCGGAAAGCTACAGACCCATATGCGACAAGCTGATAAGGACCTCAATGATATCAGCACCTCGACCGGTAAAGTCATAAAACGCGGTGAACGCATCACTGAGATCGAGCTCGGCGAAGAAGTAGATACCGATGATATCGCCCCCCCGGCCAACTCAAATCAAATAGAAGAAATTTAAATAAATCAACTTTTAATTGTCTAATTTTCTATAAAAACTCGTTTAAATTATCTATTTAAAATAATACACTCTCCGTTGGTGAAATTTAGGATACTGCAATTTAAAAATGGATGCCTTGAACACCACTGAACTTTTGAAAGTTGCCCGCGATAAATCTGTCGAAGGCCGGGAGACTCTCGCTAAGGTCGTCTCTGATCTGTTTACCGACGACAGTTCGGTGTTAAGCGAACGCACGCTGACGCTCGATATATTGCATCAATTGGTGCATGATTTTGAAGATTCTGTACGTAAAGTCATTGCAGAAAATATAGCTGATTGGCCGGAACTCCCGACAGGACTTGCTATATTTCTTGCCAATAGTGAAATTGAGGTTGCCTATCCAATTTTGACAAAATCTGGCGTTTTCAAAGACGAATCGCTGATTGAGGTCATCCGCCATCGTACAATGGAGCATCAATTGGCGATCGCCATCCGGCAATCTGTTAGCGCCGAAGTTTCATCTGCTTTGGTTGAAACCGGGCATCAAGAAGTCATTCTAAAATTACTCGAGAATAAAAACGCCTCGA
>Ga0208879_1002109_pt1 | contig 18009 bp, 16 predicted proteins | sample Knorr_S15_td_Bot_FD_185605 | JGI IMG/M metagenome (GOLD analysis project Ga0208879, IMG submission 185605) | Marine microbial communities from Southern Atlantic Ocean transect - Knorr_S15_td_Bottom_ad_5009_LV_A (SPAdes) (version 2) | ecosystem: Environmental > Aquatic > Marine > Oceanic | place... | reverse complement strand
GGCACCAACACAAAGACGGCAAGCACTAAGTTCGAAGCCGCCGAGGCTATTCGCGATGACATCCGCCGCTTCAAGGCCACTAACGACTGCGACCGGCTCGTGATGATATGGTGTGCGTCTACCGAAAAATTCGTTACCGAATCGGATGTGCATCAAGACCTTGAGAGTTTCATCGGTGGGCTCAAAGAGAACGATGAAAATATCGCTCCGTCTATGATCTATGCCTACGCCGCCTTGATGGAGGGCGTTCCCTTCGCCAACGGCGCGCCGAATCTGACTACTGACGTCCCAGCTCTCGAGAAGTTGGCACGCGATGAAGAGACCCCAATTTGCGGGAAGGACTTCAAGACCGGCCAAACCCTCGTCAAAACAGTGATAGCTCCAATGCTCAAGGCAAGGATGCTCGGCGTGGATGGCTGGTTCTCGACGAATCTCCTGGGCAATCGGGATGGCGAGGTTCTCGATGAGCCTGAGAACTTCAAGACGAAAGAAGAATCGAAGCTTGGTGCCTTGGATTACATCTTGCAGCCCCATCTGTACCCTAGCCTCTATGCCGATACCTATCACAAAGTCCGTATCAACTATTACCCGCCCCGTGGAGATAACAAAGAAGGTTGGGACAACATCGATATCTTCGGCTGGCTTGGTGGCCGTATGCAGATCAAAGTCAACTTCCTATGCTCAGATTCCATCCTCGCCGCCCCACTAGTGCTCGATGTAGCTCTGTTTATGGATCTGGCAAAGCGGGCCGGGCTAAGCGGGATTCAGGAGTGGCTGTCCTTCTACTTCAAGAGTCCTCATCATGCGCCAACCGTATATCCAGAGCATGACCTCTTCATACAACAGACGAAGCTCAAGAACACCCTCAGATGGTTAATGGGCGCCGGGCAGATCACGCATCTCGGAATGGAGTACTACCGTGAGGGTTGACCTGCAGAACAGTATCGAGGGTGCTCTGGATTAGTATGGAAAAGCTAGAGATCCGTGGTGTTCCATGAAGCTGAAATTCGCGGCCCTAAGTTCACCGCAATAGTATTCGACACGACCCGGAGCTACCAGTTCGCGTTTGCCACCTTTATTGCCTGCTCCCTGGCTTCGGCGCTGTTATTGTATTCCGCACACCCTCCGGTCTCTGTGGTACCCACTTCCTCATTAAAAGCCTCAGACTACTGATCTGTCGCCGGATTTGGGCGAACTCCGGTTCACGCCGCCGCCGACTGGTTAAAGAGCTTGACGCCATTGCTTCACAATTCTACGCTGGTGCTAGTCTAAGATCGTGCGGCCTTCGGCAGCAGCAACAAGTAGTCACGGACGCCAAAGGCAGCCATAAAAGGCGAAACAACAGGGGCGAAGTCATGACAGAGCAACAATTGGTGCAAGAGCAGACGTCCAGTCTGATTGAAAAGACGATCGACGAGATGCACTCGGCGATAAAGTCGGGGCAGACGACCTGTGTAGCGATCGTTCAACAGTACTTAGACCGGGTACGAGCCTACAACGGTGTCGCCAGCATGCTGGTCACCGAAGATGGGGCGGCCGTTCTGGAAGCCCCCGGCGTGGTTCGGGGGAGTCAGGCCTTACGCTTTCCCACAGAAACAGTCAAAGCCTCGACCATCTTGCCCGATCTCGACAGATACCAAGGCCCACCGTTGGAATACGGCCGAATGGAGCCGACTTCATCCGATCCCACGGTATCCCAGCAATTCGGAATGATCGCCGGGATACCGAACGCCGGACAGGTAAACGCCCTTGCCACGCTCAACATACGGGGCGAGCGGTCGGTCACGTGCAAAGGAGACTTTGACCGGCATGTCAGCGAGGGCCCTCTTCCCCCCGGAGCGCCTCCGGTTTGCGAACACTTCCGCCTGATGCCCGACGCCCTAGAGCGGGCCGCCGAGCTAGACGCGGCTTACGGAAGCAACCCCGACCTGGAAAAGATGCCGATGTATGGCGTGGTGTTCTCATTCAAGGACCCTTTCGACACCAAAGACATGCGCTCCACAGGTGGCGGTGACGGCACGGGATCACGGGCTGGTGGAGCAGCTGCGGGAAAAAGGCGGGATAATCTTCGCCAAGGCGGTCAACACGGAGTACAACGGAAGGGCCGGGGACCCCGGCGGCCGTAACGATCCTGATAAAGTGCTGCCGTCGGTGCTTGGGTACCAGCGCAGCACTTGGGCCGGCAATCCTTCCAACCCCTACGACACCACCCGCTCGGCGTCTTTGGGATCGAGTTCGGGTTCCGCTTTGTCGGTCAGTACAAACATGGTAATGGCCAGCCTGGGGGAAGAAACACGAGCGTCAACCCGGGGACCGTCAAATCACAATTCGGTGGCGCTTATACTGCCCCACAAGTCGCTGATAGGCTTTGACGGGGGTGCCATCGGCGCCGACATATACTGCGACCGCAGCGGCATCATCTGCCGCACCATCGGCGACTGCGCTAAAGTCCTAGACGCCCTGAAGGACCCGTCCGAAGGTTACTACGACCCCCGCGACCCATTCACCACCGTGCCGCGCTCGTCCGTGTTGAGCACATCTTTCGCCGGTCACACATCTATGACCGGCGCAACCGGCTCCCTTAAGGGTATCCGAATCGGTATCATTCGGGAGTCCATGGTCTTCCCGGCCGGCTCCAAGACCGAGACACCCATCGTCTCCGCCGCCGCACGGGAGATTAAGACCGTTCTGGGTGAGAAACTTGGCGCGGAGCTGGTGGAATCGTCTGACCCTCTTTGGGGAAGGGACCTGGAAATCGAACAAATGAAAACAGATTTCCGGCGCGCCTTGGCCCGTCTGGTCCCAGTATTCATGCCGGAGCTGTTGTTCCGGCTGAGGCCCGATGGACAACCCATCTTCGAAGAGTTCGCGGCGGCCATCCTTCCCACCGAATTCATGCCCGGAAAAGTGTTTGGCTCGGGCACGATGCAGCCCATCGACTATTTCGTCGAGTTGGCGGACGACCGGATAGAACCGCCCTTGAACCTGAACATCGCCACCGTCCAACAGCAGGAATTGGCGATGGCGTTTCGGTACCATATCCCCCAATACCTATCCAGGCGCGCCGCCGACTGGAAGGAGCTGGGTTTCACCGAAACCCTGGTCGATTTCCCCGCCCTCAACCAACGGTCCAAGTTCTGGGGCGACGACCATCGCGCCGCCTTCAAGAATTGGGAAGAGGTGACCGACCCGCGCAACCCTCACGGGCAGCGTCAAGGGGTAAATGAGCGGATCATGCTGCGTGAACTGCTGCGCCGGGTGGATATGATGGTGCTGATAGAGAACCACCTAGATGCCCTGGTACGCTTGCATACGCCATTCCCTCCGGCCAAGATCGGCGGTCCCGGTCAGCACGGCATCTCGGGGAATCTGCGCCTGGAATCGTTCAACGGTCCAAACGCGGGCCTGACGGAGGTCCTAATCCCAGCGGGCTACGTCACAACCGTCTACGACCCCGTCTTCGAACTCAGCCCTGAAGGCACCCGCTACCTGTCTGTCCCCTCCAACGTACCAACAACCATCCCGGAACCGGGATTACCCTTCTCCCTGGTGTTCCGCGCCGACCCCGGCAAAGAAGACGTCATCCTAAAGATCGCCTCAGCCTACGAGGCAGCCTCAAAGCGCCGCATCCCCCCTCCGGCTTTTGGGGTGTTGGATGGGTACTAACCTGGGGTAGTTGTTCTAGGTTAATGTTCTATACTGAATCCTGCCAAAGGGCTCCATCGGTCACATCCCCAACCTCAAGGAGACCAACACATGAACGTTTACTGGAAAGTCGTTAACAGGGGACAGAATCTGATCCTCAGCGAAGAAGAGGGACAGGAAGTGGTCATTGGGGGGTACCGCGACACCAAGCGTGGTATCGACGCCTACGCTCAGACTTTTAGCTACGATCCCGGCCGCTCCCAGAAAGGGTTCGACACCATCGAAGACGCCAAGGAATTTGTAGAAGCTTTTAGGCCGTGGGAGATTCATGGCGTCTTTGACGTCACAGTCGACCGCGAATGAGAGGCGGCTTCCGAATCGGGTGCAACTGCCGGCCCTGACGCTTCCGAGCATCCCAGCGAATCTCCGGAGCTTGTTTCTGAATCGGCGGCAACGGCCAGCTCTGCTCCGGCAGCACAATCCACCGAAACCGTTGTTCCGGAACAGGTGTATCGAAAGAGCTGGTGGGAATTCTGGAAAAAGGGTTAGGCGAATGCCGGCGCAGGCTCGTTCTTGGCGTTCCACTTCCCTTCCTCACCACGAGCGGCGTGTGCTAATCTGTACCGGATATTTTACGAGGAGTGATAATTAATGGGTCCATTAGGACTTTCTGAATACAAGCCGGAGCAAGCCTACCCGGGTTATACCCTTTTCACACCGATGCAAACCCAAGACGCCTATCTGATCGATATGCGCGGCAACGTCGTCCAGAGATGGGAGCTACTCTACCGCCCGGGCGACTACGGATATCTGCTGGAGAACGGCAACCTTCTTATGTCCGGCCGCACCAACAAAGGCCCCGTGGAGATCGGCGGCCGGGGCGGCATCATCATGGAGATTGACTGGTCCGGCAATATCGTGTGGGAGTACGTTGAAGATACGCTCCACCACGACTTCTGCCGTATGGACAACGGCAACACCATGGTCTTGGGATGGGAACAGGTACCGGCCGACGTGGAGAAAAAGGTCCAGGGAGGCATCGCCGGGCCCACGGAGAAGGGGCTGTGGTGCGACTATTTCCGTGAAGTAGGTCCCAACGGAGCAACCGTCTGGGAGTGGCACGGTTTCGAGAACCTGGACCCGGAGGCCGATGCTATCTGCCCCCTTCACCACCGGGATGAGTGGACCCACACCAACACCTGCAAGGTACTTCCCAACGGCAACATCATGACCAGCTTCCGGCTGCTGGACACCGTTGGCATCATCGACAAGAGCACGGGAGATTTCGTCTGGAAGTGGGGCCGGAGACAACTAGGCCATCAGCATGACCCCAATTTGCTGGAAAACGGCAACGTGCTTATCTTCGACAACGGCTGGCATTCGGTCTCCGCCCCCATGCCCTCTTCCCGAATCATCGAAATAGAGCCCAATAGTAATGAGATCCAGTGGGAGTACAAGACCAAACCGGGTTGGGATTTCTTCAGCTCTTTCATCAGCGGCGCGCAACGGCAGCCCAATGACAACACTCTTATATGCGAGGGCATGAAAGGCCGGGTTTTCGAGGTAACTAAAGAAGGAGAGATTGTTTGGCAATACGTGAACCCCTTCTTCGGCGATGACGCCCGGTTCGGCCGCTCCAACACAGTCTTCCGGGCTTACCGGTACGGCCCGGATTTCCCAGCATTCAAGGGGAAAGACTTGGACCCCGGAAGGTTCGCCTGGCTTAACAACCTGCATCGCCCGTAGCCAGCCGGCAAGATCAATATCCCGCTCAGCCAAAGTATGAAACCAGGCTGGAAAACAGAAAGAACCCCAGGTTGACCCTGGGGTTCTTTCTGTTTTGCTACTTATGTCGATGCCCCACTATCTGGACGGAACATGCAGCGACCGGTCTAGGAGAACATCGAATGGCACTAGCTCAGGTTGCTCTCCAAGAAGGTGAAGATCTTGCTCCAACCGTCCACTGCCTGCTCTTGGCGGTAGTTCGGCGTATGGTAGTAGAAGAAACCGTGGCCGGCGCCGTCGTACCGGTGGAAATCATATTTCTTGCCAGCCGCTTTTAACTTTTCTTCATGCTGGTTCACCTGTTCCGGCGTCGGCGCCTGGTCGTCGTTGCCGAATATCCCCAGAAGCGGACAGCTCAAGTCGTTCGTGAAGTCTATGGGCGCCACCGGCTGGTTATCTGTCAGGTCGTCTCCGGAAGCAACGACACGGCCTCCCCAGCACTCTATCGCCGCGTCAAAGCCCTTTATCCGGCAGGCAGAGAGGAAAGACAGGCGCCCCCCGGAACAGGTACCGAAGATGCCGACTTTGCCGTTGAGGTTGGGCAAGGCGCGAAGGTACTGCATCGCCCCTTCCAGGTCTCCCAGCGCCTGGGCGTCTGGGATGCCCCCGGCAGCCCGGACCCTGGCGCCGACCTCGTAGGGTTCCCCGTCGCCGTCCCGATGGTACAAGTTGGGGGATATGGTTATGTAACCGTGGTGGGCATACCGGCGCGCCGCCTCCCGGTACCATTCGTCCCAGCCGGGAGCGTGGTGAATCAACACCATCCCTGGGAATGGCCCCGCACCCAGAGGCTTGGCGATGTAGGCGTTTATCGCGTCACCGTTGTGACTGCGGATGGAAGTAGTTTCTGCCAGCATGCCTTCATACATGTCAGTGGTATACATTGAAGAACTCCCGATTCAAAAGATGGTTACAGCTTGATTCGGTTTTGCCTCCGCGTCAAGCCCAAAATCGTTGTCGCTACCTCTGCCCTGGTTGCAAGAACTTGAATTCCCCGAACATGGTGGCGCCATGGCCCGGGAAGGTACAGACGAATTCGTAAATCCCCGCGATCTGACCTTTAAACTTTATCGCGTCCGATTCGCCCGGATCCAGTAACTTGGTGTGGGCGATGACTCGGTCATCATCTGGCTGTATCCAGCCGTTGGCCGCGCCTGCTTCGGCGCCGGCAGCTACTACGGCGTCTTTAGTCCCTGGTTTAACCTAGACCCAGTTATGTTGATTGACTGCGGAAGCGTTGGAGAAAGTTACCGTCACCGAATAAATGGCCGTTTCTTGTAATCTGGCTCTGTCGAATTTCAATTCATCGCCGATCGTACTGATGTGGGGCCGGGTCCGCTTGCTTTTGGCTACGGAATCCTCCCCTGCCGAGGCAGCGACATCCGGCGCAGCGGAAGAAGCCGCGGCGGCCGGAGCTGCCGCGGCTACAGCGGTAGGTTCCGCGGCGCCACCGCAAGCTATGACCGAAACTAACGCGGCCGTTATCAGTATGAGTAAGAAAATTGCCGGGAATTTCACCGGGTTCACCCCTTGAGAAAACTATTTTGATTGGGGCATTATAACGCTCGTGGCCGGATTCTAGCCAGCCTCAGGCTTAACTTGGGATTTGGCTTCCGCAGACCACCGATGCTTCCAACCTGCAGTGAGCCACAAGAGAACTATCGGACGCTTTCCAGTGCCTTTTGGAGACTTCCGGATGGCGATCGGAAACCGAGCCAGGGCAATCGCGGAATTATTCTATCCTGACAACGTTAGCGGTGGAAGATACTCAACACACGTGCGATCAACAACTTGTTCGTGTGCCCCGTTGAGGCGAATTGATCTTCGAGTTCATACCGCTTGCTTCGGTGAATCGGCAGATGACACAATGGCTAATACGAATGCCTGGGCGAGAGGCACCTGGAAATGCATCCGTCAGGCAGGAAAACAAATGACTCCGGCTTCAACTCAGGAACAAAGTAAGCTTGAACATTTATAGCAAGAATCTGTACGGCTGGGCCGTCGTCGTGGGGGCCTTTGTTTCCCATTTCCTGAGCTACGGGACCCTGGTCGTCGCCTTCGGTATCTTTTTTCCCTTCATGGCGGAATCCCTGGGATGGGGGCGGGGTCTGTTGGCCAGCGCCACCGTGCTGGCCCGGACGACGGCGGCTCTGGTGGGACCTTTCATGGGTCCCTGGGTGGACAAGCACGGGCCCCGGATCTTTGTATTCCTCGGAGCGCTCTCTCTGGCCGGCGGCGCGGGGTCCCTTGCCCTGGTGCACAGTCCTTGGCAGTTGTTTGCCGCTTACGGAGTGGTCCTGGCGCTGGGGGCGGTGGCATTGGGCGACCTCACAGCCGACTCTACCGTGTCCAAATGGTTCGTGCGCCGCCGGGCCAGAGCGATAGCATTTACCACCATGGGAATGTCCGCGGCGGGCATCGCCTTACCGATACCTCTGGCCTTCCTCATAGTGCACTTTGGCTGGCGGGAGACGTGGATAGCAGTCGCTGTCGTCATCGCCGTCTTAGGCGCCTTGGCCGCGCCGTTGATGCGGCGTAGGCCGGAGGACTATGGGTTGGTCCCCGACGGTCCGGCCCGTCAGCAGAACGAAGAGATGGCGACGACTCCGGTCGAGGTCTCTCTTACTCGAAACGAGGCTGTTCACACGCCGGCTTTCTGGCTATTGGTAGCCAGCACCAACCTGGCGGCCCTGGCGATATTTGGCGTCAACCTGCATCTCTTTTCCTACATAACCGACCAGGGCATTTCCATCGGACTGGCCGCCGCCGCGATCACCTACTTATACCTGCTGCAGACCTTGGCAAAGCCCTTGTGGGGTTTGATAGCCGAGCGCCTTGCGGTCCGTTATTGCCTCGCTATGTGTTACGCCGGAGGCGCACTGGGAATCGTTATCCTGATAGGGGCATCATCTCCAGTTGGTCTGTTTACATTTGCCACCGTCTACGGGTTGACCCGAGGCGCCCAATCTTTCGTCAGCAGCTTGGCATCGTCCGACTATTTCGGGAGAGATTCCCAAGGAGCCATCCGGGGGATCCTGTTTCCGTTCAAATTCGTTTCCGGTTCGGGAGGACCGGTCCTCGCGGGTCTACTTTACGACCTTCAGGGCGATTACACTCTGGCATTTTCGGTGTTCGTCTTGGCTTTCGCCCTGGGCAGCTTTGCCGCCTTGATCGCCCGTCCACCCCAATTGGCGCCGTCAGCTCTTCTCGACTGATCAGACCTCCCTGTACCGGGAATAGCTGGCTTGAAGCCGATGGCCGGCCTTGGCCGCCGGAAGGCATTAGCCCCATTTCGGTTAAAACCCGCTCTGGTTCTGTAGGAGAGGTACACAAGCTGCCGATCTATACTAGTGGCAATCATTGCGCCGTTGTCCGATTCTGGTCTCTCCAGGATCATCAGGCAGCCAAGCGCCGAGGTAATGCGCTATGTCGCGTCTGTATATGCCGGTCCGTCCTCCGCGGAATTCCCCCAGGTTGTCCACCTGTGAACCTCACTTTGCCAAACGGGTAAGAACTTCTCCAACAGGTTCCCGCCCCTAGCACCGGTTCTCGGAAATCCTCGCGTACATCTGGCGTTTACGTTGGGCTCCGTGACTCATGGGCCGGGTGGCCTGGTCTCTAATACTTTTCGCCCCCTGGCGATTCACGTATTTATCACTCCCAACAGATGCCTTTCCCTACCGGGGATTTCTCCGATGCCGATCTGTAGTAGCGGAGGGTCTTCCATGTTGGGAACCATAAGGCATAAAACCTACAAATTGCGGCACTCAAGACTGTCCAGATTGCCGGCCATCTATTCCGGGGACCAACGGGGCGTCACCGGCCTTGAGACGGCGATAGTCATGATCGCTTTCGTGGTGGTCGCTGCGGTGTTCGCGTTCTCCGTCCTAAGCATCGGGTTGCTAAGCGCCGGAGAGGTGGAGCAAACAGTGACGGGCGCCATGGCCGAAACCTCGGCCACCCTGATGCTCCGGGGTGCGGTTTTCGCCGAAAGCAATACAGACAATACGGCTATCGACACCGTTCGTTTCACGCTAATCCGGGCAGCCCGGTCAGGCGGGTCCGTGGACCTCTCCAGCGGCGGCACTGTCATAACCTATCTAGACGATGATCAAGTGCTCAACTGCACCAGCAGCGGAACGCCGAGTTGCGCTTGGTCTGCGAACTGGCTATTGGGATCCGGAGCACTTGTTGACCCTGGGGAGCAGGTGGAAATGAGTATAAGCTTGACCGGATTGTCGCCCCGGTTGGGCAAATATAAAGGCTTTACCATCCAAGTCAGACCCAATATCGGGGCGGTGATCATCGTCCAACGCACCGTTCCCGCGGAGATCAAGACAATCACCAACCTGAAATAACGCGATTCCTATTGGTGATGTTGACGTAAACAGATGTTTTCGATAGAGTTGCTTTCAAGGCGAGGTGAAATCATGCGAAGGTTCTTAGTGCCCCTGGTGTTCATGCTCTTGGTGGTGACCGCCGGAACTCTGGGAATGGTCTTCCCCGCCTCCGCGGATGAATCCGCCAAACCTTACCACACCGAAGATGAATGCCCGTATAGTATCTAAACCTTTGATGCGCACCGAGTCCGGTGCTACGTAGCGAATGATGTACCCCGCTTGTAATCAAGCGGGGTATTCTTTTGAGACATTGACCGGTGGGACCGAAGATTTTCGCGATGGGGCATACCGTTACAAGGGTTGCCGCCGATCGATTTGGTAGAATTGCTTCATGGGCCTGAGAATAGCGGTTATAGCCGCCATGATGATTCTGGCATTGGGGTGTGTCGCTCCAACGAACTCACGGTCCGTTCCCTTGCCCACTTCGATACGCCAATCAACGGTGGAAGCGGTGGACCCGACATTAACGGTTGAAGCCCGCGTGAAATTCCCTGTATTGGGCAGCGGCGACCAAGTCTTGTACGTCACGGTCACCCGGGACCGGTTGCCGGTGAAAGGGGCCGTGGTCGGCATTGTGGTTTGGTATCGATCCGATAAGCGGGACTTCCCTAAAACCGTTACCGGGGACGATGGGAAGACGGTCATGGATTGGGACGTAGGACGGCCCAGCGGAGGGTTCACGCTCATCGAGGTAACGGCCACCCACCAAGGTAAAACGGCTAGAACATCAACAGGATTCTACCCCCGCTGAAGCGCCCCAACACCAGCCCTTATGGCAGCCTGGCAATGGACAAGCAGCCCGCTCCGCCTTAATATTTCTCCATAGCGTCAAATACATTTGATAGATCCGTGGGGCGAGACTGCCAAGCACGGAGAACCTCCGGCGATCGATGGACAACAAACCAAGGCGAGGTTACCTATCTCCGACAAGGGCCAAATACCTAGCGGCGAATCTTACGGCGGATCTTCGGGGCGGCCGGTAAGCGCGTTCGCCCGGCTATCCCTCGCCACAAAACTGCTTCTATTAGTGCTGATTCCCTTGGCGGTAGTGTTAGGAGTAACCGTGGCTCTGTTGATCAACGCCTTGGGACGTGTGGAAAGCGATACGAGTAACGCCCGCTTGCGAGATGAAGTCGCGGTCATTTCCCAGCAGTTCGCCAAAGTCGAAAGGGATCTGGAACTCCGCGCCTCCAGCCTCGCCCGTGATCCGGCGATACTCAATGCCGTTAAGGGAGACACTGCGGGAATAGACAGTCTTTTATTGTCCGCGTCGATCAGGGCAAGCCTGAACCACTTGGAATTGGTCGACACCAACGGAACGACGATAGGTCGAGCCCAACCGGATGGGAGCCTTTTCCCTTCCACGGAGGTTGGAGAACTTCACACTCTAGGCCTCAATGACGAAAAGACAAGCAGACTATTACCGGCCGGTGAAGGGTGGGTATTAACGGTGGTTCAACCGGTCAAGATTGGCGGCAACGTGGCGGGAGCGCTGACAGCGCTCCGTTTACTTGACGACCGGGCTCTATCCGAGATCAACTTTAATAGGCCGGATCTACTGCTGGTGTTTTTTGGTTCACATGGGAAGGCCAATGCGGTCGCCGGGGGCAGGACCCAACGCGAGCTGGTCCAGGCGGTCGCCGATAATCGCCGCCTTTGGACGAGGGCCGGAAATGGGCAGACCGTGGTTGGCACAGCCAACGTTGCGGGGAATAGCTACCGGGTGGCATACGCGCCCCTGATTGCCGGAGGTGGGCCCGCGGGGTATTTAGCCTGGCGATATCTACTGAAGCAACCACAGGTCTGCGTGACCAGTTAGTCCTGACCAACCTATTGGTGATAGGCCTAGTAGCGTTGGTCGCCATCGCCGCCGATTTCGTGATAATTAGGTTTATCCGAGGCCCCATCATAAAATTAAAAGAAGCGGCCGAGGAGATCGGCGAAGGTAAACTTGACGCCCGGGTGGAGGTAAATTCCACCGACGAGGTGGGTGGTCTGGCATATGCATTCAACCGGATGGCGGACCAGGTCAGGGAAGCAACCACAACCCTGGAAGACCGGGTGCGTGAGCGCACCGAGGAACTGGAGGAAGCCCAAGAGCGGCTGCTGCGCATCGAGAGAATGGCGGCCGTGGGTGAGGTGGCAGCGGCCATGGCCCACGAGCTCAGAAATCCATTAGCCGGTATCAAGAACGCGATTTATTACGTTAAGAACGGATTGGAGAAAACCGGCCAAGCCGGCGGCGACCCCAGGATACCTGAGTTTTTTGACTTAATGGAAACCGAGGTAGAAGCTTCCAACAGAATCATCATGGAGTTGTTGGATTACTCCAGGGTGAATCCGCTGAGTCTCTCGGTGGCCGGGATCGAGGCCCTAGTGGATGGGGCCGTCTCCGAAGCGGGGATCCAACAGAACGTCAACGTAGTCAAAGAGATCGATCAATCAGTTCCCGAAGTGTGGGCGAATCTTGAACAGGTCCATCTGGCTTTCTTGAACCTGATCAACAATGCAGGCGATGCCATGCCCGAGGGCGGAACGTTGACAATTTCCGCCGGCGCCGCCGGCAAATTTGTGGAAGTTAAGTTTAGCGACACCGGCGAGGGTATAGCCGAAGAAAACCTGGACCGGGTATTTGACCCGTTATTCACCACCAAAGAGAAGGGTACTGGAATGGGTCTGGCGCTGGTTTACCGGATAATCGAGCGGCACCAAGGTACTCTCGCCGTCGCCAGTAAGCAGGGAGACGGCACCACCTTCAGTGTCAAACTTCATCGCAAGATCGAATAGCGGTATCTGCGAGAAGCAGCGGGGGATAAACTCGTGGCCGAAAATACGATCAAAGTCCTGATAGTCGACGACCAAAGGAGCATACGTCTTACGCTGTCGGCCATCCTGGAGAGCCGGGGATGTGACGTGACCGAAGTGGAGGACGGCTATCGAGCTATTGACGCGGCAGGCGAGAGTTCATTCGACCTAGTCCTCATGGACATAAAAATGCCCGGCATCAATGGGGTCCAGACCTTTCGGGAGATCAAGAAAATCAGTCCAGGCTCCCTGGTGGTGATGATGACCGGCTATGCGGTCCAAGACCTGGTGGATACCGCCATGGAGGAAGGCGCTCTTTCGGTGATTTACAAGCCCTTCGAAATGGAAGAAGTCTTCAAGCTGGTCGATTCAATCAGCAAATCAGTGAAGATTCTGGTGGTTGACGACAATACGCTGGTGAGAGAGAGCTTGACCGGAATATTATCGTCCCATGGCCACCAGGTTGTTAGCGCATCCCGCGGCGAAGAGGCCTTAGAGATCGTCAAAGACGGGTCATTCGATCTGGCGCTGATGGACCTGAATCTACCCGGAAGCGACGGATTTAGCATCTTCAAGCAGATACAAGAAATCAGCCCCAGGACCGGCGTCGTTTTCATCACGGGCTTGGAGTTGGCGGGAGAGCTCAAGGAAACATCGGAAGAACTAGCCTATCCCCTTCTGTACAAGCCGCTGGACGTGCAGAACCTTCTGACTCTGGTTAAACGCCTCAGCGTGGAGACCGCCGAGTGACCAGCCACCTGGCAAACGTCTTGGTAGTTGAGGACGAAGCCGAATGGCGGGAAAAGTTAACCGCAAGCCTGGAATCTCATGGCTACCGGGTAGCCTCATTTAACAGCGGACATGAGGCGATCAAATCTATAAGTGAGCAACAGCCTGACGTGGCTATCGTCGGCCTCAGTCTAGACTTGCCGGCTGTGTCCATCATGCAAGACCTTTGGGAAGTAAACCCGGATGCCAGCGTGATATTAACCGTGGGCGACGTTAACTGGGACTTGGTGGTAGACGCGCTGACCGAAGGGGCCTTGAGCTACGTTTCCAAACCGATCAACGTGGAAGAAGTTCAGGCGATGGTCAACAACGCGGTAAAGCAACAGCGGCTTTCCCTGGACCATCGGAACCTGGTGGACAACCTGCAGCTAGCCAACAGAAGGCTGGACGAGCAGATCGCCGAGCGGATCCGGGCCGAGGAGCAACTTTCCCACTCCGAAGAGTTGCGGCGGCTTCAGGTAGCCGAGTCGGCCCGGGAAACCGAACGTAAGAGACTAGCCGAAGAACTGCATGACGAAACCATGGCCTCATTGGCGGCCATGGGGATGGAGATGGGTTTTCTGCGCCACCAAGCGGGCAAGGTCTCCCCTGAATTGGCAGATGGATTGGCGGATATCATCACCCGGATCAAAGACACCGACCGGCAACTTAGACAGTTGGTTTCCGGAATCTTTCCTTCGGTACTGACCGATCTGGGCCTGGTTCGAGCCGTCAGAGCCTATCTAGACCAACTCACCAGCCGGCCGATAGAAAACCCCTACCCTCTGGAGATTGAGTTCACCAGCCGGGGGTTGGATGCCCAGCGGCTTTCAGAGGAAGTGGAAATCAACCTCTACCGGGTGGTCCAGCAAGGAGTGACCAACGCTATCCAGCACGCCCAAGCCAGCAGGTTGCTGATTGAGCTTACTTTGGACGACACCGGGCTTTCACTGTCCATATCGGATAATGGCCGGGGATTCGACGTGAACAATCCTAATGAAACACCCCAGTCAGGGCACTTCGGATTAGTGAATTTTCGAGATTGGATTGCGGCCTTGAGCGGTACTCTGGATCTAGAATCCCGGCCGTCGGAGGGCACCACCATCCGGGCTAAGATCGCCATGCGAACCGAGCCGGAGATCCAGGCGCGAACGAGAACATCTAAATATGTTCTTACGGTCCGGGATAAGTCCTGATACACGAGTCGGCTCCCGCCCAAAGCAGGACGGGATAGGAGAGGAACCAGTGGATGTATTGAGAGTCACCATTGCCGACGACTCAGAATTTATGAGGCTTGCTCTGAAACGGATACTCGAGACCCAAGAGCGTTTGGAGATCGTGGGCATGGCCTCCGACGGGGAAGAGGCGGTTAACCAGGTGCGGGAACTGAAACCTGACGTGGCAATCTTGGATATCAAGATGCCCAAGATCAGCGGTATCGAGGCTGCGCACCAGATCGTAGCCGACAGCCCGGGAACGGGCATCCTGATTCTTTCCGCTTACGAAGAAACCCAGTACTTCACCGAATTGCTAAAATCGGGAGCTACCGGCAAGGGCTACTTGCTGAAAACGTCCTTGGCCGACGTAGACGCCTTGATCCGGATTATCGAGGCAGTAGCCCAAGGCGACACGGTCCTCGATCCGGCGATCGCCCAACAAATGGCCGAAGCAGCTTCTGACCAATCGGAGCCAGATCGACAGGTCTAGATCACCGGGCCCAAACTCCCCGGAGCCGCTCCTCTACCGGCACGTCATCGGCCCATTAAATAAACCTACACCCTAGCTGCATTCCCTAATTTCACATGTCCTCCTTATGGTATGGCAGACATGGAATTATCAACAATCTTCTCCAAATCCGTTGGAAGCCCACGATAAGCGTATCGCAGCTTGATGCTACTATTGGATTCCGTAGTACATACGCCGCATCGATGCTTGGCATCTATGCGGAACACGTGGCAAATGGAGGATAGGGGCAGATAAGTTTGCCATAGTAGGAGTTAGTACGGCCATGAAGTTTTTCCATCCGGGCACTGCCGATGAACAAGAAGCCCTGGAATATTGGCAAAGAGAGCGCGAGCAGCGGGAAGTCAGCCATAAACAGGCTCTATCGGATGGCAAGATATTCAAAATCTTGTACGCTGGTGACAACCCAGACGACGTCGTGGCTGCTCAAGTAGGGCAGGTCAATTGGGTAGCCCAAGAACGGGTATTGGCGATCTTCGGTCCCGACGAAACCCTCAATCCTGACGGGCGATTCCTGATCGCGACACCTCACAATACCCTGGAAGTAGATCAGTCCCACTTGCTCAGCGTTGAGCCCTTCGAGGAATAGCCTCAAATAGCTGGGACACACTCCCTTAATCCGAGTTTCCGATAGATCCTCACCTGTTAGGCTCCCCACCCGCGGCGCCCCGATTCATCCCCTGGATCCCGTCCGGTCAACTAGGATCTATGCAGCCGCGTCTCTTCGCCGCCCCGAACTGAGCCACGCTTTGCGCCGCTATTAATTGCTTCAGGCAAATCGTGTCCTCCGTACAAACCCGCGTAACTCGGCCAATCGCTGGCACCAAGTTCACAATAACCTTCCTCCTCCATGCCGCCGGGGGGTCACCCTCGCTTATGGATTAGGACCGTCCCAGCACGCAATGTCTATCTCTCCGCCATGTAAATCGATTCATTTTTTTGGTAGAAGTTTAATATTTGTTCAAAGATGACCTTGAAATTCGTTGACATAAGCCGATCGCTGTCGATAAGGTCAGCTTGCAATAATATATTCTATTTCAGAACGGGATGGAGCCCGGAGGAAGTGAAACGATGGTGATACAAGAGTTGACCCTGGAGCCGGTGGAATTTTCCACCATAGTGCAGTGCCGCCACCATTGGATAATTGAGGCTGCGGAAGGTCCATTGAGCCAAGGAGTCTGTCAGAATTGCCACGAGGTCAAAGAAATCCAGACCTCTATAGTCGAAGCCGAGAGGGAATATTAGTCACACCATCGGCGGCCGGGACGAAGACCCGATTCCCATGATTCGCGGGTTGATCAGGCCGGCCGTTAAGGTGGATTTCAAATCAGGGACTGGAACTCCACGCGGATAACCAGTCCGGCGGATAGAATCACCGACGATTAGAAGCGTTCGGACTAGACAGGGCCTAGAATTAGCCGCCTGTCTGCCGGCGCCATAAGACTGGGAGGTTGTTGAAGATGCGAGTACTTTGGATCGGTTTCGGACAAGCTGGTGGAAAGTTAGCCAACACAATGATGGAGGTGGACCGGAAACTGTATAGCGCCATCGCCATCAATACAGAGCAAGCAGATCTGGTGGGCCTGGACCACATCAGAGAAAAAGTCCTGATCGGAAGATACATCCTTAAAGGCCGGGGAGTTGGCGCCGACATAGAACTGGCGGCCAACGTCGCCGAAAAGGCCTTATCGCAGATCATGGATAGGATCGAGATTTTGGTACGCCGGCACGACCCGGAAGCCTTCTGGATCGCCGCCGGTCTGGCCGGAGGCACGGGAGCCGGAGGTGCTTTTGTCCTTGCCAATGAGCTCAAACGAATCTACAAGAACATACCGGTATACGGGCTTGGCGTGGTGCCGGCGGTAAGCGGCATGCCCTCAGACAAAGAGGCGTTGATCCTCTCAAATACCGTCAAGAGCTTCGAGTTATGGAACCACTACTTCAATAACATCTTGCTGGTGGACAATCAACAGTACGAACAGCAGATAGTGTCCCGGGAATCGGTGGAGAAATCGTTCCAGCGGATAAACCGACAACTGGCTCTGATGTTGACCACCTTGTTGAGCGCGGGCGAGATCAGGCCCTCGCCTCAAGAGGTATTTAGTTCATCGGAAGTTACCGCCACCATGGGCAATATCGGGGACATATCCACCATCGGATATTGCGGCGAAGAAATCAACGTGCGGTCGCGGCCCTGGAGCAGAAAAATGGAACCCGGCACCCATGAACTGGAGAGCATCATTGAGAGAAGCGTGGAGAAATCGTCGCTGACTTTCCCCTGCGACGTCAGCGGCGCAAGGACCGCCGCGTTGATCGTTAAGGGGCGGCCCGAGCATCTGTTCACTCAAGCGATCGCCAAGGGAAAGGCGCGCCTAGAAGAGATGACCACGGTTGGTAAGGTTCGCTACGGAGACTATCCGGACCGGAACAGCAAGTACCTGTCTGCCATCACCCTGGTCTCGGGAATCACCGATTTTTCCAGGCTGGATCAGATGAAGCGCCGGGTGCAAGAGTTGGGCGAGCACCAAGATGCCCCCCAGACAACCTACGGCAATGGTGTAGCTGCGCCAACCGCCGTGTAGATCCGGTCCCACACCGGTAACCACGGTTTAAGCATTACCCACATGAATGCCCCCGGCAGTGCCGGGGGCATTTTTCTGTCCAAGCAGGGCGGCCCACCCAACCCCGAACCGCCCCTCCAAGCTGGCCGGTGATATAATGGACTCAACTTATTTAGCGAGAGGTACTGATGCGGAGCAGCGAAATTCGGTTGACTGAGCTATCCCACTGCGCCGGTTGAGCGGGTAAGCTTAGTCTTGAGGACCTGGGTCAGGTCCTGAGTAAACTTCCCCAGATCACTCAT
>Ga0208879_1002106_pt1 | contig 18021 bp, 14 predicted proteins | sample Knorr_S15_td_Bot_FD_185605 | JGI IMG/M metagenome (GOLD analysis project Ga0208879, IMG submission 185605) | Marine microbial communities from Southern Atlantic Ocean transect - Knorr_S15_td_Bottom_ad_5009_LV_A (SPAdes) (version 2) | ecosystem: Environmental > Aquatic > Marine > Oceanic | place... | reverse complement strand
CGCGGCGACGCCTCGCTTCTGCACACGGACCCGGACGGTACGCGCGACGTTGAGCACGGCGAGAACGTTCGGATCTACCACTTCGGCGGCACGCAGCACGGTCTTGGCGTGTGGCCTCCGACAGACAGGAACGACATGATGGGCGAGGCCGGTCAGAACTCGCTGAATCAGATCGATTACTCGCCTGCTCTGCGCGGCGCTCTTGTGAATCTGGACCGCTGGGTCACCGAGAGCTTGCCCGCACCGGTAAGCAGCCACCCGCGCCTGGACGACGGCACCGCAGTGCCGCCGGAAGAGCTCGCGCCAATATTCGCCCGGATCCCGGGCGCACATGTCCCGGACCGTTACGCTCTGCCCCGTCGACTCGACTTCGGCGCCGACAAGGACCTGAACCAGACGCACACGCTCCCGGCAATTCCGGGGAAGGCGTTCAGTTCGCTGGTCTCGGCGGTGGACGCAGACGGCAACGAAATCGCCGGAATTCGAATGCCCGAGGTCACGGTTCCGCTGGCCACGCACACCGGCTGGAACCTGCGTCATCCAGACAACGGCGGCGAACGCCAGCTTTTTGTATTTATGGGATCAACAATCCCCTTCGCCAAAACCCGGGCAGCGAGAGAAGCCGCAGGCGACCCACGCCCCTCAATAGAAGAGCGATACTCGTCACGCGACGCATACCTATCGCAAATCGGAGACGCAGCAACAGCAGTAGCAGACGAGGGCTACATCCTGGCCGAAGACATCGACGATCTAGTCACCCACGCCGCAGACCGCTGGGACTACTACACGAACGGTCACGGTGGGTAGCGGTGTTAATCAGATATTTGCTCAATCTTGAAGTTTTGTCGCATCAAATACCCTAATTTACGCGTCTCCCGATCCGGCTCCCACGATGGAATGGCGTCCGAAATTAGTGACACGTGGAACGGAATCGCTGGGATTGTTTCAGTCTTGCAAATCCACCTCCGAACCGATCGTGTTGTTCCCAGGGCAAAGGGTGTGAGGATATGGACCGAGGGCGTGTATCGGAAGTGGGGCCATCGGGTCAGTGACGGTGAGAGTGTGCAGGCATTCACGGCATACCATTTTTACAGCCATTTCGATCTTCTTTCCTAGCTGATTTGGTGATGCCCGAATTGTCGCCCATCGATTGCACGCCTGCCAACACCAGTATGGCGGTGCTCGGCCCGCAACAGTTCTCTCCGTTTTGTTGCATCTCGTACAGACATTGGCCCCATCTGCATCCACGCAATACCCAATAGGGGACAGAGATCCGGCAGGTAATTCCCCTGAGTTCTCCTGAAGGCGTAGGCTGTGGCCGGATATTTCAGCCGCACGTGCATGCCCCATACATAAGGAACGCTAAATGCCGGTAAATCGTTTCGATGTGAAGTTCAGCCGTCCTCTTGCCGATGGAAAGTCGTGGGGAGACGCCGGTCCGTACGAAGAGTTACGCGGCACACTGCACTTCGATATTGATCCCGAACATTCGGCGAACGAGCGCATCACTGACGTGGGGTTAGCGCCCCGTAATGCAGACGGGCGCGTCGAGTTCTCGGCGGATGTTTCGATTATCCTGCCGGTGGACCGCAGCAAGGCCAGCGGCAAGATGGTGCTGGACGTGGTTAACCGCGGGAATCGGGTCGCCTTCCCCAACTTCAACCGGGCAACACGGCCGAATATCGATGCAAACACGCCAATCGACGTCGAGGTCGATCCCGGCGATGGTTACCTCATGCGGCACGGCTACGTCGTCGTGGCCTGCGGCTGGCAGAAAGACGCGCCGCCCTACCCGGCCCTTATCACTCTGGACGGCCCGGACGGTGTGGACCCGGACGGAAACCCGATCACCGGCCGCATCTACTCCCAGTTCCAGTCGCCAACCGACACCCACAACTTCCTGCTCTCGGACAAGGGCCATCGCGCCTACCCGGCCGCGGACATGGACGAACCCGGAGCGTCGATGGAGGTGCGGGACGAGCCGGACGGACAGCCTCAGCCGATCCCTCGGGAAGAGTGGCGATTCGGCCGGATTGACGATGACGGCAACTACGTCGCCGATCCCGACTACATCTGTTCAGAAACGATGTTCCAGAAGGGCCGTCTCTACCAGGTGATCTACAACACGGTCGGCGCTCGCGTGCTCGGCCTGAGCTTCGCCGCCCTCCGGGATGTCACGTCATGGATCAAACAGGGGACTCCAGCCCTGGAGTCCCCTGTCCCGGGGGTGAAATACGCTTACGCGTATGGGCGTTCCCAGACCGGGCGCTACCTTCGAACTTACGTTTACAACGATCTGAACCTGGACGAGGACGGGCGTGAAGCGCTGGACGGCGTGATCGCCAACGTGGCCGGCGGCATGAGGGGCGAATTCAATCAGCGGTTTGGCCAGAATTCCAAAGACCGCAACAACATGCTGACCCAGCTCTTCCCCTTTGCCAGCGCCCAGACGATCGACCGGGAGACGGAGGAGATCGGTTCGCTCCACGCCCGGCTGGACGAGCGCAGCAGCAACATCAAGGTGTTCTACACGAACACGTCGGCCGAGTATCACCGCGGCGACGCGTCACTACTGCATACCGACCCGGACGGCACACGCGACGTTGATCCCGGGACTAACACCCGCATCTACCACTTCACCGGCACAGAGCACGGCCTCGGCATGTGGCCGCCGACGGACGTCGCGGCCGCAGGTGAGGAAGGCCAGGACCGGTCCCAGAACCTGCGAAACATCATCGATTACGCTCCGCTGCTGCGTGCCTGCCTTGCCAACATGGACGCCTGGGTCGTGGATGGCGTCGAGCCGCCTCCAAGTCGTCATCCGCGGATAGACGACGGCACGGCAGTTCCAACAGATCAACCGGCCACTGTTTTCAACAAGATCCCGGGCGCCAACTATCCCGGGCATCACGCCGATCCAAAGCGACGCGATTTCGGACTGATGGAGTCACGGGAACAGGTGACAACCTTCCCGCCGCGTGAAGGGAAGGTGTTCGGGTCTCTCGTGTCCGCTGTGGACATCGACGGCAACGAGGTCGCCGGGGTGACGTTGCCCGAGGTCGCCGTGCCGATCGCAGCGACGACTGGCTGGACGCTTCGGCACCCGGCTGTCGGCGGCGAGGCTCAACTGCTGGTGTTTGCCGGCGGGACGGTGCCGTTCGCAGCAACCCAGGCGCAACGTGAATTGGTTGGCGACCCTCGTCTATCTATCGAGGAGCGGTACGCATCAAAGGACGTGTACCTGGAGCGAGTGCGGGCCGCGGGTGAGGCGCTGGCGGCGGAGCGGTACCTGATCGAGGAGGACATCGAGGTGTCCGTATCTCAGGCGTCAAAGTTCTGGGACTGGTTCGCTGACTGAGTTAGGAATTATGAACGCGCACTCTGCAGACGTCGTGATCGTTGGCGGCGGGATCATCGGCTGCCTGACTGCTTACTACCTGTCGTTACGCGGCCTGAGTTCGGTTGTTATTGAAGCCGACGCAATAGCGAGCGGCGCGTCCGGCACGTCGGCCGGCTGGCTCACGCCCTACTCCCACGAGAACGATCCGGCGATGCTCGCCCTATCCCCGGCCACGCTGCGCCTGCATGCCGAACTCGCCGAAACGCTCCCGAGCATCACCGGCATCGACCACGGCTACCTGCCCGATCCTTACTTGCGCTGCGCCGTCACGGAAGGCGGCATCGCAGAGTTGCGATCTTTCCAGTCACAGCGCGCCTCTGAAGGCGTGCCGATGGAGTGGCTGTCGGGCGATGAGGCGCGTGCCATGAGCCCGTGGATCACGGCAAATATCATCGGTGCGCTCAGGAGCGACAACGAACCGACGGTCGACTCTTACCGCCTCACCATGTCGGCGCTCCAGGCAGCTGAAGTTGACGGCGCTCGCATGATGTCTGGAAGGGTGGTCGGGTTGCTCAACTCGACTACCGGCGTGCGATTGGAAGACGGGACAGAGGTCCACGGCGGTGCGGTGGTCCTGGCGATGGGTCCGTGGTCCGGGGCAGCTGCCGAGTGGCTGGGACACCCGGTCCCGGTGAAGCCGCAGCGAGGGGAACTTGTTTATCTCGCTCCACCTGAAGATGGCGAAGGGCCAGAGTTAGAAATCGGGATGGATATCGTTGAGGACGGTGGTTCTCTCATCCCGAAACGGCTGAGCGACACGATCGTGGCCGCATCAAAAGAGTACGTTGGGTTCGACCGGTCGATTACGGCCAGCGCGCGCGATGAGTTGTTGCTAAGAGCCGCCCGGCTATCAAGCCGGGTCGAGACGGCGCGTATCTCCGGCCAGACGGCCTGCCTGAGACCCATCTCGGCGGACGGACGGGCGTACGTTGGACTCGTCCCCGGCTGGGACCATGTCTACCTGGCGACTGGGCACTCCGGCGAGGGTATCCACTACGGCCCGGTGACCGCTGACGCCATCGCTGGATTGATCGCCGACGGCAAATCTGAGCACGACATCGGGCCGCTGAGCCCGGCGCGGGCGAGTGTCACGACCATATAATTCCGGCCTCCCGGCGCGCCGCAATGCGCCCCATCACGCCATCCATCAATTCAAATCCACCCGACTTAGACCAAGAGGAGTCCGCATGGCTAATCACCCTCCCACGCCTGCCCCCGCACTGACCCAGGACCTGATTGACGGACTTATGGCGATCAACTCGACAGCGGTCCTGGACGTACTCGCCAAAAACGGCTTTGCCCCCAACTACATGTACATGCCTAACATCAGGAACCTCACCCCGGGGCGTCGGCTTGTTGGCCGTGCCGTCACCGTGCGATTCGTGCCGTTCCGGGCTGACGTTGAGGCCAAGAAGCCTGCGGGCGAAGACTCTCCCGAGTACGCCGCATTTGAAGCTGCCGGGCCGGGCGACGTGATCGTTATGGAGTCGATGCGGGACAAGCGGATGTCGATCGGCGGCGACGTGAAGTTCCTCCGGCTCAAGCAGCGTGGCGTGGCGGGGCTGATCTGCGACGGGGGCGTCCGGGACATGCACGTGGTCAAGGACTACGGGCCCGCCTTCTTCGGGCTGGACCAGACGTCGAACCTGGGAACGACCTTCGGGTTCCCCTTCGAGACCAACGGCACTGTGGCGGTCGACGGGGTGCTTGTGCAGCCGGGTGACTACCTGCACGCGGACGACGATGGGGTGGTGGTGATCCCGCGAGAGGTGGCCGCCGATATCGCCAAAAAGGCGATCGAGTACGACGAACTTGAGGAGTGGATCCGCGCCCGATTGGACGCCGAAGGTCTGTCCCCGGGCAAGTACTACCCGCCCGATGAGAAGACCACGGCCGAGTTCAGGAAGTGGAAGGCCCAACAGGGGTGATTGGTCAGCTTATGTCTATATGACGTGGTGCTTGAAATCAGCACTCTCAGCATCGGACGCCTCAGCCACGAGCAAGGGCCAAAGCGTCTGCCCAGGCGGTCCTTAAATCTCCTCGTGCTCGTCGAGGGTCAGTCGCGCCAGCCAAGCGTTCTCGCCGCGTCTCGGATCAGGGTCGAACCCACCGACCCATTCCTGGGCGATCCAGTGAGTTGTCCGCGCCGCCACGGTAAAACGGTGAGCGCCTTCCAGAATCCGGAACTGAGTGTCCAGTAACGTTCGCCTACGATCCGATGGGTCCAACTGGGTTGCCTGAAGTTCGATCAGTCCGTCCAGTTCGTCCGATGAGAACCCCGTAGTGTTCCACAGGCCCTCTGAATGGTGGACCGAGAACAGATCGTCGCTGACGCCGTCCACCGGGGCCTGAGCGCCCACGAACACTTGGTAATTACCGCCAATCCACACCTCGTCGGCGAATTTGCGAGTCGTCACCTCACGGATCGTGCTCTCAAATCCCAGTATCGCCAGCGCGTCCGCAACCTTCCGGGCCTGGAGCAAATACGAATCCCCAAATTGCCCTACCGTTATCTCAATCGGCCCGGTTGGCACGACGCCGGACTCCGACAGCAGCTCGGCCGCACGGTCTACATCCGCAAACCCGGTCCGCATGGCATCTTCACTGAGCAGCCAGTCGCTACGGGGAGCGGGAATCCCGAGCGTCACCACACCCTCTCCGCCCCACACCTCGTCAATGTCACTCCAGGGGTCCAGCGCCCTGAACACCGCCCGCCTGAACAGCTGCGAGTTGAAAGGCGATTTACCCGTGTTGAAAGCGATTTCGGCCCCGGTTCCAGGGCTACCGATTGCCTTCGACGTAGCCCCGGGGAGATTCTTCAGCATCCTCGCCGTTTCTTCACCGGAAGCATCGACGAAATCCAACAGCCCGACCCGAAAGGCGGCGTTCCTTGTGCTGGCTAGTGGGATGTACGAAATCTGCAGACTGTCGATGTCCGGAGTGCCGCGTTCGAAATAATCAGGGTTGCGGTCATACGTGGCCGTTTGCGATGTCGTGTTTATCCAGATCCATGGCCCGCTCCCGATGTTTGGGCCGCGGAGCAGGTCCCCATTAATAGCCACCGCTTCCGGCGCAACGATTCGGGTCCGGCCGTCCGCGAGGTTCAGCAAAAGATCGGCGTCAAGACCGCCGGATACAAGCTCCAGGTCAAGAGTTTGGTCATCGATCGCGGTTATGTCGCCTATACCGGTCAGTAGATCACCGTTAGGGTTTCCGGGGCCACGCTGGCGCTCCAGGCTGAACACCACGTCAGATGCCACCAATTGGCGTCCATTCAACGGATCGATGTTCTGCCACATCACATCTGAGCGAAGCGTGATCCGCAACTTTTCCGAATCTACAAACTCCCAGCTCTCGCAGATTTCGCACTCCACAAGGCTGGTGGAGCCGGCGTCGGCATTTCTGAACAGCCGACTGTAAATCAGCCCGATTCCCCATGTGGAAATGGCCGGCGATACCTCGCGGTGTATATCGAAATGCGGTCCCGATTCCGGAACCGAGAACCGTAGGATTCCGCCGCCGATATCGGCGGGAGGGAGGGCCGGGGTTGCGCTGATGGACGGAGACGCCGTCGCGGCGGGTGTCGAACTCACATCGCCCTCTGGAGTCGCAGCGGGTGCGTCGGAGAGGACCGGTGTGGACGTGGCCGGAATTGCGGTAGCCGTCGAGTCTTGCACGCCCGATGAATCGTCCGAAGAGTTACAGGCGGCTGCCAGCAAAAACACCAGCAGCACCAGTAATAATGCGGGCGCGCTTACTACCTGCCACTTTGGCCCGGCGCGTAAATCTGTCGTTGATGGCAAATTATTGTGTGAAGGAGGCGGCACGATTGGTCGCTATCAATCAGTGTACGGAGCGCACCGGCGCGTCGCCTCCTCAACCAGTTGGGATCTGACGCAATACGTGAGCGCTATGGTCGTCCGCAAGACGTAGCATACGGGCGAGAAGGAATGGGGAAACGACTTGTTCGTCGATCTTCATACTCATATTGATCAATACGAGCCAGACGAACTACCAGGGATGTTTGAGCGCGCACGTGCGGTGGGGGTTGGTCCAATCATCGCGGCCGGCGTTACGGTTGAAAGCACTCGCCGGTGTATCGAGCTTGCGGCTGAGTACGACAACGTGTTCGCCGGCGTGGGCGTCCACCCTTCGGATCTGACCGAAGATCTGGACAACGTTGCTCTTGATCAATTACGCCAAATGGCCTCCGATGAACGGGTGATGATGATGAGCGAGGTCGGGTTGGATCACCAGGATCACTCTCCGGACAGGGCCGTTCAAGAGCGCGCTTTCCGTGCCCAGCTCGGCATCGCGCATGAGGCCGGCCTTCCGGTTGTGTTCCACATGCGGTTCGCCACGGACGACATGATCCGGGTACTCACAGAAGAAAGGGTGTCAGAACTCGGCGGAGCGGCACATTACTTCCAGGGCAGCCAAGAAGAAGCCGCTGCTGTGATGGATCTCGGCTGCTACATCTCACTGGCGAAGCCCCTGTTACGGTTACCGGAGTTGCAGGAAGTCGCACAGAAACTCCCGCTTGAGTGGATCGTCCTCGAGACCGATTGTTACCCGCAGCCGTTTAAGGGAAAGCGGGAGAAGTGGACGGAACCGAAGGATGTGCCGATCGTCGCTGCGAAACTGGCAGAGCTGAAGGGCATCGACATCGCCGAGGTTATGGAGGTGACGACAGCCAACGTCATGACGATGCTCGGTCAGAGGGCTGATCAGGTTTCGGCCGCTCTGTAATCGAGCCAGTACGACCGTCCGTTTCGTTTTCACGAAACGTTCTCCCCGGATTCCCGCTGCGTCTCACGACGACTCGCTCGTATAATTCCATCCGTTCGCAGCATTAGTTGGCGACGAAACCGGGGGATTCGAATCATGCCGAACGCGTGTAATACAGCGTTTAAAGAATGGGCCGTCACAATAGAAGCACTTGCGCGCGGCGAGCAGATAATCATCCTGCGAAAAGGTGGCATCCAGGAGCCGAACCTGCACTTCCAGATCGAACACGACCGTTTCCTGTTCTTCCCCGGCTACCTCCATCAAGACGCGGAACTGCTGAAACCGGACTACCGGTCATGGCTAACCGATGAGGCAGATCAGCCCGACTCGTCCCAGGTCACTTTCAGTCTTTACGCAGAGGTCACGGACGTGATCGAACTCGGGGTCGCAGGCTCAGGAGATCCAGAATCAGTAGCGGCACTTGAGCCGTTCCACATATGGGCGCCGGGATTTGCGCTCAAACGTGTTCACTGGAAGCCGTTGCACCCGCTTCACGTCATTTTCCTTCGCTGCCACTCAATCCAGGAGCCGGTCACCATGCCGGTAACCCCGGAATACAGCGGGTGCACCTCCTGGGTAGACCTCGATAACGAAGTCCCGCTGGGCGAAATGACCCCCGCCATCCCGGATACTGAATACGAGCGCACGGTTTCGGAAATAAAAGCCGTCCTCGCTGCCACCACAGCGACCGCGTGATTCCCATTTGACGCACGGATCTACATCACCTTCCAAGAGTTAGAGGCCTGAACAGGCCAAGAAAGGCCCACCGTTGAAATACCGGACCCTGGCCGGAACTGACCTCGAACTATCAACAATCGGCTTTGGCGTATGGAGCGTTTCCACCGGCTGGTGGGGACCCGTTGACAAAGAGGCCGGCGAAGCTCTCCTAAACAGGGCGTTCGATCTGGGCGTCACATTCTTCGACACTGCCGACACGTACGGAGAGGGCTACGGCGAAGAGATTATGAAAGACGCACTCTCCTCACATCGGCAGCAGATCGTGATAGGCAGTAAGTTCGGTTACGACCTTGACGCGCCCCGAGAGGGCCATAAAGAACGACCGCAAAAATGGGATCCGGAGTTCGTAGTAGAGGCCTGCAACCGCTCTCTCAAGCGGCTGGGCACCGACTACATCGACTTCTACCAGGCCCATAACGCCCGCCTGTCCACGATCGAATCTGACGATCTGTTCGACACGTTGGACGGACTGGTGAAAGCCGGAAAGATTCGGACCTACGGGATTGCCGTTGGGCCGGACATTGGGTGGGTGGAAGAGGGTGAGTTCACGATCCAGAAACGGCACGTCCCGGCACAGATCATCTACAACGTGTTTGAGCAGGAACCCGGACGCAGGTTCATAGAAGTCGCAACGGAAGAAGGCGTCGGCGTTGTCAGCCGTGTGCCGCACGCATCAGGGCTGCTCGACGGGACGTACACGCGGGACACACCGATAGAGTTTGACGCCAGCGATCACCGAACCTACCGGAAAAAGCAGTGGTTGGAGAAGGGCCTTAACAAGCTGGATGAAATCCAGTTCCTGTTCGAGAGCAGCGACGGAACGGTCGCTCAGGTGGCACTTCAGTTCGTGTTGAAGCCTGAGATAGTGGCGTCAGTGTTGCCGACGATGACCAGTACGGAGCAGCTTGAAGAGTTTCTCGCTGCGGCAGATCTTGCCGCGGTTCCCGACGACGAGAATGCCAGGCTCGCGGACCTGTACGATGACAACTTCGGCCAGGGTCCGCACGACCCGATCAAGTCCAGCCTCACGGAGTCCGGCTACCGCGACTAGGCCCCATTGGGGCTTTTATCTGGGTGGCATTTCAGTTGCCCGTACGGGCGTGTATATGGTTGGCGTTCGGGTATTAGAGTCGCTGCCTCTAGCTCTGAGTCTGCCGGGACCTACTTCGGCAGTACGGCGCGGTTTTTAGATCTACCGCTTCTTCTGCGTGCCCTAGTCCTGCGTCGCCACAGTCTGTTGATCTGAGCCGTCGTCGCGGGCGCGTCGTCCGCGCCCGCCGCGGCGTCCCCTTCCGCGGCGTCTGATCTGTTTCGCGGCAACATTCGCCCGCTTCAACTCTTCCTCCACCATCATGAAATCTCGCTGGGGGATGATGTGAAGTGTGCCGACAAGTGCAAGCGGCCACATCTCCGGCGGCCACTTCCGAACGTACTCAAGTCTTGGGCCGATCTGCAAAGCGTCAACCCACCTCTCTTCCTCAACCACCACATCCGCTCGCATCTTGACCCGATGCGGAAAATCTTCCGCCTCCCGGTGCGACTTCCAGATCCGCTCATGATCCTCAAAGTGATTGGATGTGAGAGTCGTAGACGCCGCAAACGCCCGCCGGTCAGAGATATAGAAGATCATACGATCCTCTTCAGCCATACGCACCGCCTTCCGGCGTTGGCGCGTGTCTACACCCTGAACGCTAAATCCCAGGTCACGCGTGGCCTGGAAGTTTTCTTCTGTCGAGGAGAGCAGCCAGTACGTCTTGCCCATACGTCTCCACTTGAGGCGGGAAATTCATCGACCTGGATCGCCAATACACCGGCAATCGTATCACCGGATCTGGACACACTGCGTACAGGTCGATTCACAGGCCGTGCCGCATCCCTGGAATGAGGCGAATAAGAATTACGGGTTAGTCGACTGTCGACTGGGCGGTGCGAAACGACGCGCTCATGTCGGTACGCTCCGGCGCGTTAGCTGGAGCGCCTGCGGCAATTGGCAGGCGAAGCGTGAATACGCTTCCCTCACCTAATTTACTGGTGAGATTCAGCGAGCCACCGTGCAGTTCCGCCAGCTAACGGGCGATGCTCAAGCCGAGTCCGGTCCCGCCATGTTGCCGACCGTCCGCGTTGGCGCTGCGATAGTAGGGCGAGAACACGAGTTCCTGCTCTTCGGACGGTATGCCTTCTCCTGTATCGGAAATTCGTATAAACCGGGAGCCTTCATCGCTGTAGATGTCCACGGTTATCGAGCCACCTGCCGGTGTGAACTTGTGGGCGTTACTGAGCAGGTTCGTCAAGATGCGTTCTACTCTGGTCGGGTCGGCAGTCACCCGTGAAGCTTCATCGGCGACGTTGAGGGTGAACTCCTGATTCCTGGAACGCATCGCCGGACCTAGTAGTCCGGACGCCTCCTCCACGATTTCATCGAGGTCCATGGAAACCATGTTCAGTTCGGGGTTGGCGCTCTGCATTGCTGCGTAATCAAGCGACTCCTGCGTGAGACGCTCAAGCCGATCAACTCCACTTTTCAGCGTCCTGAGAAGCCTTGAGCGAGGGCTGGGCCTTGCCCCTTCCTCCGGCGGCACCTCTGGTTCCGGTTCCGTAGCTTCCAGCAGGTCCGCTGCTGTTTTGATCGCCGTGAGCGGAGATTTTAGCTCGTGCGAAACGGTGAGAAGCAGGTTGGATTTGAGCGAGTCCAACCGCTCAAGCTCGTCGAGGCGCTCCATCTCTACTGCGTACATACGTGAGTTTTCGATCACCATCGCAGACTGATCGGCCACGGTTGCCAGGAAGGAAATGTCGTCTTCTGCGTAGTCCTCGCCCGCCACCTTGGGTCCGAGCGCTACGATCCCCGTCAGTGCACCCTTCGCGATCATCGGCACCATGAGGCTGGACCTGCACCCAACAAGAGGAAATCACGAAAAGATGATGCACGCCTGCTGCTGGGGAGCGGCCCTGATTCGAGTCGGGGCGTCGGGCGAGCTCAAGGGGTGGACAAATTGACAAGACGCAAGTTTTTTGTAATCGCTATCACGGTGATGGTGCTCATGGTGAGCACTATCTCAGTCGCTTACGCAAACGCCGGCAGGTCGAAGGCCGAATTTGGTGCGACCGCCGCGGTCCTTGGCATCGGGGCGGGTCAGATATTCGATCCCGGAGCTGATTTTTCGACCGAGGTGAAGGTGAAATATAAGGGCCGTGGTGCTAACCGGCACATTGATCGCATCGTGGTGAAAACCAAAGACGAGGGCGTGCTAGACGGCTTTACCGCGATTCATCCTGGTTGCGTGGAGTCTGGCGATCCCGGTGCTTGCGACGCAACAGACACTTTAATAGACGGCCAGACGATCTTGAGCCTGCATCATTCCCGTGCGACTCTCAGGTTGTTGGCGGCACCATTTGACCTTGGAGGATTCGGAAGGTTATTACGGATCTTTAGAGGGCAAATTACGCGGCGAATTTTCCATAGGGAACGCCACTGGCACCGCGAAGTTGAGCATTGCCGGTACCGCTACCTACGCATGTTTCAGTGCCTTCGGTGCTCCTCAACTCAGCGTTGCAGCTTGCACCAAACACGGGGACGGATACGTAGCGACCAATGTCTTCGTTCCGATCGATCTATCGGTCGTGGACACCGGCACTTTCAAGATCAAGGCGAAACCCGGTGAAGTCATCGCAGGCGACCGCGAGCTCAGGAAGATGAGCGGTGACTTGACAGTCACAGTGGATGCCCCGGGAGTCACCGGAGACCCGCCATTCGGATCGATCACGATAACGAACGCCACCGCAAAATACGTGTCGCTCCGGCATGATCACGACGGCTAGTTCCGCTTAGACGGATCGTCCACTTACGAAGTTCGCGTTGTTGTATAGGCCCCCCGGGTACGGTTGTATCCAGGGGCCTATTCGCGCCACACTCATACGTACTCTGCGCTCCAAACTCCGGGAACCACCATAATTCGGGGCCTCATGGACGAACAACCATCAGGCGATCTTATTGACGATTCCCCGGACGACTTTGGAGACGACCCGGCCAACGATCCTCTGACGCTTCCGCCGCTCACGGAGGCGGAAGCGCGTCGTTACCGGAAGTTCAAACGTATCGCGTCTCTCGTCAGCCTGTTTCTGACGATCGGAATGCTGCTGGCCGTAACGCTCACTCCCGCGAACACATGGCTGCGAGACCAGGCGGAAGAGTTCACATTGAACCCCTCCTTAGGCGCGATCGTCGTCTTCATAGACCTCTACATCGCCCTTCAGATCCTTACCTTCCTCCCTCACGTCTACAACAGCCTCTTCCTGGAACGCAGAGCGGGAACGTCCGTGCAGCTCTTCGGATCTTGGGTCGAGGACTGGATGAAGTCGCTTGCGCTTGGACTAGCGTTTGGCATTGCAGGCGCTGCCGCGGTATACGGACTGATCGACGCGTTTCCGGACACCTGGTGGCTGATCGCAGGCGCCGGTGTGGCCGTTTTCGTTGTGCTTCTAGCGAACCTCGCCCCGGTACTGCTCATGCCGCTCTTTTACAGATTCGAACCGCTGCCAGATGGGCCGATCAGAGACCGGCTCCTGGGACTCTGTGACCGAGTCGGCGTAGGCACCATAAGAGCCTCTGTGTGGAACCTGTCCGAAAAATCGACGCGATCCAATGCCGCCGTGGTTGGATGGGGCAACACTCGCCGGGTCATCGTGTCGGACACGATGCTGGACACCTATGAGCCGGACGAGATCGAGGCGGTGCTCGCTCACGAACTGGGTCACCACGTGAGCGGGGATATCAGAAACGCCATACTGGTCCAGACGCCGATCACGTTCCTCAGTTTTCTCGCGATTCACCTCTTGATCGGATGGCTCGATGGGCCGCTCGATCTCACGGGACGCGGAGACCTTGCGGGGATGCCGGCACTTGCCCTCATCTTGATCGGCGTGTCGTTGATCACCCTTCCGTTGATCAACACCTACTCTCGATGGCGTGAGGCGGCCGCGGACCGGTTTGCGCTGGACGCTATCGATGAGCCCGACAGTTTCATACGGGCAATGGAGAAACTGGCCGATCAAAACCTTGCGGACCGCAGCCCTCACCGGTTGATGGAGATCGTTTTTCACTCACACCCACCCATAGATAAACGGATCGCTGCCGCCGGTTCTCCTACGGGATCATCATCCGACTCGGGTACTACGGAGTCATGATCGCCCGGGCGCCACATCGTTGGATGTTCAGCGCCCAAATCGCGGCCGGTTTATTACTGCTCATCCCCGGGTGGATCGCCATCTGGACAACGACCGGATACCTGAACCCGATCGCCTTCGCGCTGCTTTGGACCGGCGCCGCACTGCTCATGTGGAGCGCCGCAGGCGACTACCCGAGCATACGGCGTCACATCGTGCTCGCCGCTGTGTCGATCCCCCTCTGGTGGTACTTCGAGGCGGTGAACGGCCGTACCGCCAACTGGGAGTACGTCGGCCGTGATCGGTACGACGACTTTGCCTACGCAGTCTTCGCCTCGATCTCGTTTGCGACGGTGGTTCCGGCTTTAGTCGCGGCTACGGCGATGATCGGACGGTTCACAAACGAACTGCCAGAGCATGTTTCAATTCCTGACCGACGCGGCGGCTTCAGCAGATTAGCCATTGTGCTTGTAGCGGCCGGGGTCGCATCTGAAGCCGCCACGCTGATCGCACCCAACATCTTTTACCCGCTCGTCTGGATCGCGCCGTTCCTGCTGTTTGACGGGCTTGTCATCGCTGCGGGTGAGCGTTCACTCGTCATGGAACTGTCTAAGGGCGTCTGGCGACGCGCCGCGGTGATCGCCGGAGCGGGATTGCTCTGTGGAGGGCTGTGGGAGTTCTGGAACTTCTGGGCGTTCCCGAAATGGACGTACGACATCCCGGTGCTGGACTACGTGCCGGTATTCGAGATGCCGATCCTCGGGTACGGCGGGTACATCCCGTTCGCATGGAGCGTCCTACAACTGGTCGTTCTGGTGGATATCGCGGCGAAAAAATTTCAGGGGCAAGTGTCCACGATGTAGGGGCGGCGCTCGCTCCGCCCGCACAGTATCCACGGTCCCAATCGACCAGTAACGTGCTGGCATCGTACTTTGTTCGAGACCGGATACACGGCGTCATCCCGAGCGTAGCCGAGGAACCTTCACCGATAGAGCCGTCAATAAGAAAGATACCGATCCGTCGAAAACCTCACCCCAGCCCTCTCCCACCGGGTGAGGGGCAAGCGAACGTTTCCATTCCTACGAGGCCTACCGCTCCGACTGCTCCACCAGCGCCGTCTCCCAGCGCAGGTAGTTGATCATGTCTCCGTAACTGCGATTGGTGCCGGCCGGTAGCACATCAACTGGCGCCGACATCACCCGGGTAAGTCCCTTTTCTACCGATCGAGTCCCTGAGCGCCATGACTCCATGCCACCTTTGAGCCATACGACATCCCGGTAACCCATCTCCGAAAGCGTCGCCGCAGCCAGCGCCGCTCCATCCCCTCCGTCTTCACACGTGACAGCAACAGGCTTGCTGAGACCCGGAATCGCCGCTCCAGCCTCGTCCTCCAGGACCCCTCGAGACACCCAGAAAGCGCCCGGTACATGGCCAGCTGCAAACTCCGCACTCGTCCCGACAAATAGCACTGTGCGGGATGAGTCAGAGGCCAGATCATCCGCCGAAATCTCACGATTTCCGGAGCGCGCCGTATCAAGGCCGAGCGCGGTGTTTCCGTCTGATTCCGACTCCGCACCGTCGCCCGCCAGGTCAAGCCCGGCGCTCGCCCATGCGGCTGTGCCGCCATCCAGCGCGTACACATCACCCTTTCCCATCTGCCGATACCAGGACGCTGCAATCGCAGCCCGTGTGATTCCGTCACATATGAATACGATTGGCGCATTGTGGACCACCGCCGTGGCGTCAGCCGTCTGCACCGCCTGCCCTCCGGGCATCCATGAGCTTCCGGAGATGTGGCCCGCCCGGAACTCGTCCCGCAATCGAACGTCCACCAGATACACCGTCTCCTCACCCAGCTGAACCATCAGATCCCGCAGCTTCGCCACATCGATGAGCTGCACTCCGTCTTCATCAGCCACACGGCGTGCGAAACTCTCGGCCTCGGATGCGCCCCCCGGGGATGGTTCTGGCATATCCGTCCGGTCCGCGTTCGCCTCAAGCTCATATCCAGCCAGTCCCCAACCAGCCGTTCCGTTCTCCAGTCCGTACAGATCATCGACCCCCATCCTCTGCAGGAGTCGGGTGCCAATGATGCTGCGCGTCCGGCCGGCGCAGTTCACTATCACCGTCGCGTCGTCCCCCGCCTCGGCGCGTATGTCGGCGATCCGAAGCGCCAGTTCGCCGCCGGGCACACTTCGACCGCCGGGTATGCACAGGCGCTGAAACTCTTCCGGCGTCCGCGTGTCCAGGATTACGAGTTTGTCGCCGCGCTCAATCCGCTCATGTAGCTCGTCCGCCGATATGGTCGGCACATCGTGCTCCAGCTCGATCTCCTCACCGAACGTCTTGCTCGGGACGTTTACGCCCCACTCCGTTGGCCGACCGTCGGCCGCCCAGCGATTAACGCCGCCTTTGAGGACCGACACGTTGGAATACCCACCCCGGACGAGTGTGTCAGCAGCGCGCTCCGCGTTACGACCGTTCTCGTCACACAGCACTACCTGAACTCCCTTATATGGCAGCGCCCGAGACACCTCGAACTCAAGCCGGCGGCGCGGGATCAGGCTCGCGCCCGGTATGTGGGCGGCGTTGTACTCCATCGGCTCCCGGACATCTATCAGAGCGAACGGCGCGGTGCCGTCCAGCAACGCCGAAAGCTGTTCTCCAGTGCACTCACCCGGCATTTAACTAACCCCCAAAATAAACCAGGTGTTGCCTGCCCGTTAGCAGTTGTCCCAGCGCGTAGTCGAAAAGTTCTTCACTTCCCCGGTCTCGAGGTTGTACATGCACCGTTCAAGGCCCTTCAAATCCTTGCCGTAGACATGGATCTCCACCGTCGGCCGGTCAGAGGTGTTGTCCATCTGGTGGATCTCGTCCACATTCGGTATCAGCAAAGAAACCTCGCCCGGCTGAACAAGCGTCTTACGGTCCACCTCAAGCACAGCGAAATCATCCCGGCTACGGTCGTCTTTACGATTGAAGCGCGTCTCTGTAATGCCGTTGTTCATGACGCCGATCATGCCCCAGGTCTTGTGATCATGCGCTGAGATATGGTCGCCCGGGCCCCACACGACACTGGTGATCGCCAACCCCTCTCCCCGATGAAGGATGTAAGAGCCGTGGTTGGCTGAACGGCCCCGTGAACCCGCCGGTACGCGGAACTCCTCGGGTACCGCATCAGGGTTTTTGATCAGTCGCTCCAGGTAAGAGGAGCCGAGATCGAACAGCCGTTCCTGATCCGGCTGGCCATCCACAAGGACCGTCATGTCGTGGACGAATTCATCGAAGGCATACGTGGTCGTGGTCATCGGTAACCTCCCGGGTGCGATAGCGATGTGCTGCCAATGTAACGGAAGTTCAGCCGAGAGGGGATCGGGTATCTGAGGAGGTGTTTTTAGATCGGGCACGTATAGGTAAGCCGACACTTACGTAAGTATCTGCTTAACTACCGGCATGGACACCGCACTGAACGCACTTGCCGAACCACGGCGCCGAGCAATCCTGAACATCGTTCGGGATGACGAAAAGGCCGGCGGCGAGATCGCTGCGTACTTCGACGTGACACTGACCTGCCCCCTGAAGCGGTACCAGTGATTATGTTAGTCCAGCCACCTCAGGGACGACTGGCATGAATGTCTCTGGCGCCGGAGGCCGGTAGCCCAGAGAGCTATGCGGCCGAATCGTGTTGTACTCCCTACGCCACATCTCAATCAGTATCTGCACCTCCTTCAGCGTGTAGAAGATTTCCCGGTTTAGCAGCTCGTCGTGGGACTTACCGTTGAAGCTCTCCGCGTAGCCGTTCTCCGAGGGACTGCCCGGCTCTATGTAAAGCGTCTTTGCTCCCACGTTCTTCAACCACTCCCGCACCGCAGTTGCAGTGAACTCAGGTCCGTTGTCCGACCGGATATGTTCCGGGACTCCCCGAAGCACGA